>Ga0210057_1009404_pt1 | contig 11309 bp, 9 predicted proteins | sample CryGeyCG2114_010_2_FD_183968 | JGI IMG/M metagenome (GOLD analysis project Ga0210057, IMG submission 183968) | Groundwater microbial communities from aquifer - Crystal Geyser CG10_big_fil_rev_8/21/14_0.10 (SPAdes) (version 2) | ecosystem: Environmental > Aquatic > Deep subsurface > Groundwater ...
TTGGGGCAGTACACTGATACATGAGAAAACTCCTCTAATGAATTGATGAGACAATCATTGTGGAGTTTTCTTTTTGTCTATTCAAGAGAAAGATTCGGATTCACTTCGGAAGAATGCAGGAAGCCTGTTCCAGAATAATAAGTTAATCCAGTGCTATATTCGGATTGCCAAGCCTTTGGAGTTTAGGTGTAATGAGCACAAAGGAGGACGGTTGGTATATATCACTAAGAACCAGATACCAAGTCCTGTACGAGAGATTGCAAAAAAGATTGCCACAAAGATTGATAAACCAAAATCACTGTATGCTTTGGATTTTGTAATTAGTAACAGAGGAAGGGTGTATTTTATTGAAGGCAATTCGGGGCCCGGTCTGGATTGGGATGTAACAAAAAAGGAGAACGAAAAAATGTCTAAGCGGTTGATAAGGAGCATTGTAGAGGAGCTTTTAGTGAGAACTGGAGAAGTTTGATGTGTGTGGACAGAGAGTGATTCAAGAAGGATAGGTAAGTGTGGTTTGAGCTGTCAAGAATTGATTCTTTGGGGGTTTTGGTTGTAGGATTGGTTTATGCCTAAGTTTCGTGACTATTTCCGACAAATGATGGACGAGAACCAGGAGATGTTTGCTAATTTTGCTCAAGTACACACCAAATACCAGCAAGATAAACAGCAGTGGCAAGAGGAGTTTAATAAGCAAGGGGAGAAGGTGGTAGAGGTAGTGCGGGAGTGGGAGGGGAGGTTGTGTGGACATCAGGAGAAGGGTGATAAGGCAGTGTTTTCGGCAAATTTGGCAGAGAAATTTTGGGGTGAGGTAAAAGCTTTTTTTCCACTGATAGATTTTGTGGGGGTAGAGGTGGTGAAGAAAGCCGATCCTAAGAAAGTAATAGAGGTGCGAAGGGTACAGGAAGTACAAGAGGTCAAAAAGGAAGATATGGACCCGGATATTTGGGAGATTGAGAAGATTACACTAACCTCGGTAGAGGATTTTGATATGAAGAGAATTAAATTCTAAGATAGCAGTTGTATATCGTTTGTTGAATGACGAATAGTGCGGTGGGGTTATTTGGCGAAGAGGTAGACGATGGTGTCTCCGTTTTGGGCGCCACAACCCATGGTCCAGTCCCCTTCTAGGTTTTGGCGGTGGCCGTCACTAGTGGACCAGTTGGAAATGATGTCTTGTGATGAGCCGGGGCCTTGCCAGAGGTTTTCGCCAATTTGAGTATAGCCGATGGAATTGAAATCCCCTTGCTGGAGGTGTTGGTAGAACTGATCATGGCTGAAGTTGCTGGCAGCTTCTGAGGCGCGAGTAGTGGCTGCTTGGCAAATGGCAGAGTTGGTATTGAGAAGGGCAAGGTTGTGGTCAAAACGGTATTGATTGATGGCGGTGATGAGAATATCCGAGGCATTGTTGGTTATTGGTGGAGGCAGTTCGGCTGGGTAGATAGTGGGGATAGGTGTGGCTTCTTGAGTGGGAGAGGGTGATGGGGTGGGAGCAGTGGTAGAAGCGGAAAGAACTTGAGGTGTTTTAGTGGGAGTGATGGCAGCAAGCTGAGGTGAGGAAGCTTGGTTGATAGGAGAAGCAGTGGGGGTGATGCGTAGGGCTAAGAGTAGAAATAGAGTAGGAATAAGAATGGGAAAAATGAGGAGCAGATTCATAGAAAGGAAGAATTTTGGTTTGTAGAGATTTTGAAACAAGTCTTCAACCGTGAACTGGAATCAAATTGGTCTTAGAATGATGAAGAGATTAGGTGAACGTGGTGAATTAGTTTCGGGTAACAGTGTAGATTTGAAGGTGTTTGATGAAGGCGGCAGGAGTATCTTCGACTAAAAATCTTTGAAAATCAAGATAAATTTCTTTCCTCTTTTTTTGATCTATTTCTTTGCGGCCGTCTTCAAGAAGTTTGTCGACTTTGGCATTTTGGTAGCCAGTAATGTTGGTAGCCTGAGTTGAATGCCAGAGAAGGTATTGGTCAGGATCGAAGGGAATTTGTTGACCTGCGAGAAGAATTTGGTAGTTGCTGGTGTCGGGGAAATTAACAACTTTGAGCTTGATCTTAAAGCCGAGTTGTTCCCATGAAGTTTTAATGTCTTCGGCCATGTCAGCGTATGAGGGGGTGGTGGTGAGCTCGAGCTCGAAGTCGGTCTTATAGTCAGCGAGAAGTTTTTGGGCTGAGTCGAAGGAGTAGTCGTAGGGCTTGACCTTGGGGTTGTAAGCCCAAGATTTGGGGCTAATAGGGCTGTATGCCCTGGTATCATCAGTGGGCTTATCGGGAATGGTGTAGGCAAGGGCCTGACGAACGTTTTTGGAACTTAAGTTAGTGTCGCGGGTGTTAAAAAATACACCAATGTATTTTTGGGGGTCGAGCTTGGTGGTGATGGTGATGGTATTCCAATCTGCCAGATCATCGAGCTGGGATAGGTCTTCGAGTTGGTCGACTTCTGCCAGTTTGAAGGCAGTGATAGCAGCGTTTTCGGTGTGATAGAAACGGTAGATGAGGCGATCGTGATCTGATTCTAGATTGATCTGTCCAAGATAGTTGCCAGAAAGATTGAGCTTGGTGATCTTATATTCACCGGTACCGATAATGTTGGTACGGTTGACGAGCTGGAGAATGGGAGTGTGTGTACGTTTGAAGATGGGTTGGCTAACGATACTGGGGAAGGGGGCAAAGGGCTCTTTGAGCTTGAAGATGATGGTTTGGTCATCGGGAATGTCGATGTCGACATCTTTGAAGCTATAGTTGATATCGCTGGCAACCAGGCGACTGCCATCCTGCCAGTAGATATCGGGCTTGAGTTTGAAGATGTAAGTCTTGCCGTCGTCGATGATTTGCCAGTTAGCGGCCAGGTTTGGTTGGAAGTTGCCAGATTCGTCGATGGAGGTGAGGCCATCACTAATCCTATCTTGAATGTAGGAAGGTAGATTGGAAAGAGTGGAGTCAAAGCTGACGACGCCGATATACTGGGTAGTTTTGGGTTTGGGAAGGAGCTTGATGATGGTGGCAGACTGATTGAAGCTAACAGCACCAAAAATAGCTGCAGCTAAGATAATCCATAAATGTTTTTTGAAAAATGACTGACTGAGCCAATAAAAGTAACGAAGCTTGCGCATAACTGATTTTCTAATTATTCGAACGAGGATCGAATTAATAAGAGGGTTGGCGAAGGATTAGATGGGCTGATGGGATGAGGCAATTGTAGTCGATAAGGTGAGTGGTGGCAACAGATGAGAAGAGAGAAGCGTTAGATGAGGGCGAGAAGAGACACAAAAATGAACAAGACGGCCAAGACCAGAGTTGCCCTGAAAATTACTATCTCCAGGCCACGTTTGGAGTGATAACTTTTGCCTTCACCTCCAAAAGCGCCGCCAAGGCCAGTACCACGGGATTGGAGGAGGATGGCGCCAGTGAGTAGAATGGAGATGATGATTTGGATGAAGTAGATAAGTTTCATGGTGGGGTCAATTTTAACATGAGGATGATGATTCGTATATCGGATTTTAGGATTACGAATAACGGACTGAGCTAGTCTTTGTCCTTTTTGTTGATCCAGATAACGGCTCTTTTGGTGAGGTAGATGATCAGGGTAGCAATGATAAGGGAGGAAATTTGACCGAAGTGAAATGAGGGGAAGGAGAGATTGGCAAAGGTGAAGGGTTGGGTGGAGAAAGTGTGCACACCATAGCCGGGAGTAATGAGAGTGACTAGGTAGAAGATGATAACAGCAGGAACCCAGCGAAGAAGACCGAGAGTGATGAGGTTGATGGGTAGGAAAACGACCTTGAGGGCAGGTTTGACGATTAAGTCAAGGAGAGTGAAGCCGAGGGCTGCCAGGAAAAGTGTGGGGAAGCTGTGGCCGATTACGAAAAGAAGAGCGAGGTTGCTGGTGAGCCAGAAAGTAACCAGATTGGTAAGGTATTTGCGGAGAAGTTTTTTCATGAGTCCATTGATAATCGAATGAGTTCTAATAATGTTCGAATGAGTTCGAATACAAACGATTTGGTTAACCTCTCCTGTTCATTTTGGATTGTGAGGAGGAAACAAGGAAGGAAAGAGTTTGTTAATTGTAACAAAGTTAGGAGATGGTTTGGTGCTGGGTGCGGAGTTTGGTGTGGTAGGCTTTGGCAAAGCGGTGGGATTCATCTCGGAGGTGCTCGATGAGGTTGCTGGCTGGTTCACCGGGTACGAGTTTGATATAGGTGAAGTTAATATTTTTTGATTGCGGGTCTATTTTGGGGATAAGGAGACGGTCGGGGTGTTTGGCGATGGAGACAGTGGGGATAGTGGGAAGAGGGTTTGGGGTTGAGGCATTGGAGAATACAGATAGAGCGGCTTTAAGTTGGGTTTTGCCGCCATCAATGACAATGAGATTGGGGTAGGACCATTCGGGGTGGTTGAGACGTCTGGCGACGGCTTCGAGGATCATAGCTGGGTCGTTGGGTCCCGAAGTATATTTGATACGAAAGTGGCGGTACTCAGAGGTGTCTGGAGCCCCATGAATAAAAACCACCATAGAGGCAGTGGAGAGGACGCCGCTGGTGTTGCTGATGTCGTAACATTCAATGCGCCCTAAGGGATAAGTGCTGCCAACAAAACCGACTTGGTGGAGAAGACGACGGAGTGCATCGAGGCGATTGTAGCCAATATCAGTAGAAAGGATGGGAAGTTTTTGGTCATAGGCAAGGGGGCCTTTGAGAAGGTAAAGATGTTCTATGGCCTGGATTTGGTCACGGATGGTGGCGGCTTGTTCGAATTGATGATCTTGTGAAGATTGTTTCATTTGTTTTTTGAGCGATTTGAGGAGGGTTTTATCTTGGCCTTTAAGAAATAGTTTGAGGTGGGTGATCATGCGTTGGTACTCTTCCCTACTGACCTGACCAGTACATGCTCCCAAGCAGAGGCCAATGTGAGTGTAGAAACAGGCTTGGTGGTGGGCTTTTTGGGTGGGTGAGGCAGTACAAAATTTGAAGACTCGGCGGGAAAGCTTGAGGATACGACGGGCGCTTAATCCTGATTGAAATGGGCCGAAGATGTTTGATCGAGGTAGGTCTTGATAAGTGGTAAGGAGAGTTTTTTTGCGTATGGGTAATAGTCGGGGAAAGTCTTCGGGGGTGATGATGAGATAGAGAGGGCTTTTATCATCTTTACTGAGGATGTTATAAGGTGGTTGATGAGTTTGGATGAGCTCGGCTTCGGTAAGGAGAGCGTGCAATTCGGAAGGAAGGACTTGGAAATGGACCTGATGGATTGACTGGACCAGCTGATAGGTTTTAGCTTCCCTGGCTGTGATCTGGAGGTACGAAGTGATCCGGTTCTTCAGGTTCTTGGCTTTGCCGACGTAAAGCACGGTGTTGTTTGTACCGGTGTACCAATAAACGCCAGGTGAGGGTGGCAATAAGCGCCGTGATGGTGGCCAGGACAGCGTAGCAGAGGTAGATAAGTTGTTGGTGGGTGATGGTTTGGAGTTGGTGAACAAAGGTTTGGTTGAGTAATATGATGGTAATGGAGCCAGAAGCTACGGGCAGCAGTGTTGGCGGCTTTAATTTTAGACTAAGAGTGGTGGATGTAAACGGGAGGAGAGTGTCGATGGAAAGTTGCTGGGGTGAGGTGAGAACAAAGTCTTGGGAGGCAAGGTCAACAGAAGTATGGTAGAAGGCAATGTTGCTGTGATTGTGAAGGTGAAGGGATTGGGAGATGGGAAAACCAAGTAAGCCTAAGGGGTTGGGTTCGAGTTCTGAGCTGATGTTGGTAGTGGGGACAGGCTCGGTACTACTGAAGGTGACGAGGACATCTTTGGAGTTGACGTCTTCGAGTTTGTAGTAGCCAGCAGGGTAAGGGGTGCTGGAGTTTAGGCCGTGGATGACGAAAACAAAATGGTTCAGGTCGAGGGTGGAAAAGTAATCAACACCACCGGTGGTGTTGCCCCAGGTGGGATCAACAGGAATCCAGTTTTTGGAAGTAGCATCGTAGTATTCTGGCCATGAGTGGAGGACATCCTGGACTAAGCTGAGAGGGCGGAGCTTGGAATTTTCGGTGTAGGCAAAGCCATTTAATTCTCTGGCAGGGATGCCAGCAGCCCGGGCGAGGGTAATAAAGGTGTCGGTAAATTCTTGGCAAATAACATTGCCAGGGGATTGGATAGCTTTGAGTGCACCGAGACGATCGATAGAAGTATCGAGACGGCTATAGTCATAGGAAAAATTGTCAACCAGATACTGATAAATGGCTTGGGGTGTTTTGAGTGAGGCGGCGAGCTCTTTAATTTGAGGATCGTTGACCGGCCAATAGGGTTGTTCTGTTAGGTATAGGCTCAAGTCAGCGTTTTGATGAGGTAGATCAATGGTGGGTTTGAGATAGAGGACGGCTTGACCTGTGGCAGTTACGTCGAGCCTTTCTTTGGGCTTGATGGTATAGGTGGCCAACCAGTTGCCATCTCCGTCTTGGGAAATAGAAAGAGGTTCTGGGTCAAGACTTTGGTAATAAAGCTTTTGGTAAGGTGTATCCGGAGGCAGGGCTATTTGGGTGATGCCGTCGTTGACGGTAGTGTTTTCGAGGTGATACTTGAGATTGAAATCAAACACCTGCTGGTCGCCAAAGAGAGCTGTGATTCCTCTGGTGGTAATGGCGTTTTTGTCAAAGACTAACAGGTTGTAGTTACCCTGTTGTAAATACTGGTAGGTCTTGGGAGTAACGACTGATGGTTGGCCATAATACTGTGGCACTAGAAGCTTGATTGAAAAAGAGTTGATGTCGTCTATATTATTGACCTTGGGAATATTTACCTCGAGGACTTTGCCGTTGTGGACGGCCACGTCGTGGTTGGTGTAGGAAATGGTGAAGTGATGGCTTTGATTTTTGCCGACGACTTTGTCGGGAAAAGTTAGAGCAATGGCAGTGGTGTTTTCGGTTTGGGTAATTTGGTGAGGAATTTCCTGGTGATCGATGGTCTGGACTTTGATGTCTTCTAGGCGGGTGGAGCCAATTTCGAGAGCGTATTCTGTAGCATAAACGTTACTGATCTTATTGGTGAGGGTAATGTCTTGATCGACTTGGGTGGTGCCATTGGTGTCAACAGAATAGGTGGTGACAAAGTCAGTGGAGAATTCGGAGGCGGCGACGGCGGGAGAAGTAAAAAGAAAAAAGAAAAAAGTAAAAAGAAGTGATGTGACAACGAAGACTTTTTTGAGAATTGATTTGTTAGTCATTTGGGTTATAATTGGCTTACTAAACGGCTTCGGCCTCTGAGGATTTCCGCAAGGGAGTCCGTTTTTTATGGCTGAATTAGGTAAATAATTTTATTGAGAATGAGATCAAATTGATGGCGATCGAGTGTAGCTATTTTTCTTTGGAGACATTTGGAATCTAAGAGACGAACTTGGGAAAGAATGGCGGAGAAGTGTTTTTTTTGGAGAATATATGGTTGATAGTAATCGTTTTTCTTGATGGACGAAGTAAGAGGGACGGCAAGAAAGATGCGAAGATTGAATTTTCTAATGATCAAAACTAGTCTTTCAAAAAGTGTGTTTTTGCCATCTTGCTCGTGGCCGAGGTTTTTCCCCAGAGAAGCCCACCAGATTTCTCTCTGTTTGAAATAAATTGGTCTGTTGAGTTGATTAAGCTCTTTTTTTAGTTGGTTCCATTGGTCAAACTCAATATTTTGTTGAGATATGGATGGGATTGACATGAAGATAGTATGGGGAAAGAGAAAGGAAGTATCAAGTATGAGGTGTAAGGTTAAAGGTAGAAGAGGGATAAAGGAGGTTAAAAATGATTATTTTTGGAGAAATTGGCCGGTGAAACTGTTGGGGTTGGCGGCAATTTCTGAGGGTGAGCCAGTGGCGATAATTTGGCCACCCTTGTCCCCTCCTCCGGGGCCGAGGTCGATGATATATTCGCTGTTTTTGACAACATCAAGATTGTGTTCGATAACAATGACGGTGTTGTCTTGGTCGACAAGCTGGTAGAGGACTTGGAGAAGTTTGTTGACATCTTCGAAATGAAGGCCGGTAGTGGGCTCGTCGAGTAGATAAATGGTATGGCCGAAGGAATGAATGGAAAGTTCTTTGGCGAGCTTGACACGTTGAGCTTCGCCGCCGGAGAGAGTGGGGGCAGGTTGGCCAAGCTCGATGTAGCCCAGGCCAACGTTGTTGATAGTGTTAATTTTTTGTTTGAGGCCACCGTGGTTATGAAAAAACTCAAGGGCATCTTCGACAGTAAGATGAAGAACCTCATCAATAGTTTTGCTATGGTACTTGACCTCTAAAGTTTCGGAGTTGTAGCGAGAACCACCGCAGACCTCACAGGGAACGTAGATGTCGGGGAGAAATTGCATTTCGATTTTGACTTGGCCCTCACCCTGACAAGCCTCACAGCGGCCACCTTTGACGTTGAAACTAAAACGGCCTGGCTGGTAGCCTCTGACTTTGGCTTCGGCGGTGTTGGCATATAAAGCGCGAATGAGATCAAAGACTTTGGTGTAGGTGGCGGGGTTACTACGGGGGGTTTTGCCGATAGGACTTTGGTCGATAAGACTGACTTTGGTGATGTGGTCTAGACCTTTGATAGAGCGGTAATATTCGGGATTGGGGTTGGGGGAAAAGTCGAAACTGTTTTTAAGTGCCTGATAGAGGGTGTCGTGCATGAGGGTAGATTTGCCTGAGCCAGAGACTCCAGTGATACAAATAAATTTGCCCAGAGGAAAAGATACGTCTAGATCCTTGAGGTTATGGAGATTGCAGCCCGTAAGAGTAAGATTGTGGCCAGAGACTTTGCTCCCGATAAAGGGGATTCTGTTTTTAACCTGGACTAATTTTTTACCGGCAAGATATTTGCCAGTGATGGAGGTGGTGTTGGCCTTGATATCTGCTGGAGTACCTTGGGCTACCAGAGCTCCACCATGCTTGCCTGCCTTGGGACCAAAGTCAACGATTTGGTCAGCAGCTTCCATGGTGGCGGAGTCGTGCTCGACAACAATGACAGAGTTGCCCAGATCCCGAAGGTGTTTGAGGGTGTCGATCAGGCGATCATTGTCTTTGGGGTGGAGGCCGATGGTGGGTTCGTCGAGGATGTAGAGCACCCCAGTTAGACCGGTACCAATCTGGGAAGCGAGACGAATGCGCTGGGCCTCACCACCGGCTAAGGTGCCAGCCTCACGATTGAGGCTTAAGTAATCGAGGCCAACCGAAGTGAGAAAATGAAGCCGGGTGTGGGTTTCTTTGAGGATAAGGTGGGCAATTTGCTGTTCACGAGGGGTGAGGACCTTGGTGTTGAGAGTGCTGATCCAGTCAAGGGTTTGGTCAATGGGAATAGCGGTAATCTCGGAGATGTTTTTGCCTTCGATAGTGACAGAGAGAGATTCTGGTTTGAGACGTGCACCATGGCAGTCGGGACAGACCATCTTAACCATGAACTTTTCAATTTCTTTTCTGATAAAGTCAGAGTCGGTTTGGTGATATCGCCTCTCTAGATTTTTGACAAAGCCTTCAAAAGTTTCGTCAATGCTGGTGTCGCGACCAAAGCGGTTGGTGCCGTAAACAGTGTAAACGCGGGACGGGTCGTCACCGTAGAGAAGAAGGTCTTGGAGAGATTGAGGGAGGTGTTTGAAGGGAGTTTTGATAGATTCACCGTGGGCATCGACTACAGTGCGTACCAGGCGGCCGTACCAGGAGTCGTGAGTTAGGATGCTGGCGAAGGGAATAATCGCTCCTTCGGAAAGAGAGATGTCTGGCGCGACAATTTTGTCGGGATCAATTTTGAGGATGCCGCCGAGGCCGTTACAGGTGGGGCAGGCGCCGTAGGGAGAGTTAAATGAGAAGATGCGAGGTTCGATCTCGGGCATGCTGATATTGCAGTTGGGACAAGCAAAAAGCTCAGAGTAGAGGTGGTCTTCCATGACTTTGGGCTTGTCTGGGAAATTAAAGTCGTCGTCATCGACAAAAGTGGCCATGGCAAGGCCAGTTGATAACTCGAGGGCGGTTTCTAAGCTCTGAGTAAGGCGGCTTTTTAGTTGGCCAACAAAGTCAGCATCTTTTAAGTGTTTGTTTTCGATACTGATCCTCTCAATGACAGCCTCGATAGTGTGTTGGTTGGTCTTGATAAGGAGAATGTCTTCGTTCAAGTCGATGATACGACTGTCGACACGGACTTTGGAGTAGCCTTTTTTCTTGAGGTTATCGAAGAGGCCTTGGAACTCGCCTTTTTTGGCGCGAACAACGGGAGAGAGGATCATGAGGCGAGTGACGGGGGCAAGTTTGTGGCGCTTTTCAATTTGGTCCATGACGCCGGCGGTGATTTGGTCAACTGACTGGCGAGCGATTTCTTGGCCACAGTTGGGACAATGGGGATGACCAACACGGGCAAAGAGAAGTCTCAAGTAGTCGTAGATCTCGGTGATAGTGCCAACAGTGGAGCGGGGGTTATGAGAAGTGGTCTTTTGATCGATGGAGATGGCGGGAGAAAGACCATCGATGGAGTCGACGTCTGGTTTGCTCATGATGCCCAGGAACTGACGGGCGTAGGAAGAGAGAGACTCGACATATCGGCGTTGGCCTTCGGCATAAATGGTATCGAAGGCAAGGGAAGACTTGCCGGAGCCAGAGAGGCCGGTAAAGACGACCAACTTGTTTTTGGGGATGGTAAGGTCAATGTTTTTGAGGTTGTGCTGACGAGCACCTTTGATGATGAGAGAATCGGACATGAGAGTAGTGGGTAGTAGGCAAAACACCTAATACGAAATACCTAATAAAGGGCGAAGGAGTATTGTAGCGCACTGGTAATCAAATTGGAAGTTATAGGGAATACAAATATGAGGCGATGGAGTCTATATAGGGTGAAATTTGTTTAGGACTAGCCAAAGAGAGAGAATTATCAGACAAAAATTGATAAAAATGCCGAGCAACTTGGAAGTGTTGGTATAGAGATTTAAATTTAAATCTGAGGGTGATATTGAATGATTTGGAGACTTATGCCAGGAGTAATAGTTGCCTGTATCTCTGTTCCAGGTAAACAAACCTTTTTTTATGCTGGTGATGCTGTTTGGTGGCGTCTTGATGAGCTGAGTACGTTGTATGAGATCTTGAATAATTTGTGGTTGATGAGAATAAGTAGGCGGGATGACAAAGGATAAATTGTTCGGCGAATAATAGACTTTAAAGAGGCCAAAAAGTTGTAGTAGACTGCCAACATAGTGATCAGTCCTGGATATACTAAACCACAGTCATAGGAAGATTTGGTACTCTAAAATATTAGAAAATATTTAGTTGGAGTATCAACATGCCCAAAACAAAATTCACGCCTAGGTTTAAATTTGACCGG
>Ga0210057_1009405_pt1 | contig 11309 bp, 15 predicted proteins | sample CryGeyCG2114_010_2_FD_183968 | JGI IMG/M metagenome (GOLD analysis project Ga0210057, IMG submission 183968) | Groundwater microbial communities from aquifer - Crystal Geyser CG10_big_fil_rev_8/21/14_0.10 (SPAdes) (version 2) | ecosystem: Environmental > Aquatic > Deep subsurface > Groundwater ...
CTCTCTGGAACGGCGCGAATGTGGTCAAAAATACCCATGACTATTGTTCACTCTTGGTTTATATCAGATGGCAACGGTTTCAGTATATCGCGTTTCGTACGGAATATAAAAATGGACATGCCGAAGAGAACGCACGAATCCAGAAGCGAAAACAGGCAGTACTCGCAATATGCATGGATGACGAACGCCTGGAGGTAGAGGAAGTAGAGCGAGAGCATGAACCCGAGGGCGGTGAGTCCGAGCAGATACACCATAACCGGAGCATCGCGCTGGGTGAACGCCCACACCGAGAATCCCGCGACCAGCGTGTAGAAAAACACGCCAAACAACGCGAGCGGAATTCCGGCGACGCGGGCATAGGGGCTCGCGGCCACAATGTCGCACCCTGACTTCAAAAGACACGTCGGTGCCTCTCCTAAGAAAGCAGAATAGGCAAGATAACTTGCATTGACGACACCCAAAGTGGCTATCGCCGCCATCGCGCCGAATAAGATTCTCTTGTTTTTACTGTGCATATGTATATCTGACACAGTATACTGTATACTGTGCATGTGCATACGAACGACAAAGACAGAAATGAAGAGGAGTTGAAGGCGCGTCTAACGCCCGAAGAATACAAAGTGCTCCGCGAAGGAGGGACCGAGGCGCCGTTTTCCGGTGAATACGTGAAAGCGCCTGCGGACGGCGTGTACCGATGTAAAGTCTGCAACACGCCGCTTTTTAATACCCACACGCAGGAAGACGCAGACAAGAGCCCTGCGGGCCTGGCTGGCTGGCCGTCGTTCAACGATGCAATTGCTGGCGCAATCGAACTGAAGCCGGACGACAGCATGGGCATGCACCGGACCGAGGTGGTCTGTGCCAAGTGCGGCTCGCACCTGGGGCACCTGTTTGACGACCCCGGCACGGCGACCGGTAAACACTACTGCATCAATTCGGTCTGCCTCGACCTGGAGGAAAAGAGTTAATCACCGTCACCACCCCGCATTGAATTTGTAAGGAACAGGCCAATACTGAGAAATCCTACTACAGCGAGAATGAAACCCCCAGCAAGAGCCGGCATGAGCCATTCCGGAATCTCGGAAGGAGCAAAACAAACGACATCTGAATCCGTCGTGACGTCTAAAGATTCAACTGAAAGCTTCATGAAATATTAAAAAGTTTTTTATCACTTGATTCTTCCACCAAATACTGATGAAGACGATGGAATGATTCTATCATAATTAACAAAATGTCAATGCGTCGTAACGACTTGAAAGATCGGAAAGAATGAACCGTTACGGTACATAGATAGTGTGATATAGAGGGAAAAACTGCACGTTTTCTAGAAATACTACTGGAATCGTATGGTAGAATTCTTCAATGTTGTTGGTAAAAACACGTATCGGGCCGAGTGCTGTCGATGGTATCGGGCTTTTTGGAATCCTAAAGTCGTGACAAAAAACACAACCACTACTACAAATTTAGAACAAAAAATAATCTATGACGGTGAAACGGCAAATTCCCCTGCGTGATTTGTTTCTTCTTAAAATACACCCGGTGATCCGGTTCCTTATTATTGCGGATTTGGTTCAATACGGCGCCCTCGGTCTTATCGGACCGATTTTTGCAGTTTTTATAATTCAATTTATCGATGGTGGAAGCGTGGAAGTTGCGGGAGTTGCGGCGGCTGTTTTTCTTATAACAAAAAGTATTTTTCAGATTCCTGCTGCAACGCTCATGGATAAAATCCGCGGAGATAAAGACGATTATTGGTTTTTAATAGGAAGCATGTTTGTGGTTAATCTTGTGCCACTTTCATACCTTTTTATCTCCACCCCGCTAGAACTTTACATAGCAGAGTTCATTCTTGGAATAGCAATGGCGTTCGCGTTTCCTTCGCTTATGGCGCTCTTTACGCGCTACACCGAGAAAGAACGCGCGGGAACAACGTGGGGTGTGTATTACACATTGATTGACATCAGCTCGGCGGTAGCAGCCGCTATTGGCGGCGTGCTTGCGGCAACGATCGGTTTTGAAAAAGTCATCATAGCGGTAACCATTATTGGACTCATCGGAACGCTGCTCTATATTCCCGTGGGACCGGCGTTAAAAAGAACACAGCCGAGCAATTAAATTCATGCAAATTTCAATTCCCTATCACCGACAAGATACCGACTACACCTGTGGCCCCGCCGCGCTCCAGATGCTTCTACATCATTTTCATGGTGTATACTCGAACGAGAATGCACTGACAAGAAAATTACATACCACTGACACTCCTGATAGGGAAAGTACTCGACACGCTGAAATTATTCGCGTTTTGCGCGAAGAAGGACTGCACGTCTACGTCGACAACGAATCGTCGTTCAAAACGCTTGAAGCACTGCTTAAACTTAAACTTCCGGTTTTGGTGCATTACAGCGAACCGGAAGCTGGAATGGGACACTATGCGGTCGTGGTTGGCGTGGGAGGCGGACGCATTTACCTTAACGACCCCTGGTACGGAAGCGGTTATTCACTTTCACGCGAAGACTTTCTTGATCATTGGCACGACGAGAGAGGAGTGTTCACTCGCTGGCTTCTTACCGCATCAAAAGAACCGATTTTTTCAGGCGCTCACTACTCGCCAAAATGATAATTCACCTTTTCTGATAAAATTGCTACACTCGCCGTATGCTCACCATCTACCAGAGAAGCATCACGTACCGCAAGCCGCGAAAGGTCGAGAAATTTCAGAAGGGCGCATGGCTCCACCTTGAGAAGCCGACGGAGGAGGAGCTGAAGAAAGCGGCGGAGACGCTCGCGGTCGATTTCGCCACCCTGAAAGACGCCCTGGACCCGTTTGAAGCGCCGCGCATCGAAGCGGAAAAGGAGGGTGTGTACGTGTTCGTGCGCTATCCGCAGAACGAAACAACCGTTCCATTTCTCATTGTCGTTGCAAAAGAAGGAGTGCTGACCGTGAGCCAGGAAAAAAGTCCGATTGTCGAACGTTTTTTGGGCGGTTCAATAGAGTTCTACACGACACAAAAAGCGCGGTTTTTGCTTCTGATACTGACTGAAGTGAACCGCCGCTACACAAGCGCCATGGTGTCGATTCGCAAAGAGGTAAACCGAACGAAGACGCGCCCTGACCGCATGAGCTCGAAAGACATCGTGAAATTCGTCGCCTATGAAAGCACGGTGTCCGATTACCTGGATGCGCTGGTACCGCTTCACGCCGTGCTCGACACCATACGCTCGGGAAAAGTGCTCGACATCCGCGAAGAGGATGAGGATGTAACCGAAGACTTGGTGCTCTCGACCAACCAGCTCATAGAGTCGTCCCGATCCGCCATCAAGAATATGATAAACGTGCGAAGCGCGTACACCGCAATCTCGACCGAGCGCCTGAACCGTATCCTTCGAATCCTGACGGCTATCACCGTCATCCTTACCATCCCTTTGGGCATTACGGGTTTTTACGGCATGAACGTTATGTTGCCCGGCGCGGAGAATCCGTACGCCGCCGCCGTTATTGCACTTTCAATTTTGGTTCTCTCTTCCGGGCTTCTGGCGCTTTTCATAAAAAACAAGTGGTTATGATTATTGAAGGCGGGAAGGCGGGTGTGGCGCTCATCGGAAGCGGTATAGGCATGGCAAGTATGGGCGCTCCGGTGCTGTGGCGCGACCTCTCTGCCGAAGGCGTGTTTGAACACCTGACACTTCTGAAACTCTACGCTCTCTACGGCGACTTCAAGTACGAGCTGTGGCTTTCCGCCGGCGGCATCATTGCTATTCTCATCGGCATCCTCCAAATCGCCCTCTCCGCCCGCTCCCCGCACCCATTTGATTAATTTCGGACATACCCGAAGCGTAACGATCGGGGCAGTATGAACAGTGTGTAAAACTTTCACGACCGTGAAAGTTTTACACACTGTTCCGATGGTTCAATTGCGCCTTACTTCCTTACTTTTGGTAGCGGTTGGTGCCTTCGTCTTCACGTTCTCGCACACCGTGCTCGCCCATGCCGAAGTAGTGGGCGATTTCGTGCCAGACGGTTTCCCGCACCACCTCCTCGACCGGCTTTCCCTCTTCTTGCGCCACATCAAAAATTGGGAAGCGATAGAGTGTGATGGTGTCAGGCAAGGTTTCTCCCACGCCGTACTCGCTCCCACGCTCTGTGCGTGGAATGCCCTGGTAAAGACCGAGCAGTGTCCCGTGCCCCGGCTCAATGCCGTTCTCGCGAAGAATCTCAACACTGGGTTCATCTTCAACCAACACCGCAATGTTCTCGAGCTTTCCGGCAAAGCGCTTCGGAACGCCGGCAAGCGCCCGGTCAACCGCCGCACGAAAAGCAACATCATCCATAGTCCACCACACTATACACACTATACCAACGCGGAGGCGAGGCCTCCGCGTTGGGGAGTGATGTCACGCCGTCAAAATCATAGAGGCGACGCCTCTATGATGTACTCTCACTCATGATACAGGAGAGTCCTTTATCACTGTATAGGGGAGCTAAGCTCTTTTCGCTTTTGAACGCTCGGTCTCGGTGAGATGCTGTTTGCGCAGGCGCACGCTCCTCGGTGTGATTTCCAAATATTCATCCTCACTCATCACTTCCATGCCGCGCTCAATGGTTAGCTCCCACGCCGGCGTAAGGGTAATGGCCTCATCGGAACCCGATGCGCGCACGTTCGTAAGGTTCTTCCCTTTCGTTGGATTTACTACCATCTCCTCACCTTTTGACGTGTTTCCAATCACTTGTCCCTCGTACACTTCTGTCGCCGGAGTGATATAAAGGACGCCGCGGTCTTGCAAATTCCACAGCGCAAACCCAAGCGCTTTGCCGGTTGCCATAGATGTCATAGAGCCGACCTGCCGTTTGCGTATGTCTCCCGCAAACGGCTTGAACCCGATGACGCGGCTCGACATAATTCCTTCGCCTTTGGTATCAACAACAAAAATATTTTTGTATCCTAAAAGCCCTCGCGTCGGGCCTTCAAGGGTGATACGCACGGTGCTGTCGCCTTCCGGGCGCATGTCGGTCATCTGGAAACCGCGTCTGCCGAGGCGCTCAATCACCGTGCCCTGGAAAACGCTTGGCACGTCAACGACCACTTCTTCGAACGGCTCCAGCTTCACGCCGCCCTCTTCGCGCACAATCACCTGCGGCTGGGAAATCTGCATCTCGTACCCCTCGCGACGCATGTTTTCCAAAAGTACCGCGATATGCAATTCTCCGCGCCCGGAAAGGTTGAACACATCCGGCGATGTGAAATCGATTCGGAGTCCGACGTTGACTTCAAGCTCGTTCTCGAGGCGCTCGCGCAACTGGCGCGAGGTAACAAACTTCCCTTCGCGGCCGGCAAACGGCGAGTTGTTGACAAGAAAATTGAGCGTGATGGTCGGTTCATCAACGGCAATCGCCGGCAGGGGCTTCGCATTCTGGTCGGTGGTTACCGTCTCACCAATAAAGATGTCGGGTAATCCCGCTACCATCACGATGTCGCCCGCCTCTGCCGTGTCTGTTTCCACGCGCTCGAGGCCCTTAAAGTTGAACATGGCGGTTATTTTGCCGCTTCTCGTTTCGCCGTTTGGTTTTTTTACGAACACCTGGCTTCCGGCTCGTACCGCGCCGTCCCACACGCGCCCCACGGCCAAACGACCCAGATAGTTGTCGTATGCAAGGTTGAACGGCTGAAACATGAGCGCCGACGTTGCGGAACCGGAAGCGGCGGGAACGTGTTCGAGTATCGTATCGAGAAGCGGTGTTAAATCTTTCGAATCGTCATCAAGGTTCCGTTTCGCAATGCCGGCACGGCCGTTCGCATACACCACCGGAAAGTTTGACTGTTCGTCAGTTGCGCCAAGTTCCAAAAAAAGCTCCAGCACCTGCTCTTCCGCGCGCGCCGGGTCTGCCGCGGGTTTGTCTATCTTGTTCAAAACAAGAATCGGCTTAAGCCCCAATTCAAGCGACTTCTTCAGCACAAAGCGTGTCTGCGGCATGGGGCCTTCCTGCGCGTCCACTACAAGAAGGACCGAGTCGATAGAACGAAGCACGCGCTCAACTTCCGAGCCGAAATCAGCGTGTCCCGGCGTGTCCACGATATTGATTTTCGTGTCCTTGTAATACAGCGCGCCGTTCTTGGCGTAGATGGTAATGCCGCGCTCCTTTTCTATCGAGTCGGAATCCATCGACACCCCTTCCGCAACCATGCCGGTCTGACGCATCAAAGCGTCGGTCAGGGTGGTTTTCCCATGGTCGACGTGGGCGATAATGGCTATATTTCTGATTTCCATAACAATATGCAAAAGGCGGCACGCGCCGCCTTTGCTACTATACAGCATTGCACGACAAAAAACTACCCACCCGGGCAGATGAATTGACAGTTCGGCCCCGTGCGGCCGACCCACGTACCGTCAGGACACTGCATGGCATCCGCCGTGCAGAATACTGCTTCGCGCTCATCAGGCAGTTCGCGCAACGATTGAAATTGCGTCCACCCGATCCACACAAGCGCCAAAAGCGCCAGACCCACTACAATGGTGCCGATATCATTCTTCATACGATTACGGTTCTTTTTTTAAGAAATCGGTGGCGATACGGACCACTTGTTGCGGGTACGTGCTCATCTTGACGCAGAACTTCGCCGCGCCAAGCTCGCGCGCTTTCCGTTCATCCTCTTTCGAAGAGAGATTCGAGAGAATAATAACGGGAATGGTTTTCGTGGCAGGGTTTCCCTTGAGCGCCTTCAGCACGTCGAACCCGCCAAGCTTGGGAAGGATGATGTCGAGGAATATGAGGTCGAATGACTCGCTTTGGGCTGCTTTCAGGCCCCCCTCGCCGTCTGCGGCGGTAACCACTTCAAACCCGGCTTCGGTGAGCTGTTTGGAAATGATTTTTGCGAAGAATTCCTCGTCCTCAATGTAGAGCACCCGTTTTGCCATCAAGCCCATTGTACATGCTCAACGGCAGGGGGGCGGAGGCGTGGTGGATTGTCAAACGGCTATTGTACGGTAAGTAACGCTTGCTCTCAGCGGGTGCTCGAATATGAGCGACGTCCGACGTCACTCATAATTGTTCGCTCACTCGACGGTGACGGATTTAGCTAAATTTCTGGGCTTGTCGACGTTGTATCCTTTCGCGACGCCCAGATAGTAGGCAAAAAGCTGAAGCGGAACGACAGACAGAATTGGCGTCAGCGGCTCAAGCGTGTTCGGAATATAAATCACGTCGTCGGCGATGTCCTTGATGCGCGTGTCCCCCGCGGTAGCGATGGCGATTAAAGGACCCTTTCTCGCTTTTATCTCTTCCATGTTAGAGAGGGTTTTTTTGTACGTCGCGTCCTTCGGAACCAGGGCAACCGTCGGGAACGACCCGTCGATCATGGCCAGAGGGCCGTGTTTCATCTCGCCCGAGCTATACCCTTCGGCGTGGACGTAGGAAATCTCCTTCAGTTTCAGGGCTCCTTCAAGCGCGATGGGAAACTGATACGCGCGCCCGATGAAAAGGAAATCGCGCGCGCGCCCGTATTTTTTCGCAAGCTTCTTGATTGTATCTTTCTGCTTCAGAATCTCTTCGACCTGCTGCGGCAGGCGGTCGATGGCGCGCGCATAACGGCGCCGATCTTCGGCGGAAAGGGTCTTTTCTGAGAACAGAAGCGCGAGGAGCGCGAGCACTTCAAGCTGTGAGATGAACGCTTTGGTCGAAGCGACGCCAATCTCGGGCCCTGCGTGGTTGTAGACGCCCGCGTCCGTCTCGCGCGCGATTGAAGAGCCGACCGCGTTCACGATGCCTAAGGTCAGACATCCTTGCCGTTTCGCCTCGCGAACGGCGGCAAGCGTGTCCGCGGTCTCTCCCGACTGCGAGATAGCCAGAACCGCCGTGTCTTTCAAAAGCGGCGCGTTCTGGTAGCGGAATTCGGATGCAAATTCGACCGTTACCGGAAGCCGCGCCAGTTCCATGAAAAGATACTTCCCCACCAGGCCTGCGTAGTACGCCGTGCCGCACCCAACGATAACAATGTGTTTGATATCTTTGAGGCGCGGCCTCACTTCCTCCAAACCGCCGAGCTTCACCGCACCGGTCTTTTTGTCGATACGTCCGCGCGCGGAATTCACCAGCACCTCCGGCGCTTCCATGATTTCTTTCATCATGAAGTGCTCATACCCGCCTTTCTGGATTGAATCGGCATCCCAATCGAGATACTCCGGTACTCTCCCGTTCGTCTTCTTGCCACGGGCCAGCACCGAGTATCCTTCGGGAGTCAAGACCGACACGTCGCCGTCGTTGAGGTACACGACATTTCGCGTGTGCTCCAACAGCGCCGACGGGTCTGAGGAGACGAAGTATTCCCCCTTTCCGATGCCGAGTGCTATAGGGCTGCCCAGCCGCGCCGCGACGAGCGTGTCCGGCTCTTCGGCGTCCATGACCACGATGCCGTACGTGCCGTGCACTCGCTTCAGGGCCGCCACTACCGCTTCTTCCAAATTCTTCGCGTTGCCGTTCACCAGGATATCTTCGATGAGATGCGCCAGCACCTCGGTATCGGTGGCGGAGACAAACGTGTTCCCTTTCTTCTTCAACGCATCACGAAGCTCTTGGTAGTTTTCGATGATACCGTTGTGCACCAGCCACACGCGCTTCAGGTTCCCCGTGTGCGGGTGCGCGTTCACGTTGGTCGGTGCCCCATGCGTCGCCCAACGGGTATGGGCGATGCCCGCGGTGCCGGAAAGCTTCTTCGGCAGTTTTTTCTGGAGCGCTGAAACCTCGCCCTTTGCCTTCACGACGCCGGAAGGAATCATAAAAATACCCGCAGAGTCATACCCGCGGTATTCAAGCGCGCGGAGCCCCTTCATTAAAATCGGCGCCGCTTCCTTTGCCCCAACATATCCGTAGATTCCGCACATACATTTCTATATCCTCAGTACTACACAACCGCGCCGGGCGGTACAGCAAGCGCTGTGGCGATATCGACCAGTTGGTCATGTACCACGCCGTTCGACGCGATAAAGTACCGCGTATCCAATGTCCAGGGGCCGCCTTTCAGATCGGTAATCATGCCACCCGCCTCTTGGATTAAGAGCGTACCGGCCGCGTAATCCCACGTATTAAGCCCAAAACAGAAGAATCCTTCCGTGCCGCCGCGCGCGAGATACGCCAGTTCAAGCGCGGTCGAGCCGAGGTAGCGTTTCGATTTGAAATGCTTTGACGATGCAACGAACGCCTGGTCGAGAAGCCGCTTGCCTTCTTTTCCACCGGGGCCAAAACCCACGAGGCCGAGATCGGCGCCCTGGTCCGACACCCGTGCCGGTTTGCCGTTGTAGAACATACCACCGCCTTTCTCGGCCGCATACATCGAATGTGTTACCGGGTTGTAGATAACACTCGCCACCGGTTCTCCGCCTTGCGTCAGCGCGATCGAGATGGCGAAAATCGGAATGCCGTTCACGAAATTGTTCGTCCCGTCCAAGGGATCGATAATCCACCGGTACTCGGCGCCTTGGTTATGGTCGGTCCCCTCTTCGCCGACGATGCCGTGCTCCGGAAACGCGTCCTTGATCATCGACACAATGATGTCCTCTGATTCCCGGTCGGCACAGGTTACAAAACTCTTGTCGTCTTTGATCTCGCGCTCAAAGAGGGTCTTCTCGAAATGGTGCGAGAGCCGTTCTCCGGCCTTCTTGGCTGCCTCGATGGCGGTGTTGAGCATACGCGAAGTTAGGAACACTCTAGCACACGTTCGATACAGCCCGCTCTGAATGGGTATTAGACCTCATCAATGCCCGCTTCAACGCCTTTTTCCCAAGGAAATACCACCCACTTCTCCGACTCGATAGACGAATAGTCGGGCTTGAATGTGCCTTTGTCTTTCCTGATAACAATAGAAGCTGTGCGTATGTTTTGAACATGGTAGTCGCTTCTTAAAATATCTGAAATGGAAATCAGTGTTTCGCCAGTTTCGGTTATGTCGTCAATTAAAAGAACGCGCTCTTGCGAGAGGTCGACCTGAGGAAGAGCGCGAATACGCACCCCTTTGTTTTCTTGATGTCCATATGCGCTTGCTGAAACAGTAGCGACGCTCTGTAGCGCAAGTTCTTTTGCAACAAGCGTGAGCGGTACTAAGCCGCCCACAGTAACGCCGATCAGAAACGTCGGAGTATAACCACTGGCGAGGACCTGCCGTGCAATATCTTCCGCGCCGTGCTTGATATCGTCCCACGAGAGAAACAACATAGGGTTATGTGTTTTTTAAAAGCTCCGCGAACTCTTTCTGCACCTTGGCGAGTTTCGGCGCGATAATCACCTGGCAGTACCCGGCTCCCCGGTTGTTCTGGTAGTAGTTTCTGTGGTAGTCCTCAGCAGTCGAGTAATTGCTCAACGGCTCCACGGTGGTCACGACCGGCTTCCCTTTTTCAGCTGACGCGTTTAGCTCGTCGATGAAACCCTGCGCCTCCTTCTTCTGTTCTTCGGTCGTATAAAAAACGACGGTGCGGTACTGTTCGCCGACATCGTTGCCTTGCCGATTCACCTGCGTCGCATCGTGCGAGCCGAAAAAGACAGTCAAAAGATCCCGGTAGCGAACCTCGGAAGGGTCGTATTCGACACGCGCCACTTCAACGTGCCCGGTGTTCCCCTCAGAAACCTGTTCGTAGGTAGGTTTTTTAACGGTGCCGCCGGCATACCCCGGCTCCACCGCAAAAACCCCTTTCAACATCTTAAACACCGCCTCTGTACACCAGAAGCATCCTCCCCCAAACACCGCAATTTCTTTTTTCATACCGCCACTATAACAAGAATGTGCTATAGAATGTACCTCTATGTTGGGCAATAACGCACGAACCTCTAACGTGATGAAACGACTGTTCTGCAATATCTACAACATTGGGCGTCCGGTGTATTTCTTCACGTTTGCGGCTCTGGTTGTTCTTGCGCTTGTGGTGTTCGGGTTTTTTGAAGACGCCATTCTCTTTGTGTTGGCGTTCTCTGCCACGTTCGGCCTGGTGGGCATATTGAAACTCGTCTTTCACACACCGCGCCCGGAACATTCTATGGTTAAAACCTGGGGTTCGGCATTCCCGAGCGGTCACGCCGTGGGGGGCACGTTCTTTGCCGTCATGCTTTCCTATTACGCTTTCAAAACCTTTGAAACGGACATCGCGCTTTTTGTCGGAATCGTATTGGTTGTCCTGGCTGCGTTTGTTGCCGTGAGTCGCGTCTTTTTACGCGCGCACACGGCGTTCCAAGTAAGTGCGGGGATTTTAATCGGCCTTGTGGTGCCGCTTACGATTGTTTTGTACGAAACCAGGATTCTTCAAATGCTTTCACTGTGATGCCGAGCCGT
>Ga0210057_1009406_pt1 | contig 11307 bp, 9 predicted proteins | sample CryGeyCG2114_010_2_FD_183968 | JGI IMG/M metagenome (GOLD analysis project Ga0210057, IMG submission 183968) | Groundwater microbial communities from aquifer - Crystal Geyser CG10_big_fil_rev_8/21/14_0.10 (SPAdes) (version 2) | ecosystem: Environmental > Aquatic > Deep subsurface > Groundwater ...
AACTGATTATGCAGGCAAGTCTTATACCGTTTTTTGGAAAGTATAAGCTAGATAAGATTAGCTCTATGCTGGTAGAGGATTTTAAGGCCAAACGCAAACAGGGCGGGCTGGCGGCTAAAACCATCAACAACCATTTGGCGGTATTAAGAAAATGCCTGCATATTGCTCAAGAATGGGTGGGGCTGGCGATGTTGCCAAAGATAAAGCTATTAAAAGTCCCGCCGCCCAAATTTTGCTTCCTAACGCCGGAAGAAAGCGACAAGCTCCTCAATATTATAGATGACGAGTTGCTGCACGATATGGCGTTGCTTGCCCTTAAAACGGGCTTACGCTTTGGAGAACTAGCGGGACTGGGCTGGTCGGACGTAAATCTGGAAAAAGAAATTTTAACCGTCAGACACTCCTTTGTGGGAGGTATCATCGGCTCCCCTAAAAACAACAAAACCAGAGATGTACCACTAACCGCGCAAGTATGCGAAATGCTGGATAACAGAGAAAGGGTGGGAGATTTTGTATTCTGTAGCAACAAGGGTAAGCCCTTGAGATATGATAAGTACCGCCTGATGCTGCAATACTCCTGCCAAATGGCCGGATTAAAAAAAATAGGCTGGCACACGCTCCGGCACACGTTCGCCTCGCATCTGGTCTGCAAGGGAGTATCGCTGAAAACGATTCAGGAGTTGCTGGGACACGCTGATATGAAAATGACGATGAGATACGCCCACCTGCTCCCCACCACCTTGAGAGAGGCCATCAATCTGCTGGACAAACCGGTTGAATTAAATTCTTTTGGGCAATATTTGGGCAATGGAGTCGGGCAAGCGGAAAAAATACCAGTGCTCACTAAGCCGAAGACGGTAGCAATTTAACCTAAGACAACATAAAAACGGGGCTTGCACCCCGCTTTCATTTCACGGCGGAAGGTGAGGGATTCGAACCCTCGAGGGTTTTTACGCCCTACACGCTTTCCAAGCGTGCGCACTCGACCACTATGCGAACCTTCCAAAATATACTACAGATTTTTCATTGTTTCCGCTAATAAAAATTTTATTCTTTCCCTGCCTTTCCCGCTTTTTAAAAATAATTCTTCTTGCCTTGCATCTTTTTCAAATTTAAAAACTTCATAATAAATCAATTTCCATGGAGTCCCCTGGGAAGTAAAGCTACAATTACCACTATTATGTTCAACTAGCCTTCTTTGCAAGTCATTTGATGACCCAATATAGCGCTTTTTTAATTTTTTACTATAAAGTATATAAACATAATACATACATGTGCACTCTCCGCCCAAGGCGGATGGGCTTTCAGCCCAGACCCATGCCCGCCTCGGGCGGGACTATGCGAACCTTCCGGCTACTCTCATCACCATTCCTTCCTCAAACTTCCTGCCGATAATTTGGCAGCCGACGGGCATTTTGTCAACTATGCCGCAAGGAACCGAAATCGCCGGCAGACCGGCAAGCGATGAGGAAAGAGTGAATATGTCTTCTAAATACATTTTCAGCGGGTCTTTGTTGGCGCCAAACTTAAAAGCAATATCGGGAGTCGTCGGCGTAATGATAACATCCACTTCTTTAAACGCCGCTTCAAATTCTTCAATGATAATCGTGCGCACTTTTTGCGCCTGCAGATAATAGGCATCGTAATAGCCGGCCGAGAGCGCGTAAGTGCCGAGCATTATGCGCCGTTTGGCTTCCGCGCCAAAAAGAGCGCGATTTTTTTTATATAATTCCATCAAATCCGCCGTCTCCCCTCGCCCCGCAGTGTTGCGGGAAGAGGGGTTGGGGGTGCCTGCCCCGTCCCGCAGTACTGCGGGATCACTGGGGAGGGGATATCGAATGCCGTCGTATCTGCCTAAGTTAGAGCTGACTTCGGAGGGAGTGATAATATAATATACGGGCAAAGCGGATTTAGTGTGCGGCAAGCTGATATTAATAATTTCCGCTCCCTTCTGTCGTAAAGACTCTATCGCCTCTTTAACTTTATCTTCCACCGCTTTATTCATCCCCGCCAAAAAATATTCGTGCGGCACGCCGACTTTCACGCCTTTGATGTTTTTTCCCATCTCTTTTTCGTAATCCACCGCCGGCACATCAGCGGTAGTAAAATCATTTTGGTCGCGGCCGGAAATTACGGCCTGCACCATAGCGGCGTCGGCGACGGTTTTAGCAATCGGGCCCGGCGCATCGGTAGAAGAAGTCATCGCGATTATGCCAAAGCGAGAAGCGCGACCGTAAGTCGGTTTTAATCCGACCACGCCGCAGAAAGCGGCCGGGTGGCGAATTGAGCCGCCGGTATCAGTGCCTAAGGCGAAAATACAAAAGTTTGCCGCCACCGCCGCGGCACTGCCGCCGGAAGAGCCGCCGGGCACGCGCGTTAAGTCATGCGGATTTTTAGTCGGGCCAAAAGCGGAGTTTTCGGTTGAAGAGCCGTGTGCGAATTCGTCTAAATTGGTTTTGCCTAACAACACCGCGCCGGCTTGCCGCAATTTTTTTATTACAGTCGCGTCATAAGGCGCGATGTAATTAGCCAAAATTTTAGAAGCGGCGGTGGTCCTTACTCCTTTGGTTAAATAATTATCTTTGGCTAAATACGGAATGCCGGTTAACTCCTTTGCCGTTCCCGCTTTTATTCTCTTATCCGCCGCTTTAGCTTCCGCGAGCGCTTCTTCTTCACAAATAGTCAGAACCGCGTTTAATGCTTGATTGCGCTTTTTTATCTCCGCTAAACAAGCTTTAGCCAATTCAACGGCGGTAAATTCGCCCTTAGTTAAACCTTCGTACGCTTGTTTTATTGTTAATTCGTTTAATTTCATAACTTATGCGAAACTACAAATTTTAATGCGAACCTACGAACTTACAAATTTTAGTAGTTTTTTATTTATATTATTATTGTTTAATATTGGCTAAAATTTACTATTTTTGTATATCCATTGCTTGACATAATTTTACTGATATGCTATACTGCTTTCATAATTTGTTCTGTAAAATTTTCTTTAGGAAAGGGGAAGGGGAAAACGAAATGAACCGGTATCCTGTAGGATTTCGTTAGTTACTTTGATTTTTTTCTTGCGGGTTTAACGGCGATCACAAAAACCCGCAAGTTCAGCAAATCCTCGAAAGGAGGGAAAACACATGATCGCACCCCGGAGCCGTTGCTGGCATGGCGCTGGGGACGCCATAAGCTAGCAATAGGTTTTTCCTCTCGGGCTCTTCAGACGATTACAAGAGCCCGAGAGGTCAGTTTCGGGAGTTTCAGGAAGGGCATCGGCGGATGATGGTCGGGGCTGAATCCTGACCAAAAATTTCGCCGACAAATCGATCAATGGGGTTGCTGTGCGGTTGTGATAAGTCGCGTGCACGCGCAATTGCCGCGCTGGCCCCCATACCCTCCTGATCTTTAGTACCGGAGCGGAGTACTGATACTCCGTACAAAGACTCCAAGGGCTCTTTACGAGCCCCTCCGCTCCGCCCACGAACCCTGCCGCACAGTTGAGTATTCAAACACTCATCTGTCGCGGCAGGGTTATTTATTTTGTAAAAAAGCATAACGCGCAACTCATAACGCACGGCACATAAAATATCAAAATGTTATGTGTTGTGTGTTTTGTGCTATGAGTTAAGTACTCTCCTCACTTTAACATATTTTCCTTCCCGCTCCGGCGCCTGCCCGAGCGCCGCTTCAGTTTCGTCTAAAGGCCAATTTTCCGCTTCATCCGCGCGCATAATGTTTTCCATCCCGGTTACCTGCGCGGTTGGCTCAATATTGCTCGTGTCTACTTCTTTTAATTGATCAATATAATTTAAAACATCAGACAGTTGGCTGCCGTATTTCTCTAATTCTTCATCCGTAAGCTCTAAACGAGCAAGGTCAGCGATGTGTTGAATTTCCTGTTTGGATAGTTTCATATACTTACTTATGCGAAACTACAAATTTTAATGCCAACCTACAAACATACGAACATGCACAAATTCGCAGTTCGTAGGTTCGCATAGTCATTCGTAGCTTCGCATCACTTAATCATCTTTAATAACTCTAAAAATTTTTCCTCATCTATAATCTTCACTCCCAATTTTTTCGCCTTATCATACTTACTCCCCGGCTCGCTGCCCGCCACCACATAATCGGTATTTTTGCCGACGGAAGCGGAAACATCTCCCCCTAACTCCCTTATCTTATCTTTCGCCTCATCGCGTGTCAAACCAGCCATTGTTCCGGTCAAAACAAAACTTTTGCCCTTAAACTTTTCACTTTTAACTTTTAACTTTTCACTTTTAACTTTTATGCCGCCGTCCCGCAATCTTTCTAAAAATTCAACATTATTTTTATCTCTGAACCAATCATAAACGCTCTTGCCCACAATTTCTCCAATCCCATCTATACTCTGCAGCTCCCCTAGCTTTACTTTCTGAAAATATTTGACTAAATTTCCTAAATTGCCAATTGAAAATTGCCAATTGAAAATTGCCTGCGCCAGCAGGCGCGCTGTTTCTTCCCCCACATGCCGAATGCCGAGCGCGTACAATAATTTTGGCAACTCCACCTTCCGGCTCTGTTGAATGGAATCAATGATATTTTGCGCTTTCTTTTCCGCAAACCGCTCCAGCGGCTCTAAATCGCCGGCGGTTAAATAATAAAGGTCGGCCGCGTCTTTGATTAAACCTTCGTTCAATAGTTGCTCCACGATTTTATCGCCCAAGCCCTCAATGTTCATTCCTTTTTTAGAAACAAAATGGATTATTTTTTCTAATCCTTGAGCAAAACACTTTTTATTCGTGCAATAAGTTGCCGCTTCCCCGGCGCGGCGCTCTACCGCGCTGCCGCAAATCGGGCATTTCTTCGGCATTAAAAATTTCTTTTCTTTGCCCGTGCGCAGTTTAGTTAAAACTTCCACTACTTCCGGAATAATATCGCCGGCTTTATGCACCACTACGGTATCGCCGATTTTTACGCCCAAGCGGGCGATTTCATCTTCGTTATGCAAAGTGGCGCGGCTGACCGTCGTGCCGGCAACCGCTACCGGTCGCAGGTGCGCTACCGGAGTCAGCGCGCCAGTGCGGCCAACCTGCACCGTGATGTCTTCCACGACCGTGGTCGCTTTGGCCGGCGCGAATTTGTACGCCAGCGCCCAGCGCGGCGCTTTGCCCGTATAACCCAATATATCCTGCAACTTTTTGCTGTTTACTTTTATCACTAAGCCGTCAATGCCGTACGGTTGTTTGTCTTTTTTGCCCGCCCATTCGTCGTGCATCTTTTGCGCTTCAGCTAAATTTTTACAATGCCGATATTCTTTATTTACTTTAAACCCCAATTTTTCCAGCAGCTTCAATTCTTCAATCTGCGTAGCGGGAAATTTTCCGGCAATCGCGTCAATATCATAAACAAAAGAATCTAGCTTGCGCGCGGCGGTAATTTTTGGATCCAATTGCCGGATAGAGCCGGCGGCGGCGTTGCGCGAATTGGCAAAGAGCGGCTCGCCCGCTTTTTTTCGTTCTTGATTAATTTTTGCCAAATGCTCTTTATTTAGCCACGCCTCACCGACGACAGTAGCATCTATTTTTTTAGCTCCCCCCTCCTTACTAAGGAGGGGGGCCGGGAGGGAGGTGGGGGCGAGGCGGAGGGGGACGCTCTGGATGGTTTTAATTTGTTCGGTTACGTCTTCGCCGATTTGGCCGTCGCCTCTGGTCGCCGCTTGCGTGAATTCACCGTTTTCGTAAATTAAAATTATTTTCAGCCCGTCAATTTTTACTTCGCAGGAGTAATCGAGTTTTTCTTTAATATTTTCTTTTTCCAAAATGCGCTGGATTTTTTCTTCCCAATCTTGTACTTCAGAAAAATTAAAAGCGTCCTGCAACGACCATTGCCGGACCGGGTGGCGGACTTTTTGAAATTTAACTATCGCCTGGCCGCCGATGCGCACTGTCGGCGAAGTCGGGCTTTGCAGTTCGGGGTATTTTGTTTCTAACTCGCGCAACTCGCGCGTCAGCGAATCATAAATCTGGTCGTCAATATCCGGCTTATCCAGCACGTGATATTGGTAACGCATTTCGTCAATTTGCCGGCGCAATTTGTCTATTCTATTTTTTATGTTGGCATCAGCTTTATTCATACTTGGTATTATTCTACCTTGAATTACGAAATACCCTAAACTGTCATTACCGCGGAGGCGGGAATCTCGTGATTATCAGAAAAAATCTGGATTCCCGCTTTCGCGGGAATGACAACAAGAGTAATTTTTGCTTATTTCGTAATTCAAGATATTCTAGCATTGATAACTGTATTATACCTATTTTCTTATAAAATTACCATAAAAAAAAGTCTGCGTTACCAATCTGGCAGACGCAGACAGCAGACAAAAAATTCGCAAATTCTCCCAGTAATCACCTTGCTTGCATGGCGATTACCGGATATTGAAACCTAAAAAATGGCTGTTCGGGGGTAAACTTCACCCCCTGCGCCATGTCCCCGAAGCGTAAAGTAAAATATATGCCGGGGACATCTAAATCTCCTCGGCAGGGGGCTTCTATCCTTACTTTCCCCCCGCTGAATCTTTTGACCAGCCGGCTAAGCTCGGCCAGCCATTTTTCATCCGCCTCCCCTTGCGCAAAAACTTTTTGGCAGGCGGTATAAACTTCCTCGGAAAATCCCAGCCGCGGGCATAAGCCCTTGGCCAAATCTTGAGCGGCAATATTATAAACTGCCGCCTCCTCTCCTCCCCATTCCTTAAAAGAATTTTCCTTAGGGAGGAACAAAAACAAAACTGAAGCTGAAAAAAACACAAAAAATAAAACTGATGCGCCCGTAAACTTTTTCATGATTCCACCTCTTTTTTAATGATCTATTTTAGAATTAAATTATAGCATAAAAAAAATATTCTGTCAAATTAAATATTTAATATAAATTAAGCTAATATTAAATAAATCCAAACACCTTCACCGCTGGGCATTCCTCCACACCAAAATTTGGTGTGGGGGTATTCTGGAAGGTGTATGGATAAATTATGCTATTTATTCTACCATCTTTTACAATATGGCACGGTCTCGGAAGTATGACTGCAATATTCTACTCCGTTTTGGCAGCAGACAAATATGTTTTGGTATTTGCTTGAAGAGCCCTGGCATTTGGTCGTGCCGGTACCGCATTCTTTTATTCCGTTTTTAGCGACGCATAAAGGCCAATTGGTAAAACCCGTGATAATCGTGCCGTTGATGCTTTGGCCGTCTTGATAACATACTTCGGTTGCTTTGTCGCAACATAAAGAAAGTTGGCTCATGTCTAAAGAGGAAAAAGCTCTACTCCATATTCCGCCGCTGCATTCAATTTCAGTATTAGTATCGCATCTATTGGCTTGAGTGCAAAAAGCGTAGCCGTTGTTTTTTTCTACGCCGCAGCCGTAATCCGGCCCGCAGCAAACCCCTTTGCCGCGCACTTCTGCCGTTACTGTGGCATTATCGTTTGGGCAAAATACATTAGGCGACTCGCAATTAGCCGGCGTTGCCTGACAGATGGAATTTCCCCAGCCAACGGGAACGCAAGCTTCATCTGCCCGGCAGCAATCAGTGCCGCAAGCGGTTAAACTAGCCGGGCAAGTTTCATTGTTAATGGTGCAAATGCGATTATTTTGGTTGCCGTAACAACTTCCCGAAGCGGTAGTTACGGCGCAATTTTGTTCCACCTGGCTGAAGTTACAGCTTCTTCCTCGGCCGCTGCAAGCGGCGGCGTTGATCTCGTTAATGTTTCCGACACCGGCGCATCTGTCAGCCGGACAACTAACCGGACTAATTACTGCCTTAGCGGCTAAAATGTTTTTGGCGCCCGTACTGCCGCTTTGGCATAAGTCATTGCTCCCATCATCAGCGCAAGCGAGGCATTGCCCGTACGCCGAGCAGTAACCGGCCGCACTACTACTGTCAATCAGGCAGTCTTTGCCGGCGGAATCACTAAGCGTGCTCATAATAACATTGCCTTGCGCGTAATTATCTCCGTCTAAATTATAATACAAATTACAAACGTAAAACTGCCCGTTGCATTCGGCGTCGGCGGCGTTACTAAAAAATTGAGTCTGCTCCCAACGGCAAGTATTATCTGCTCCGCCGTTTAGGCATAAAAAACCATGATTATCTCTGTCGCGCGGGATCTTTCTTTCCACCCGCCCCGTAACGCTGGCATCTAAACGAGCGGCTAAATTATCAGCGGCTAATTCGCAATTACGCAAGAGGTCTTGCCAGGGTTGGGTGCGGGCGGCAAAACAGGCGATAGTTTTCTGCCCATTTTGATAAGTAGCCGGAATAAGCGGGCTATTAACTAACGGCGCGGTTTCAAGCGCGGCAGCGTTAGCATCACTCCCGAGGGAGGCTTGGCAGGTTTGGTTACAAACAACATTAACCGCCGTGAGCGGCAGTTGATTCCGTAAAGAGCTGTAAGTTTTGCCGTCTTTGGTCACCGCTTCCACATAGTAGCGGTAATTGCCGGCTTGAGTCAGCCGATCTTCAACATAATAAAAATTCGGCGGCAAAATGCCGTTATGTTGCGGCCCCATATCATTTAACCAGACAAACTCATTGTCATTCTCCATCCTCAACACGCGAAAATATTGCACCGTATTTTGATATTGCGGATTGGTGCGCCAGGCAATTCTTACTTTGGCCGGCTCGCTCGAAGTAGCGGATAACGTTGTGACTATTGAGCTGATAGATAAAATAATTGCCACCACCCCAGTTATTATCCAGTAATAGTGATAGTGAAATAATTTTTTCTTGCGCCTGTGCTTGCGCATAAACTTTTAAACCGTTAATTAGTAATGATGGAAACTTCCACCCCGGTGATAATTTGTTCGGCAGTAATATTTCCGGGAGTAATTATTTCCGTCTCATTAGAAAGCAATCCGCCGCTCCCGCCGGAATTTAAATTACCGGCCGCTGAATTCAAGGCAGGAGATGTTTGTGATTGCGTTAGCGCCGTTTGTCTGCTGGCTGAACCGCCGCTCCCGCCGCTGTCCGCGCCCGTAGCGCTAATTAAAGAATTAATGACGAATCTGGCGATGCCGAAAGCGGCTAAGACGATAATTAAGCCGATTACGCCCCCGGCCATTAATTTTTTGGCGGTGGCTATTTTTTCTTCGTTGCCCGCGGCGGTCATCCATAAAAAACCGGCGATTACAATTAAAACCACCGCGATAACGCCTAAAAAGGCCAAAGTGATGTTAATTACTTTAGCTACCGTGGCGCGCGGGTCCTGCAGCCCCAGGCCGCTTTGTTCCGCCAAACTTTGGACATTGGTAGCGTCGCCGCCAAAGAGGTAGTCGGTAGTAACCTGTGCCGCTAGGGCGGCTTGGTTAAAGTAAAAAAATATTCCGGACAACAATACTGCCGTTAAAAAAATTGACAAGAAAAATTTAGAAAACATAATGTTAATCCGAGCGTTCGTAGCTGACGCTGATGCTGCGGCGCGCCTCTCCGTAACGGCCGACAATGACAAAATTGTCCTTATTGGTCGCCTCGTTATAGGTATACTTAACGCTGTAAGTTAAATTGTTGCCGCCTAAATTATGCCAATAAGGAGCATCGTAAGGAGCGCTGCCGTAGCATACCGGCGGGCTTACATCCAATCTTAAATAGCCGCCGCTGCGGCAGTCAGTAAACGCCGCATAAGGGTCAACGCCGGATTTACGCGCGAGCCACAATATTTTTTCCGCGCCGCTTTCGGTAGCTAAGTAAGCCGGTCCGGATAAGCTGGAGGTGCGGGAAATTTGCAGGCCGCGAACCACTAATTCGTTGACGCCAAAAGCAACCGTCAGCATGCTGGCTAAAATTAAAATGGTAATCAATAAAGCGCTGCCTTCGTTATTTCCTGCACTCCGTGTCATAAATATAATTTTATCCAAACTAACATTACTGTTAAATTTATAAATTACCTGACCCCCCCAAGACTCCTTTGCCTTCGGCTTTCCCCCACCTCCCCGCCCTTCGGGCACCCCTCCTTATAAAGGAGGGGAATAGATTCCAGTTCCGCATTATTCCTCCCCTTGCTAAGGGGAGGTGGACGCCGCTTCGGCGGACGGAGGGGTCGTGTCAGGGAGGCGCCCCGTCCCGAGTTACTCGGGACGGGGCAGAGGGGTTAAGGATTTATTCAACATAATATCGGCTGGAAACGGTAGTTTGCATATTAATCGGCGTTCTGAACCGGCTGTCGGGAGAATTATTTTCAATCGTCATCACCACCGCCACCGCCTCCTGATAAGCCGGCGCGGGCTTAAGGGAAAATGCTAAATTCGTTACCGCCAATTCGTTGGGCGTCAACGGCAGGAAACTGTCGGCGCTGCCCGGCGCTACCCGCGAGATGGCAAAGGCGCCCCCGGTCAACTTATAAGTAACGCACTGGCCGGCTTGATTTTTAAATTTAATTTCGCTAGCCGAAACAAGCTGAAAAATTTTGCCCGCGCCGATGTCCGGGCAGGCGGGCAGGGTATCGTCGTTAACTTTAGCGTTGCGAATTTCTTTGGAGATGGATTCAAAAATATACTGGATGTTTTCCTGCGTATTATGCGCCGCGATTGCCCGTTTCTGCCCTTCCACCACGCTCTGAAAAATAGCGGTAGCGCTTACCACAATGATGGCAAAAATACCGACCGCCACGACCATTTCCAGTAAAGTAAATCCTTTATTGTTAAAACATGAAAGCATAAAAACATTAAAATTTAAATTTATGTTTTAATACTATCTCCAGTCATACATCTCTACCGTTATGCTGTAATTTTTTGCGCCGCCGCGTTCCTGCCATTGCACCGTTGAGGTGGCGATTAAACATTCGCTCTCAAGGCAAGACGCTGAATTGCCCGCTTCCATCAGACGGTAAAAGGGAGTTTGTTCTCCGGCGCCGCTGTGCCGATAAACGCCGTCACCGTCAATAATTAAGCGCGCATTGGCGTCGCTAACGCCGGTAACGTCAGCAAAGGAAATTACGCCTGAATTATTTTCCACCCGGTAATTGCCGTCGCCTTTCAGACCGTTGGCAGCCACCGGATTAGCCGTCATCTCCGCCCAGCTGACGCTATTTTGCCAGTTGCTGTCCCGCCGGTTGCGCGCTAATTCTATTCCTTCCTGCGCCAGCATAATCGCGATCAACTTATTTTTATTTACTTGGCTGGAAGTGACGCTTTGCATTACGAGCGCCACCAGCGGCAATAAGCCAATGACGATGATGCCGGCAACAACCACTACTTCCAAAACGCCAAAACCTCTGTCATTAAAACATAAAAACATTAAAACATTAAAGCAATTCTTTCGTCTTTTTATTTTTTTTAAATTT
>Ga0210057_1009407_pt1 | contig 11305 bp, 8 predicted proteins | sample CryGeyCG2114_010_2_FD_183968 | JGI IMG/M metagenome (GOLD analysis project Ga0210057, IMG submission 183968) | Groundwater microbial communities from aquifer - Crystal Geyser CG10_big_fil_rev_8/21/14_0.10 (SPAdes) (version 2) | ecosystem: Environmental > Aquatic > Deep subsurface > Groundwater ...
CGAAGGATTAATAATTTCTAATTGCTCTAATCAATGTCCAATGACTTAATGACCAATTTAGAAATTTGGGCTTGGGATTTGGGAATTCTTTAGGTTAATTAGAAATTAGAAATTAGGTTGATTCTCCATCACGCCTTCGGCGGGATACTCCCCTACGCCGCCATATCCCACTCTTCATCCTCATCAACAACTACTCTGCGTCGCTGATTTTTTGGCTTTGGATCTTGGTAATATCCCAAACGATACAGCGCATGCCAGAGCGCCATATCTTGGCGTTCAAGGTCTTGGACAATATCAAACAAAGTTCTATCGCCAATTTCTATAGGGATGGGTGCACCCAAGTTCAAATCGGACAAAACCTGCCGTTGTTCATGGGTTGGACGCGCAACCGTATCATCAATACGGTGTTCGGGGATACTCTTGCAAAACCTCTGTATCCGCTCACGGCGGGCACGCAACCGCGTTGTCAGGTGAGCATGCGATTCATCGGGGTGATTCTCTTCTTCGACCGTGATGATTTGAGATGCTTTTTCTATAACATCTTCTAACTCAGGGATAAGTCGCTCCGCGTTGCGAATCTCGCTTATCGCACCTTCGTTAAACTTCCAGATCGCATCGCGCACTGCTTCCGCAGGTAAACCATGCAAACCGACATGCTCGATAATCTCTTCTCGCTGTGCGTCCGTAATGCGTTTGAGTGGGGCAGGAGAAACCGATAGACACCCAATTACTTCCGTGCGAATTTGCTCAACCAAATCTGGCGCAAGTTCCTGCTGTTGTCCGTTATCGCGGAAATGTGGCATAGGGAACAACGTCGTGAGCGTCGACCGTATCTGCGCAATCTCGCCACGAGAACGACGGAGGAGTTCCATTAAATCTGCCGATGATTGCACATCTTCTTTTTTAAGATACGTGTTGACTTTATCGATCCCACGCATCAAGTTGCTCGTAAAGTCAGACACCACGTCGTGGGCGCTTTGTGATTCTCGTTTCCCTTCAAAATACAGTGGTGCGTTGACGATTTCCTGATATTTATCATCTGTTTCGGAATTCTTTGATGTATGAATACGAAACTCGGAGAGCGCTTGTTCATCGCGCGGGTCGATAATGTTTCTACTCAAAAGATGTCCTATATCTGCATCGTCGTATGCGACAACTCTCTCTTGCCCTTCGTGGCGCACAATGGTATACCCCAGTGTTTTTTGACTAAAGTTATCAACCTCCAACTTCCCCGATTCTTTTGCCACATACTTAGTAACATTGACCGATGCATCGCGCGATTTGTCGTACTTCCCGTTTTGGCGCACACCAAGAAGATAATGCTGACAACTAAACGCAAACTCTTCTCTGTGCTTATCGCCCAACAGTTGTTCTATGGCTTTTCTCTCGTTTAACTTTACCGAATATCCACGGACCATGCGCGCAATATCATTTTCGGTTCTTGACTGGTAATATTTGCGAATACCAAGACTCAATGCCAAATCTCGTTCCACGTATTTTTTACCGTTAACCATAATCGTATAATCACTTGTCGGGTCAAGCAGGAGTGATTTTACATCATCTTTGCTTATCCCATAGGCGAGTCGGCGTGTGATAATCTCTTTGCGCTTTTCTTCTTGCTGGATCTTTTCACTATACCCTTGCGCTTCTTTGAGTAGACTCTGCGCTTTTTCACATCCCGGTTCATGTTGAGCGCTGTCAATACGTAACTTATTCTGCCACGTTTCTAACTCTGCAATCGTGTCATCTATGCCAAACGCAAGTTTGTTTACAAGCATCTGCTCCGTTGCTTTTGCGTGATCATCATCTTTAATAAGATTAGACGTGTGAGTGTCCATAGATAGCTCACCGCGTTGCCCTGTTTTATCGGTAAGATCTTGGTCTGCTTTCTCTGCCCTAAATTCTGCGCTCACAAACCCGACACCGATAATTGCGCCATTTTTATCTCGGACAAACCCCCGTGGTCCGCTGTGCCACATATCGGGTCGGTTACCTGTGAGAAAACCTTGTTTACGAATTAAATCTTCAAACCACATATCTTGTTCGTAGCCAATAAGCCCTGACTTTGTTTTTACATTTCCTTGTGCATCCGTATCGTATTCACCACCTTTTTTGAGATCTTTATAGACGGGAGCATTGGTAACTTTTTTGCCAAAAGTCGTAAGATATATATCTATAAATTCATCAGATATCTCACCAACTAGAGATATCGTCATGAGATACGCCCGCGCCTCAAATATATTTTTTGTTTTTTTACAGTGATACGTAAACTCGCGTTTTCTATCATCACTTGTCAGCGCGCTGTTCGCCCGTATCTCCTCTGAGCGTTTTTTGAGGAGCCCCGTCATGGTGCGCTCCCATGCATACGGATCACCACGCAAAAATGACACAACGTATTTATGCCAACCCGTTACAAGTAAAGGGAATTTCTTGTCGACCCATTCTTGAAACTGCTCAGCATTTTCTCTGGTTTGATGCTCGTATCCCGCTTGCTTCATCTCCAACCATCTTTGTCCCGACATAAACCACGACATAATATTAAACTCTTCCATAATATCCACGGGTCTGCCATTATTACCTTCACGCCGGGCAAGTTCTTGCCTGCGCGCCATTGCTATTGCTGCTTGGAGATCGGGGTTATCTGCATCAGAAAACGTTCTACCCTCTCGTTCATTGCGCATCTGGTCTATCTCTTCTTGTTGTTCTGGGGTTACGTCGTGGCGCTCTTGCTGCTCGTCTGCCCCATGTTCACGCTCCTGCGCATTTTCAACAGTATCGCCATACTGGTCGCGATCTGTTTGTTCCCTTGTTGTTTGATTTCCCGGTGTGTTTGTCATAACAGTTTACTATAGCAAATTAATGTAAAAAATCAAATGTAAAATGTAAAAAATGCTTTGTATATGTATGCTTTTCTTAATTATTGTGTCATAGCGAGGAAGTTTATCCCGATCCTTTATCAAGAATTGCGATCCGCTTGTCGTCGCGAGGACGCAGTCCGTGGCGATCTTACCAGATTGCTTCGCGGAGCTTGCCGAGGGGCTCGCAATGACCATAAATCATTTTCCTCTTGTCCCCACCCTTAATACCTACTACCTAATACTTAATACTTACTTCTGCATCCCCGCCGCCCTTGCATGCCATTCCAGCGTCAACCCTATCTGTGCCCGCATCAACAGTTCTATCGCTTGGGTTCTATTAAACAGATGCACTGTTTGTTCGGGTGCATAGGGCAACTGTTCCAGCGCCGTGATCTCTTGGGGCAACAGATATCTGACCGCGTTGTTCGCAATAAGCGATTGTCGCAGTTGTTGCACATAGTCGATCGCTTGTTGGTAAGTTGTTTGTGACATAGTTGGTTTTAAGCTGATATGTCTGCAAGTGCAATACTGTTATTTGGTTTTCCCGATGCGCCCGGGCAAGAATTAAGAAAAGACAGGTGCCGCCATAAAGTGTTTAACTCCATAATTTTTGGGCTTACATACATCGCAACGTTCTTATTGGTAAACCCTATCTCACGCTCTAAAATCTCACGGGACTTTAAATAATTCTCTGCCCGGATCGCTTTATTTATATACAGAAGTGTTGTGGGATATAACGATAACCCCGCGCTTACAATGGTGTCTTTCACCTGACGGACCAATTGTGCATAATCAGCAGCCAGGGAGGTTGTATCGAGCATCTGTAGCATTGCGAAAATATCTCCCAACGCCAATAAGTCGTATTCGTTAACAGCGCGCTCGATGAAAGTGCGGTTGGACTCTGAGATGCGCGATAGGTTGAGACTTGAGTTCAAATTACTGTCCATAGTTATGGTCTTGGTGGTTTAATAACCTCATTTGTAATAGCAGTAATCGGTGAAGCAGCACCTTTATCTTCGAGCGTTTGACACATCGCCGGGTTATTGCGAATTCGTCGCAGTAAATCGTTTTGCTCACCACCGTTATATTCTATTTTTGTTCCGCCAACCGTGATATCACCTAAATCTAGGTGAGTAGCCGTCGCATTCGTGCTTCGGTTAATTCTATCTCTCTCTTCAACAAGTTCTCTATTTGTATATGTAACACCTTTTATATCAGTTGAAGTTGCCCCGCTCGCACGCATTTCATTTATTTTCTCGGTAATTTTCCCTTCGACCGCTGACTTATGTGTATCATCGATTCGCCCAACCTTTCCAAGTTCTTTTGCACTATTTTTCATAACATTTTCAAAGTTGACCCATGCATCAATAACCCGTTGTTGGTCATCTATAGGTTTCTTTTTTTCTGCGTATGCAGCTTTTTCTTCTGCGGTTGCGGTATCAGCTGGTTTATCTCCCGGATTTGTCGTATGCATCAACCACGGCTTGGTATACATAACCGCATTGTTCCAGCGCTTGGCAAAGTTGGGGTCTTTGTCGCGGGGATCTTTCCCATCTTTATTATATTTTGAGTTTTTAATATACGCTTCCAGCGCACCCATTGCATCCTCTCCTTTTTGCGCCATCATCTCTATCATCGTCAGCGCATCTTCTGGGTTTTTAATGCTCCCATCTTCGATCCGTTGGATTCTATCTGCACCCGTCCCTGTCGCAAACTGCTCACTATCGATGCGTTCTTGTTGCGCTTTTTTACGCAGTTGTTCTGCACGCTGTTTATTGCCGCCTGGTCCAAGCCCCACAAATGTACCTGCATTTGCTGCTCTGTTGGTTGCCGTTCCTTGTCCCCACCGCAACTTTGCGCCTTCTTTCATCGCATCTAGACCCATAACTCCATATGCCTGCGACCATTGCTTTCCTTTATTTTTCCCAAATGGAACATTAGATTGTCCCCACGCATTGAGCCCCGCGTTTACGCTACTACCGACAGCTTTTTTTGCCACAGGGAGGGCTTTACTTTGTGCATATTTACTCATCGTTGCGGTAACTTGCCCCCCCATCTTAAACGGTGTCTGGATGGCAAGATACAGCATGACCAAAGACAGTAGATAGGTGCCAAAGTTTGCCTCGCCGTTTGCTATGCTGGATTGAGAAAATGCAATAGCAAGCCATAAAAAGAATATCGCAACGGGCGCCATAAACACCCATTGGGTAAACTGCTTCCACCATGTTTTAAAAAACCCTTGCACCGGGCTCCACATAATAGTGAGCCACGCAAGCGGGGCGATGATAGTAAGCACGGTGATAAGATAAAACCGCGCGTAGAGCAAAAAAGAAAGCACAAGAATGAGCAGCGTGGGGATAGAGATCATAATGAGGGCGAGGGCAAGTAGACCAAGGAATATTGCCCCGGCAGACGCTGGGACTACAAACGCAAAAGTGAACAAACCGATAAGTGCAACTGCAGTAACTTCACCACCAGTTGGTTCAAGCGCTTTAAGCCCACCAGTAAAGAATGTATTACTGATATTTGTCGCCATCCTAGACGCACCTTGTCCGCTCGACGCCGCATTATACATCCCCGCACCCATCACCTGCGCAAAATCGGTAAAGTTCTGCACAATAACTAAACTAAAATGCGATAAGATGATGCCGATGATGAGCGGTAATATCGCTTTTTTTATCCCATACGTGTCGTAACTAATATGCAAAATCGTGGCAAAGGCGATGGCGAGCAAAAAGAGCACCACAAATGTATCGGCGATACGCAAAATCGTAGACCATAGTGCTTTGACCGTTTTACTATCACGCAAAAAGAGGTTGAGCGGTTGGCGCTGGTCTGCACCAAGTTGCAACCCACCCGTTGGTGCGGATAATGAGGATACTGTATCGGGTGTTGCCTTAGGAGTAGCAGGGTTAGTTGGTTTTGCCGGTGTGGTTGTCGGCGCACCCGTTGCCGGTTTGGGTGACGCCGTGGGTGCAGTTGCAGGTTTTGCTGGTGTCTGCGCAAACACAAAAGTCGTGGAGAGCGCAAAAACCCCCACCAACAGTGTATTAATAAAAAATCTTCTTTTCCATACTTTTGACTTTTGACTTTTGACTTTTGACATTTTACTTCCGTATTTTATAAATATAGATTCTTTTTTCCATCATTTTTAATTTTTAACTTTTAACTTTTAATTTTCCCCTTATGTTAGCCCCAACGCCGGCACAAAAAATGTGGTGATCGTCCATGCTGCAATCGCTGTTGCTGCCGAAGCGATTAAGTTTGTTGCCGCACAGATCGGTTTCATAAGAAAGTTGTCTTTAAACCAGCTTAGTAACCCGCCTGTTGTCAGCGGACATTCTTCACCTTTGTCGACAGAGCCACCTGGACCATCGCTACCCCCAGCACCATTGGCACTATCTCCCGGCGTCCCTCCCGATGTTCCATTCCCAGCTTGACCGCTATTCCCGCTTGATTCTATTGCAGCCCCTGTAATTGCCCCTTTATCGTTCACGATTATAGTAAACTGTATTATTTGAGAACTAATTCCAAGAGCTTTAGTAGTATTGTTATTACCGTATTTCATTGATGACATAAAGTTATTGGTTCCGACTTTTAGTTTTGTAAATATTAAATCACCCTCAACGTATGTTCTATCAAACGGGAATGGCCTATCGCAAAAATATGTATTACGATTTACCCCGCCAAGGTTTGGATATAGTTCATGCGATTCTACACTTTTATTGTTTATATTCGACCCTTCTTTGAGGTGAATATTAACATAGCACATCGTTGTCGGAGGATTTTTGCTTACCCCACCGCTTACCGACTTAGTGTCAAAAATAGTCCCACCCCACTGAGTCCTAAACTTAATTTTCATAGTATATGTGCCATTCGTACTCTTTGTCGCTGTTCCAACTTGTCGAGGATATATTAGACCAAGCGTTGGTTCAATATCCGCCGCATTTGCAATTCTTTGCGGAATGACAAACGATGACAATAGTATCGCGCCAACGCTGTAGTTTACAACAACAAAAACCGTCATCCACTTAAAAAGCGTATGGATGGTCGACTTTTTGAGTCTCAAACGATACATCATTCCCCTCCTGTAATAACTCTCGTTGACTGTTACATTTTTCTGTCATTGCGATCCCGCCTTTGGCGGGAGAAGCAATCCGATTGTCGTTGCGAGGAGTTATACGACGAAGCAATCTATCAAGATCGCCGCGCTTCGCCCGCGATGACATTATTATTGCCTGATTATTCTTTTTAATATGGTCTCTTCCTACATAGTAGTATACCACAAAAAAAAGAGCGACCAAACAGCTCCATAGCCATTCGGTCGCAATCTGTTTATTTTCCCTTGTGCGGTCTACCGCTTCTGTGCGGTTCCGCACATCTGATCCGTAAACCGCATCCTCCCCGTCGAGTCCTTGCTAATACCGGCGAGGTAGCAAAAGTCAAGGAATTTCCCCGTTTCTCCTTGACTTGCGGAGCCTTGGAATGCCTCGGTGCCATTGTTAAAGAGAGCAAGGAACTTCCCGCCCTCAACGATCTCGTATGTCGTGTTGACCACCGGCTCATCCGCTGGCCAAACGGTCACGGTCATGTCATCATTGAACTGGAACTTGAAGGGCATAGTTGCAAATCCTTGCTGAATCCCTCCCATCCACGTCCCGACATAGTCGTTGATTGCATCCGACGGAACTTCCGCCCCCACGTTTTCGCCGTCACCATCTTGCGGTTCTTGGGATTGTGCCTGATCCTTCCACACTTTGTTTTCCTCGATCAGGCTCACCGTGGCGAGCACGATGAGGAAAGTTGCCAAGCCACCAATCACCCGCCCCAACACTTTTCCCGAACTCCTTGTACCAACTTGCATTAAGTGCACCAACCTTTCCCAAAAGATTCAGATGAACATAGTATAGTCTGTTATCGTCACCACGTCAAGTGTTTTGACTTTTTTTTGCTTCTGCGATAGACTTTACCTGTTATGCACGACGATATAGTTCCCGCATACGACCACCTAAAGCACGAGTCAGCGCTCTATTTGATGTGGGAAAAAAATCATGCCTTCCAGCCTAATTTTTCAAACTCTAAATCCCAAACTCACCGCCTGCCATCGACTTGGCATGTCGGGCAGGTAAACTCTAAACAAATTCCTAATAATAAAGCTCAAAGCTTAAAACGAGATGACCATAGTTTAGAATTTAGAACTTCGAGTTTAGGACTTCCATACTTTAGTATGGTGATGCCTCCCCCCAACGCCAACGGGAGCTTACACATCGGGCACGCGGTTTTTGTAACTTTGGAAGATATTATGGTGCGCTACCACCGCATGAAGGGCGATCTAACGCTATGGTTACCGGGTGCAGATCACGCGGGTTTCGAAACGCAGGTTGTTTACCAAAAAAAGTTAGAAAAAGACCCATCCTTCGCCAAGGCTAAGGAGGGCAAGAGGTCACGTGAAGAAACCTTTCAAGATATACTTGCCTTTACTCTCGCCAACAAAGAAAATATGGAAAATCAGCTCCGTCGGCTGGGTGCGAGTTGCGATTGGACGCGGGCAAAGTTTACGCTCGATGATGATATTATAAAAATCGTCTATCAGACCTTTAAAGAACTCTACGATGACGGCTTAGTCTACCGCGATTCTAAAATCATCAACTGGTGCACCAAGCACCAAACCACGCTGTCCGATTTAGAGATTACCCATGAGGATCGTGCGAGCGAGTTGTATGAGATTAAATATGACGATATAACCGTCGCAACAACGCGCCCAGAAACGATGTTTGGCGATGTTGCAGTCGCGGTAAACCCTGCCGACAAGCGCTTTAAACATTTGATCGGCACAACTGTCATCCAACCGCTCACAAACCGAGAACTGCCCGTTATTGCCGATGAACTGGTGGATAGGGAGTTTGGCACCGGCGCGCTCAAAATTACGCCTGCCCACGACGGGACCGACTATGATATCGGCAAAAAACATAGTTTGGCGATGGACCATACCGCATTTGATTTTTTTGGCAAGTTGGGTGGCAACTGGGTGCCTATAAAATATCATAATTTAAAAGGAGAAGAAGCGCGCAAAAAAGTTATAGATGACTTAGAAAAGCTTGGACTCCTAACCCGAAAACCGTATAAAAACTCTGTTGCCGTCTGCTACAAATGCCATAAAACGATAGAGCCGATGGTTCTGCCGCAGTGGTTCATCGCGATGACGAAGAAAACTAAAAGCGAAAAACTAAAAGCGAAAAACTATGGAGTGGCTTCGCCACAATCAAGAAATGAGGGAAAGAGTCTGCAAGAATTGGGGATCGAGGCGGTTAAAAGTGGAGAGGTAAAGTTTGTTACTAAAAAGTTTGAAAAGATCTATCTGCACTGGTTAGAAAATCTACGCGATTGGAATATCAGCCGACAGATTGTGTGGGGAATTAGAATTCCAGCGTGGTACTGTGAGAATTATCTCAAAAGTCAAATGTCAAATGTCAAAAGTGCAGATGAAAAATCAAAAATAGGCGACGGGATCTCCTCGGAAGTGGCGACGTGCCCCGTGGGGCCTCGGCAAAATGAGGTAAACTCTTCCGAGGTGGAGGAGGAGCAAAAAACCTGCCAGCCAATTATCACCGCTGGCGAAACGCCGGACAAATGCCCCACGTGCGGTTCAACACAATTGACACAAGACCCAGATGTCTTTGACACTTGGTTTTCTTCCGGTCAATGGACGTTCGCGCCACTCATGACAACAAATAGCAACCACCCCGAGTTAAAGGAGCGATCACGTGATTTTGAAACATTCTACCCAACCACTGTCATGGAAACTGGGCATGATATTTTATTCTTTTGGGTCGCACGCATGATCATGCTTGGCAAATACAAAACCGGTAAAGCGCCGTTTAAATATGTCTATTTACATGGTTTAGTGCGCGATAAAGATCGCCAAAAGATGAGTAAAAGCAAAGGCAATGTGGTGGATCCGCTTGGCGTTATCGACCAATACGGCGCCGATGCCCTGCGCATGGCGCTAGTATTTGGCGTATCCGCCGGCAACGATATTGTCATCAGCGAAGAGAAGATTAAGGGGATGAGGAACTTTAGCAATAAAGTGTGGAATATCGCAAGATTTGTGATATCAAATCTAGAAACTCTAAACTCTAAATCAGAAGTTCTAAACAAATCACAAATTCAAAATTCAAAATTACAAACTGATGCAGATAAAGTGATATTACAAAAACTGGAACAGACGGAGAAGTCAGTCAAAAAAGATATCGAGAACTTCCGTTTTCACGAAGCGGCACAGACCCTCTACCAATTCATCTGGCACGATTTTGCGGATATCTACATCGAAGCAAGCAAAAAACAGTTAGAGGATAAAGATTTATCCCTTAATACTTACTTCATACTTCTTAATACTGTAAAAGTTTCATTGAAACTTTTACATCCTTTCATGCCCTTTGTGACCGAAGCGGTCTGGCAGGAGATGGTTGCAAGAAAATTAGTCAGCGATAAGATGTTAATTACTTCTAATTCGTGATTATTAGGAATAATATTAGTGTTTGATTAGTGATTTTATATGCTCATTACTAAACTTCCCAAAACCATCAATCCGGCAATGCCCAAAGTTACATCGCCCGGGGCAAAGCGACAGTTTTTAACAAAACCAAGTAGCTGGGCAAAAATTGGCGTCATAATAAGTGTTGTGATTGTTCTTTTTGTGGTGAACCGATCGCCACAAAACGCTCCCGCAAAGGACCAAGCGCACCCTGCGGTTGAACCGCAACCTGTTGCACCCACACCTGTCCAAGAAACACAAAAAGATACACAGGGTGTCATTGCTGGTGTCGAATCGGTGCGCGATGCCAAACCACCACCACAACCAAAAGAAGAGATCAAAACTGAACCGCAGCAACCGCCACAGCCAAGCAAAGCGCAGGTCGCGATGCAGGCAATTCTTGGTGATGAACAAGAGTTAGAACCGCTCCTTGTGCTCGGCAAAAAGTATCTTGATGAAGAGAGGTTAGACAGCGCCGAGTTAGCATTTATCCGCGCAACAGAAGTTGCGCCACAGTATCGCGATGCGTGGTATCTTGTCGGTTTTACCGCGCTCAAAGAGTTCCAAAAAGATCCTATTATCAAATCTCCCGATTACGCTGTCTCAAAACTCGACCTTGCGATAATCTACCTCAAACGCGCGCAAACGCTCGACCCGCTCGCCCAAAACGTTAAAGATCTCCTCAAAACCGCACAGGACATCCAGGCACAGGGGTAGTAACGGATTTCTAAAGAGCATCAGCCCGCACTTCTTCTCACGGTGTGGTGACACCATCTTTCTCTACCTGATTACTATCTATCCGCTAGCGGATAGATAGTGCATATTATTTCTGTCAAATAAAAACCCCGCCGTGTTCCAGGCGCTTAATACCTACTACTTGATACTTAATACTACTCATTCACAGCCCCAAATT
>Ga0210057_1009408_pt1 | contig 11304 bp, 9 predicted proteins | sample CryGeyCG2114_010_2_FD_183968 | JGI IMG/M metagenome (GOLD analysis project Ga0210057, IMG submission 183968) | Groundwater microbial communities from aquifer - Crystal Geyser CG10_big_fil_rev_8/21/14_0.10 (SPAdes) (version 2) | ecosystem: Environmental > Aquatic > Deep subsurface > Groundwater ...
CAACACTAGGGCATGCAACAGGGCAGGCAGTTTTTGAGACTAAGACTTGGGGCAAACGCCCAGCTGTCCTCCTTTTGGCATCTGGTTCCCTAGGCGGCGTGCCGCAATGCCAAAAGGAGGACGCGCGGGGAGTGGTCTCAAAAACTGCCTGCCCTGTTGCACTTCAAGCTAGAATTCAAGGGATGATACCTTGCAAAAATAGTTAAGATATGGTATAATACACCGCAAAGTAAATCAGGCATATGTTTCGCTTCATCAAAACGTTATTCATTCCAATGCGGTCAAACGATTTCGAGCCGCACCTCCTGCGGGCGTGGCCCGTTACCGTTCTTTTGGCGACGATACTCATCTTCTTTGGCGCGGCACAGATTGCCGCGCAGAACCTGAAAAACTCCGACGGATTCCTGGCGGCGGTCGTGTCGAGTGTGCTTGTTGATCTTACCAACTTCGACCGCGCCGAGGAGGGAATCCACACGCTTTCGGTGAATCCGATGTTAGTGGAAGCGGCGCGCCTCAAAGCCGAGGATATGGCCACGAGGGGGTATTTCTCGCACAATTCGCCAGACGGCGAAACGCCGTGGTACTGGTTTAATGAGGCGGGTTACGAATTTGCATACGCAGGCGAGAACCTGGCGGTATTTTTTGGAGATTCAAAAGACGTTGAACGGGCGTGGATGAATTCCCCCGCACACCGCGCGAACATCCTTAACTCGAATTTTACCGAAATAGGCATCGCGACCGCGGACGGGCTGTACCAGGGGCAACAGACGACATTCGTGGTGCAGATGTTCGGCACCCCCGTGCGCCGCGCTCCTATTGCGACCGTGTCCACCGAACCGGCAGTAACACAACCGGATACTCCGACTGGCATGGTGGGCGGTGAAAGTGTGGCTGTTGTAACCGAAGAGAACAGTGAACCAGCAGTAGAAGAAATAAACGTCATTCACGAGGACGAGACGTTCATCGCCGTGAGAAGCGATTCCGCACCTGTGTCAAGCATTCAAGAGGTAGCCCTGCAATCTACCTTTGCAGAGCGCGTGGTCGCCTCGCCGCAGACCCTTCTTTCGTGGGTGTATTCGTTTCTTTCGGCGGTTGTCGGTCTCGCGCTCGTCCTCCTTATCTTCCTGGAAATGGCGGTGCAGAAGCCAAAGAACGTCGCGCTCGCGCTTCTTCTCCTCTCAGTAATGACCGGTCTCTTCTATTTTTCGCACACCGACGTGGTGGTAGCCGGCACGGAAGAATTTTCGCAGGCCCTGGGCATGCATACGTAGTTCAGGCGAGGGAAAGTGTGCCGTGCGCCACGATTTCTTCAGAGCCGCTCTGCTTGCCTGTTTGAAAACGCGCGTAGCCCGCGATACCGATCATGATTGCGTTGTCGCCGGTCAGCCCCTCGCCCGGATAGGCGACACGTACACCGGGGAAGCGTGACGCCGCCATCGCTTCCAATCCTTCGCGGAGGTACTGGTTGGCCGACACGCCGCCTCCGACAATGAGCATGCGCGCCCCGGTCTGTTCGATGGCGCGTTTCGTTTTTGCCACGATAACGTCTCGAACAGCGCGCTCGAACTCGAGCGCGATGTTTTCTTTGTCCTCTTCGGAAATCGCGTGCATGTCGCGCACGTGATACAGTACTGCCGTTTTCAAACCAGAAAAAGAGAAATCGCACGACTCGTCATGTATCATCGGGCGGGGAAGTTCGAATGCGTACGTTGCACCTCGCGCTTGCGCCCGTTCGGCTGCCCGGTCGATTTCGGGGCCGCCCGGGTAAGGGAACCCCAGCATGCGCGCTACCTTGTCGAACGCTTCGCCCACGGCGTCGTCTCGCGTGCGGCCGATACGTTCATACTCGAACCAGTCTTTCATCAAAATGATTTCCGTATGCCCGCCCGATATGAGCAGAGCCAAAAGGGGAAATTTCGAATTTCGAATTTCGAATTTCGAATTTGTTCCGCTCTTTTTTAAAAGAGCGGAAACGATGTGTCCCTCCATATGGTTGATTCCTATTACCGGTATGTCCCACACGGTTGCAAGCGTTTTGGCGAATGTTATGCCGGACCAAAGCGCGGGTTCCAGGCCGGGACCCGACGTGACCGCGATCAGATCGATTTCGGGCTTTTTACAGGATTCAAGGAATGCCTGTACCGCCTCTTGGAACGCGTTCTCACGAATGTGTGCAAGTACGATTGGGGCTACGACTTTCTTGCCTGTCTCTTTCTGATAGAGGTCGGTCTGGGTCAGCGCTTCAATCGTGAGCGGGACCAGATTCTTTTGATGCTCGCGCTTGGCGAGCGCAGGGTACACGCCGCCGTAGGCGCTATGGAGCGCCGCCTGGGAGTAGAGCGCGTTCCCAAGGATGGCGTAGTTTGAATGTTCTACGTCGCCCTTCGCCTCGATAACCGCCACCGCGGTTTCGTCGCATGATGTTTCTATGGCGAGAATTTTCATGATTCAAGGGGTTGCCACGGGACCGGTTTGCCATAAGGGACCCTGAAACCCGCCGCCGCCGGGTGGCCGCCTCCGCCATATTTTTTTGCTAAGTCCGCCACATTGACCGTGCCGTCGCTTCGTAGCGATACTGCTATGCGGTCTTTCTCGGCGCGCACGATAAGCGCGATGGGCGGCTTCTTGTCCGAGAGGTAGTGGCCGACGTCGGACGCGAACATTTCCGGCGCGCTCGCGAAATAACATTCAAAGCCCTCGAATTCGACCAACTTCGCCTGCCGCGCGATTTTCTCTACCAGAAGCGCGAAATGTTCGCGATAGACGGTTCCGATTTCGACCATCCGCCTCTTCCCGTCTTCCGTCTCCAACTCCTGCATCAACGTATTCCACGTTTCGAACGCGAACGGCTTGGTATAGACGTACGCAAGGACCGCGCGCGCGTCGGGTAGATTGAACGTGTACAAATCGCCGTCCTGAACGTACTGAAGGAGGCGCGGCGTGTCGGTATTGGGGTGGAAATAGTTCCACGCGATTGTCGCGCCCGAGCGGGTCTCATCAAACACATGCTCTTTTACCGCCTCGACATCCGCTTTGGCGCCAAGGTGGTGGTCCAAGACGACGAGGCGTTTTGCTTGTTTTTCCATGTCGAGCACTGTTCCGTTCGGATAGCTGAAATCGGCTATATATACTTCTTTTCCCTCGAGCCCTTCCGGCGGCGGTTGGTTGTGCCGCACAGGAACGTATGACGCCTCTTCCTTGAACTTCTTCCATGCGGCAAACGCCGCTCCGAACCCATCAGGACAGTCTGCGTGGTAGAGGATGACGGTGTTTTTCAAATGCTGTTTCATGAGTGGGCAGTACAGGATTCGAACCTGTGACCTTTCGAACGTCAATCGAACGCTCTACCAACTGAGCTAACCGCCCGCTATACTGGGTACTTGGGCAGTGTAGCGATTTTTGAAATTACATGCAATTGAATCCTGGTTTCCTCGTGTTGTACCCGACTGACACCCTCTACGGCTTGGGGGTTGATGCCACAGACCCTCATATGGTCAAACGTCTCAAAGAATTGAAGGGGCGCGAGGATAGCAAACATATCTCAATCGCGGTATCCGATCTTGACATGATGCGACAGTACGCTGACGTGACGCCGCTTGCCGAGAAGCTGGCAAGGGCCTTCCTTCCGGGCAAACTCACCATCATCCTTAAACCGAAAAACCTCCCTGAAGAGTTGGGTACGGGAACGGGGGAAATAGGAGTACGCATTCCGAACCAGGATTACGCGCTGGAACTGATTCGAGAAGCGGGGAAGCCCATCACGGCGACGTCGGCGAACGTATCGGGTATGCCAACTGAAAACACCCCCGAAGCGATATTGGGGCAATTCGGCGACAAGGCGTCATGGATTACCGACGTCATCGATGCGGGGGCATTGCCGCAGTCTTTACCTTCCACTGTCGTAGACGCGCGCGGCGAAGCGCCGGTTATCGTGCGAGAGGGAGCGATTTCAGAAGAAGCCGTTCACCACACCCTGATATGATATATCATATCAGGGTGTGGTGAACTCGACAGGAACTTGCCTTACGATGAAAACCGTGGTAGCATAAATAGTCACTGGATCTTTTAACCAAAGGATTCACCTGCAGACATAAAGGAAGCGTGGGAGGATACTCCCGTAAAAGGAAACCGCTGGGGCCTCGAGAGGCCTTTTTGTGTGTCCCGATGCAGTGTTTCGCGGTACGATTCAGTGGACAGAAATCAGCGTATGCAAGAAGAACAACCATCCATTTCAAACAAACCGTTTCGGTTTCTCATAGCGATGTCGAAGCCGCACGCTCTGTGGGCGCTTGGCGCCTTTACCGCAGCCACGCTCGCTGTCACCGTTAGTAATTTTTTGCCGTACTTTTTCAAGCAGATTATCGACACGGCGACGAGTGCAAGCGGCGATTTTTCCGCAACGCGATTCTGGGTTATTGCGCTCATTATTGCCATTGCTGTCATGTATACCCTGTGGCGAACGAGCGGTTTTTTGGGCATGCAGTGGGTCACCGGCGTGAACGCAACCGCCTACGGAACACTGTTTGAATACCTCTCGCTCCACAGCCACACATACTTCAGCAACCGCTTTGCCGGCTCGCTCACGAACAAGGTTTCGCATGCCTCCGATGGGAGCGAGCGCCTGGCGGACGCGACCTTGTGGAACTACTACACCACCGTCATCGGGTTCGTCATAACCGGCGGGCTTATCTTTTCCGCGAATACTTCCGTGGGCTACGTGTATACCGTTCTCATCGTCGTTTTGCTCGCCGTCAACTCGTTCCTCGTCTCACGGCGCCGGCCGCTCGTGGTCAGATATGCCGAAGAGCATTCGGCGTTGCGCGGCGCGGCGGTTGATGTGGCAACCAATATGAGCGCGGTTTGGCAATTCGCGCGGCGCGCTTTCGAGCTTGATTTTCTGGGCAGGCATGTCACGCGACGTAGGAACGCAGACATCAGGCAGTGGCGCCATAGCGAATTCGGTCTTGCCATCAACAACATCATCATCACCGCGGCGGTCGGCTTCATGTTCATACTCATGTTCAAATCGCTTGAAGCGGGCGAGAGCACGCTCGGCGAGTTCGTACTGGTGCTCACACTCATATTCGGCATGCTCGGTACGTTGACGTTCGTCGGCAACATGATGAACGGTCTGGTTCGGGTCTACGGAGAAATTGAAGAGGGATTGAACGAAATTCTCATCCCGCATGATTTGGTTGACCAAGAAGGCGCTTCCACGCTCGCCGTGCCGCGCGGCGAGATAGTGTTCGATGCCGTTGATTTCTCGTACCAGGATGAACCGATATTCACCAACCTTTCGCTTACCATTCCGGCGAAACAGAAGATCGGTCTCATCGGCTCTTCAGGCGCAGGCAAGACGACGTTCGTGAGTCTTCTTTTAAGACAACACGACATTTCGGGAGGAGCGATAGTGATTGACAATCAGAACATAGCGCAGGTGACCCAAGACAGTCTGCATGAATCGATTGCGATTATTCCCCAAGAGCCGCTCCTGTTTCACCGCACGATACGCGAAAATATCCGTTACGGAAATTTGGACGCAACGGACGAAGAAGTGGAACGCGCGGCGCGCTTGGCGCAAGCGCATGAATTCATTATGGATGCGCCGAACGGCTACGACACCTATGTTGGCGAGCGCGGTATCAAGCTTTCGGGCGGCCAGCGTCAGCGCGTCGTCATTGCGCGCGCCATACTCAAGAATGCTCCGATACTCGTTCTAGATGAAGCGACCAGTTCATTGGACTCGGAGAGCGAGGTCTATATCCAGAAGGCGCTCAAAGAGCTGGTGAAAGATAAAACGGTTATCGCCATCGCGCACCGGCTCTCGACGCTTCGCGAGATGGACAGAATTATCGTGCTGGACGACGGGAAAATCGTGCAGGACGGCACACACGAGGAGCTTCTCAAAGATGGGAAAGGAGTATACGCCCGGCTGTGGAACCATCAGGCAGGTGGGTTCCTCCAGGATGACGAAAGTATATGAAAACCCTTAGCAACGCTCTAATATGACGTATCGTCAGAGAGCGTTGCTTTGTTACTTTGGCATAAATGGTTGACCCCTACCACTGGCTGTTAGAATAGGGGCATGTTCGGCCTGGAAGCCACAACCGTCTGGATGCTTCTGGGCTTTTTGTTTGCCGCGTATTCGGTCATCGGGAACGACAGTATCCAAACCTTGGGCACGTTCATCGCCTCGAACGAGAAAACGAAATGGTACTACCTCTGGGCCTTTGCAGCCCTTATTTTAATAGTGACGCTCTCGTTCAGTTATTTTGGCGGCACGATGGGGGACATTGCTTCGGGTCGTCTTGCAAAAATTCCGTTCGTTGAAATACAGTGGTACCATGCGCTTGCTCCTTTCGTGCTTGTTCTGTTGACGCGTTTCGGTATTCCGGTATCGACGTCGCTTCTTGTTTTGTCCGCGTTCGCCTCGTCTCTGGTCTTCAGCAGCATCCTCTTGAAGTCGGCGCTCGGCTACGGTATTGCCGCTGTGGTGGCATACGTACTGTGGTTTGTTATTTTCAAATGGGACAACAAACAGAACCCGGTTCCTCCGGAAAAGGAATTCAAGTGGCGTATATTCCAGTGGTCCGCGACCGGTTTTTTGTGGTACACATGGCTCTCGCATGACATCGCGAATATCGCCGTCTTTTTACCGCGTGAATTGTCCATTCCGCAGTTCATCGCAGTGCTTGCCGTCTTTGTTATTCTCCTGGCGTACATCATGTGGAAACGAGGAGGAAAGATTCAGCATATCGTTTTGGAAAAGACCGCCACCAATTATCTCAGAAGTGCGACGATGATTGACCTCGCCTACGGCATTATCCTGTTTGTGTTCAAGGAAATAAACAGCATTCCGATGTCAACCACCTGGGTCTTTATCGGTCTCTTGTCGGGGCGCGAACTGGCAATGTATTCGCGCATCGCGCACTACCAGTTCAAAGACGTATTTCCAATCGTGGGAAAGGACTTGCTCCGGCTTCTGTTTGGCCTCGCGGTATCCATCCTCATCGCGGTTGCGATACAAAACTCGGGCATCATCGCGATCTATGCACAGACGTTGTTCTAGTATTTGTTTTGCAGAATAGGTTGAAAAATGGTATTTTTCTTCCACCTCTCTTTCAGAGGGGGAGAGGTGGCAGAGTGGTCGAATGCGCTGGTTTCGAAAACCAGTGTCCGGGAAACCGGACCGAGGGTTCGAATCCCTCCCTCTCCGCAAGCAAAACCAGAGTGCTGATTTTGCGAATGGTTGGGTTCGAATTTCTCCCTTTCTACGGCCCCATCGTCTTTGGCGACGGTGGGACCTCAGAATCATCAAATCTGCGTCGACAATGTGGCCGGTACTTGAAGAAATGTCCTCGCCATAGCTGAAGCTATGCCTCATCCATTTCTTCAGCGTCCCAGCGCACATTCTCTTAGCATCTTCAGCAATTCTTCGGCCCCATCGTCTAACGGTTAGGACAGCGCTCTTTCAAGGCGCAAATCGGAGTTCGATTCTCCGTGGGGTCACCACTTTCGGAACTGACATCGGAAACGATGCATTTTGGTATTGGCTTTCTTTGTTGGGGGGCAAAGAAAACCAGTGCGGTTTGGGCACTCCGCGAAATGGTACAATCGACGGATGGTCGAAATGACGGTATCTGACGAGCACCGCCGCTTTATGCGCTCCGCACCTCGAAAGCGGGTTTCCAGACATGCTCTGGTCGCCGTCTTGCTTGCGGCAGGAGCGTTGTTTTTTGCAGCGCCGCCCAATGCTTCCGCCGTGTGTTTTGAATATAACGTTCTCGGGAAAGAATACGGAGTAGGGAACACGTGCGCCACGGCGGCGCCAGCTCTCGCCGCCACGCTCGGCGCGCGGGAAGCGTCTGTGAACACGGCGAGCGTGTTTTCCGCATTCGGCGATTTCTTTTCAAGGGTATTCCCGCGTCGCCCCTCTCCGCCACCTGCGGCGCGGCCGCAGGCCGCGCCGTCTCCCTCTGCCGCGTCAAAAACCAAAAGCACAGCGGGAGGCACCACCGGATTGGGGGCGAGCGGCCAGGTGCAGTTCGGAGGGGGAGGAATCTTCGGCTCGCTCCCCATCGCGCCGGTGTGTTCGCCGTCTTTGTCCGCAAGCACGAAGCGTATTTTCAAGGGAGAGCGTGTAGTGCTTTCCTGGAACAGCGGCTTTATTCTCGGTTCTATCTCTTCCGGTCCCTCAATGTTCCTTTCATGGCAGTCGGGAGTGAAGCCACCGACGACGATAGGGCGTTCCTCGTACTACTTCGAAAATCTTTTCATACCACCCGTCACTTCACAGCAAGTGTCGCCGAGTGCGAGCGGCAGTATCTCCGTCGCGCCAACCAAAACCACTACCTATGTCGCTACGTGTACGGTTACTGGCGGGATTGCGGGTGCGTTCACGAGCGTGAAAAATTCGGCTTCCATCACCATCACCGTCCTTCCCCCCGTGTCGGGCACCTGTTCCGCCTCGCCGACCTCCCTCACTACTGGCGGTTCATCCACATGGGCCGCAACCCCCTCCGGCGGAGACGGCACCTACACCTACTCGTGGAGCGGCACCGACGGGCTCTCCGGTTCAACGAAGAATGTAACGAAAACCTACACCTCAATCGGCACCAAGACGGCTTCGGTTACCATTTCTTCCGCCGGTTCGTCAAAGGTGGCGCAATGCGCGAACTCCGTTACAGTTTCCGCACCTCCTTCCGCCTTACTTTCATTATCGCCCACGCCGTTCGTTGCAATTCCCGGAGAACCAGTGCTTCTCTCGTGGAGCGCGATAAACGTGAAGGCGGACTCCTGCTCCATCTCGGGCGACAATGGCGACTTTTTCACGCTCTCTGGCGCCTCGGGAACCAAGACCAGCTCGCCCCTTTTCGGCCCCGCAACTTTCACGATTTCATGCATCGACCTTGCCGGCGATGCGGTGTCGGAGACGGTGAACATTAGCGTTGAGGCACCGCCGGGCGACGAAGAAGTGTTTCTGATATGATTTCCACCGCCAAGCTCGTCCAGTCGTTTCAGGAGGTTTATCATTGATTTTTTGTTTGAGAGCGTCGCAGGCTCTCCTCCGCGGTATATTGTGCGTGGATTAACAGAAACGGAGTGCCAAAGGTACTGGATTCGAACAAGAGCTTGACACGTCAGAAATTAAGTGATACAATTCTCTCTCAGTAACAAATGTATGGCATCAATGCGACACATCGAAAGATGCGGACGGGCCCGCGACCAGGCTTATCGTGAGTGCGATAGGAGACATGACCTCGCTGATGACGACGAGCACGAGGCACATGACGCGTGTATCAAGGAAGCCAACGAAGCATACGACCGATGTGTTGGCGATGCATTGCAATCGGAAGGAGTGAGCACTCACTCCAGTGAGTTTCCTCCAGAGGTATCAATCATACTCCTAGCGCTACTAGTGTGGGCTGGTGTCGCGGCGTTCACCCGACGGCCGTTTGTGTTTGTGTAGGAAAATTCTTAGGTTCAAGACTAGAAGTCATTTTGCTTCTAAAATTGCGTAAGGACAATTCTTATACCCCAAAGGCTTTCGAAATTCAGAACCAGGCGAGCGGCACCCGTGCTGCTAGGCGGGGTGTAGAACTTAGAAGCGACGCTTCTAGGTTTTCTGTATCTTTTTTGGTGCGCAACGCTTCGTGTATACTTGAAGCAATGACGGAAACGGAAATCAAAAAGGCACTCGCGCATCTCAAAAAAGATGCGCGTTTGAAGAATCTGATTGCGCGTTATCCGAAACCCGAGTTCGACCGAGGGCAGAAAGGACTGAAGGCGTTCCAGGCGCTCACGCGCGCCATCATTTTCCAACAGCTCTCCGGCAAGGCGGCGCGCACCATCCTTGATTGCTTTCTTATCATATATGATAAAAAGTTTCCGACGCCGGACCGCGTACTGAAGACGCCCGTCTCGAAAATGCGCTCTGCCGGAATCTCGAACCAGAAAGCGGGATACCTGAAGGATCTCGCTTCCAAATTCAAAGATGGAACCGTGAATCCGCGAAAGTTCAGGTCTATGACCGATGACGAGGTATTTGAACATGTGGTCTCGGTGAAAGGTATCGGGCCGTGGACCTGCCACATGTTTTTGATGTTTACACTCGGCCGGCCTGACGTACTGCCAACGGGGGATTTAGGTATTCAAAAGGGTATGCAACGCTTATTTAAACTGCGTACACTCCCATCCCCAGAAAAAATGCAAAAGCTTGTCTCAGCGTGGCGACCGTACCGCACAGTTGCGTGCTGGTACTTGTGGCGGTTGGTGGATGAGGGAAACGCAAATCGTTCCGGAACATGAGATACGCCCTGATATGATATATCATATCAGGGCGTAGGCGCGTTTTTTTGTGTCCACACGCTTTACGTTCCCTCGGTCCAGCTTTCGAGATATTTCTTTTGCTTCGGAGTAAGCGTATCGATGAAAACATTCATCGAAGCGAGTTTGTGCAAGGAAACCGTTTCTTCTATTTCCTCGGGAACGTCGTGCACTTTATTAGTGCAAGATCCCGTACGAGCCGCATTCACGGACGGGTACGACCTCGCTTTTCCACACCATATGCTATGTTTAGTTATATAGATATATATCTATATAATATGATGTACGCATTGCTGGAAGGCGACTTGTTATGAGATGTTTATTTTTTATATTCGCGGCGTTGCTGTTCTTCGGCGGGTCGCTTTCTGTTTCCGCCGATACTGCCTTGACCGTCTCTCAAGTAAACGCGCTCACGACGCTCCTTCAATCTTTCGGAGTAGACAATGGAGTAGTCTCTTCCGTGAACGAATCGCTTCTTCGACACGACGAAATGTCTATGGTTGAGGCAGTCGAAGATGCGCACGGAGCGCTCTGTCAGCCGTCCTCTCTTTCACGCAATCTTGCGTTTGGAAATATCGGAGAGGATGTGCGCGCGCTCCAAGTATTTTTAAACACGAATGGATCTCCGCTTGCCGACGTGGGTGCCGGTTCGCGAGGAAATGAAACCGATTACTTCGGGCTTCGCACCTACACCGCGCTGGTGTCGTGGCAGGAACAAAACAGCATTACTCCCGCGTCTGGATTTTTCGGGCCATTGACGCGCGATGCCGTAGTAAACAAATGCGCGATCATAAAAAATGAAGCCGAAGCATTTTCCGTATCCGGAGAAACCGCAACGACGACCGTTTCCACCGTGCCATCGATCGCTACAACCACGGCGAGCACGGCGACGGCAACTACCACCCCCGCCCTTGCAACGACTACGCCCACGGTGCCGGATGTAATCATTGGCGGCGGCGGTGGTGGAGGAGGCGGGGG
>Ga0210057_1009411_pt1 | contig 11300 bp, 8 predicted proteins | sample CryGeyCG2114_010_2_FD_183968 | JGI IMG/M metagenome (GOLD analysis project Ga0210057, IMG submission 183968) | Groundwater microbial communities from aquifer - Crystal Geyser CG10_big_fil_rev_8/21/14_0.10 (SPAdes) (version 2) | ecosystem: Environmental > Aquatic > Deep subsurface > Groundwater ...
AGGCTTCTAAAACAGGGTCACTGTATTTCTGGTAGGTGATAATTTCCGGGTCTTTACTTAACCATTGGTCCTCAAAATTGGCAAAGATATATTTTTCCCCGGTATTTTTAAAAATTTTTTCGGCTAAATAGACTTTTTTCTTCATGCCTTCCAAAAGAAAGGCAGTAATTTCCCGACCAACAATGAATTCTTCTACTAAAACCGGTTGTTCATAGGTGGCAATCAGGTATTTAACGCGATCCTGGAGGTGGCGGGGAGTATCGGAAACGGCGTCGCGGGTGATTTCTACCGCTCCGTGAATCTCGTTGAGTTTGCTGATTAAAGGAAAGCGAAGAGAGGGACTTAGGGGATCAGTATAGTGATTGAAAAGCTGATAGTGGGGCACAGGAAGACCGTGCTGTTCCATCAGCTTTTTAACTAAAAATTTATTGTAAGAGAGGGACTCTCCTAAGATGCCAGCACCGGTATAGGGAAGGTCGAGAAGCTCCATTAAGGCAGGAACAGTAGAGGCCAGAGATTCGTTGCCTTTAACTGAGCCAGTTAGATTTAAAACCATGTCGGGGCGAGTTTTTTTGAGGGCTTGAGGAAGGTCAGAGTTGGCCGGAAAAAGATGGGCGACAATTCCCATTTTCTGAAGACAGGAAGCGATTACCTGAGCATCGGCTTTAGCTTGTTTTTCGGTAAGATATTGAGCCTCTGTGGGAAAGTATTCACGCTTGACGTCGCTGTAGACAACTCCAACAGAATGAGGGAGATGGTTACCATTGGTGTCGAGATTTTTGGTCATTTGAAAAGTTGAATTTATCTTACAATAACCGGTGAGGGAGGAGCCAGGGGAGAACAATCAAGACAGAGAATGGTGCCTAAAAGATCGGTAACAACTACATGGTCTTGAAACTCAACGTTAGTTTTCTCTTCTCCGCGCTGAACGGGGTAGCCGGTATCTTTGTCCACCAGAATAGTTTGGCGCAGGGAAACGGGCGCTGGTGGGCCGAAACGATCAATGAAATACTCGTAGCGAGTTTCGCATCCTTCGGGCGGAGGAAGAGTGCCGGTTTGGTTACAGACATTGCGGCCAACTACTTGAACAGGCCTTAGAGGAGCTTGAGATTTTTCCTCTTCGTTTAAAGTAGCCTTGACAGTTTTGGCAAAAATGCTGGAGGCACCAACAGATCCGGAGGCAATGGCACTCATCGGGCTATTGTCGTTGTTGCCAATCCAGACAACAGTAACCTGAGAGGGGCTAAAGCCAATAGTCCAGTTGTCTTTGCGGTCATTGGTGGTACCAGTTTTGGCGGCAATTTCAGGGTGACCCTTGACGTAAAGGTCACTTCCAGCCCCAAAAACGGCAGAGCGCGCAGAGTCGTCAGAGAGAATGTGATGAACAATCCAGGAGGCCTCCATGGAAAGGACACGACGGCCGGGAATATATTGATACTCTTCAAGAGTTTGACCTTGGCGATCGAGAACTTTTTCAATGGAGGTAAGATCCTGGCGAACACCGCCATTGGCAAGAACAGCAAAGGCGGTGGCCATATCAATCATTCTGACTTCACCTCCACCTAAGGTTAAAGAGAGGCCGTAGTTTTTGGGATCTTGAAAGGTGCTAATGCCCATGGCGGAGGCAGAGGCAACAAAATTTTCCAAGCCGTTTAAGTAAAGAGCTTTGACAGCAGGGAGATTAAAGGAGTTGCCCAGGGCATAGCGGAGACTAACCGGTCCGTGAAAGAGATTGTCGTAATTGGAGGGACAGTAGTTTTTTTGGCCGGCCTGGACAAAGCAGGTAGGCATGTCATTGAAAACAGTGGCGGCAGTAAATTTGCCCTGGTCAAGACCAATGGCATAATTTAGAGGCTTAATGGATGAACCAGGCTGACGACTGGCAGTAGTGACGTTAAATTTACCGTCAACATCTTCGGCAAAATAATCTTTGGAGCCAATCATGGCCCTTATTTTTCCAGTTTTTGGTTCGGTAACTAAAATAGCGCCGTTGCCAACACGGGCCCGGGCAAGACGAGCAGTTTCGGAGGCAATGATGGTTTCCAGATCTTCCTGCCAGGGAAGGTTTAGGGTGGTAGTAACACGGAGACCGCCAGTATCAACTACAGCTTCACCGTAACGATCGACTAAATAATCGCGAACAAAAAAGACAAAGTGGGGGGCCTTAATTTGAGTGGTGGGAGCGGCAAGATTTAGGTCAACGGAGAGGGCCTGATCAGCCTCTTCGCGACTGATTGACTTGGTTTCAACCATGCGGGAGAGAACAGTGGTTTGGCGGGATTTGGCCCGGTCGGGATGAGAAAAAGGAGAATAGGCGGTAGGGGCGGCAGGGAGGCCAGCGAGAAGAGCAGATTCAGCTAAACTTAAATCTTGGGCGGGCTTTTTGAAATAGGTTTGGGCGGCAGCCTCAATACCCCAGGCAGTGCCACCGTAGGGGGTTTGATTAAGATACATTTCTAAAATTTCGTCCTTGGTATAGAGAATTTCAGTAAAAAGAGTAAGGAAAGCTTCTTTGACCTTTCTCTTGACAGTGCGCTCCTGAGTAAGAAGGGCATTTTTGACTAACTGTTGGGTCAGGGTGGAGCCGCCCTCGAGGCGTTTACCGGTTAGGGTGCGCCAGGTGGCACGAACAATACCCCTAAAATCAAAACCTAAGTGGTGGTAAAAATTGGCGTCTTCGATGGCCAGAGTAGCTTGGATCAGATGGTCGGGAAGATCTTGTTTCTTGACGGGGACACGTTTGCGATCGGCAAAAAATTCATAGAGAAGCTCACCGTCTTTGGCAAAAATTAAGGAAGACTCGGGATAGTCGTCGCCACTTAGATTTTTGGGATTGGGGAGATCTTTAACAAAAAGGATGAAGGCGACTGTTAACAAAAGGAGAAGACCGAGAAGAATTGGCTTAAGTGGAAGAGAAGAAAAAGGAAGGGGGCGGACAATTTTAAGAAGAAAACGGCGCAAAAAAGAAAGGGGTGGTTTTTGAGTTTTCTTTGGTTTTTTGAGAGAAGGTTTGGATGGAGAGGACATAAATTTGAAGCTTAATCAGTTTGAAGTTTAATAAACGATAGCCTGAAGATTTTGGAGAAGGAGAGGATCAACTTCAATGTTTGACTCAGAAAGAGTAAGGAGAAACTTGAAACTTAAATCTTTTTGGCGGTTGCGAAGATGGGGGGGGTAGGAAATTTGGGCCAGGGGAAAGTTAATTTGAATAAGTTTTTGAGCACCGGCTTCCCAGGCTTTTTTTTGAAGAAGAGAGTCTTGACGTTGCCAATTTATCAAAAAAGCAGAAAGGTCTTTGTTGGCTTCGCTCAGGAGAATGTTAATGTCCTGCTGGGGCTCTTTGGCGAGGGCGAGCCAGAGGAAGAGACGAGCTTTTTTCAGCTGATAAAGCCAAGTACCAGGGAGGGCGCCAGGGTGGGGTAATTTCCAATCAGCAGGATTGAAGGAAGTGTTGGGGAGACTATTTGGCAAAACCAGACCGGGTTTGGCTTGGTTTCCCTGCCAGATAAGAGCGACTGAAGCTCGAGTCCAGGAAACAATAAGGATAGTGACAGCAAGAAAAAAGAGAGAGATAGCAATGATAATTTCGTGGATTTTTTTCATTTTTTACATGGGAACTTCAATGACTTCTTCTCTTTTTTTGCGAATAAAGCCAGTAAAGTCACCAATAACGTCAATAATTAGTTTTAAGGGGGCCTCAATAATAAAATCAAGGACAACGGTGAGGAAATTAAATTTCATAAGGCCGCGGGAAAGGCGGGCACCAACATCAATAAAAGGAAGAGAGAGAATATTGATAAGAGAAGTAAAAATCCCCTCTTTTTCCTCCACTACCAAAAGTTCCTGAGCAGTCCAGCGGACACGGAAACCAAAAAGGAGGACTAAGGAGACAAAAAAGAAAAAGATGACTAGGCTGACCCAGGTAAAACCAAGCCCAAGGAGAAGATAGGAAATACCGCCAAAGAGGCTAACGAAAAGAAGCAAATAGAAGAAGGCAAAAACACGGGCGGTAAGACCGCGGCCTTTCTTGGCAGAAAGAAGATGGAGAGGGATTTTGATTTCTTCGCTTTCGTGACTGGTGAGGAAGTCCTGAACGTGGCGAATGATGCGGTTGGTATTTTTTTCACCGGGAACCTGGATAAGAAGGCCAACCAAAAACATAAGAAAGGGAGGAAAAACGAGGTTGATGAGGAGGGGAAGAAGGCTAGTCTGGCCAACAAAGCGCTCGTAAGGTAGCTCAATAATAACAGCGAGAATAGCTTTGGTGGCCAAAATATAGATGATAGAACGGACAATCCCCTGGCGAACTTTTTGGCCGGTTTGTCCATATTTTTTTTGGCAAGTTTCCCTTATCTTGACGAAGAGGGTTTTTTGGTCCTGGAGAAGAGCTTGAGGGGAAGGTGAACGGTCCAAAACTTCTTTGAGAACCCAAAGGGAAGGAGTTTGGCGGCGAAAAAGGCGAAAGAGTTGATGACTTAGGGGGTGGGCAACGATTTCCTCTATTTCTTTTTTGACCGTATGGAGAGATTGGGTAATTAGGCCTAGCTCGTTGGGCTTTAATTCTTCCCAAGTGGGAAAAAATTGAAGCCAGAGATGGTAGCGTAAAACCTGGTCATCGGCACGAAGAAAGGCCCGGTCGGCGGCGGCAAAGAAGAGGAGGTTTTTTTCCTTGGTAGAAAGCGGGTCCTTCCAATCGTAGTGGCCTTTAACCCAAGTGGCGGTAGCTTTGGCCCAGGCTTGATTGGCAAAGTTACCAACAAGAACTTCATCTATCTCGGTGGCAGCCAAATCTAAAAACCATTCGGTCCAGGAACCGTTTTTGCCAACCGAGTCCTTGAGAACTTCATACTTTTCAAGAACCTGATTTAACTGCTCAACCCGGGTCTTGGGAATAGAATCATTGGGAAAATAGGCGCCCCAGATAAGCTCTTTGAGGAGGGCAGAGGTGGTAATTCTAGTAGTTTCACGACCAAGCCAGCGACGGCGCAAAATACGCTCAATGGCGTTTCTTCGAAAAAGATGCTCAGCCCGAAAATCAACGGCGTTTCTAATTTTTTCGTAAACGACAGCCAAAGAAGAAAGAGCCTGGCTGACTTTGACGGTTTCCCCTTTAGAAGACTGCTGAACTTCTTGTTTTCGATAAGCCTCAATAAGTGCCTCCAAGAGGGGAATATCAAGGGAGGTAGGACTTTGGCTTTCTGGGAGGGTTTCCGCTGGTTGCCTGGCGGCGGTTTGGTGATCCCAGAGAATTTGGGGGTCTTGATTGTTCATGTAGGCTTGATTGTAGCAAATTGGGCCCTAACATTATCTCACATTATCAACCTAATAAAGACTGAGACTGCGGCAATAATTAGGGTCTTCTTTTTTTGTTAATTGTCTGAAGAGAGGTAAGAACCTGCTGGGGAGAATTAACAACACGATAAACTTTAAGCTCCTCTTCGCGCAATTTCATGTTACGGGCAATGGTTTCTAAAATTTCATACCAAAAATTACCGTAAAAAAGGAGGGGTTTATGTTTTTTATAGAAAAGCCTGGCCAGACTCCAGACCATGCCAAGCTCGGAGATGGTACCGGTACCGCCATTAAAGATAATAAAGGCGTCTCCAAGACTAATCAGCTTTTCGGTACGATCTTCGTAGGTATCCATTTGAAAGTTTTCGTCGGCCTGGTTTTGGGGATCACGGCCTTCAAAAAAATCCATGTGGCGGGGGTTGAAAGTAACAGTTGTTACCCGACCGCCCGACTGCTGAGCACCAAGAGTAGTGGCAAGCATGACACCAGGACCACCGCCATTTATAAGGTGAAAGCCATTTTTAGCCAGGAGAGCGGCAGTAGCCTTAGCTTCTTGAAAGAGAGAGCTTTGGGGCTTGGCTTCAGACCAACCGAAAAAGGCAACGTTTTTAATCATCTTTTAGAGTTTCTTTTTTTAGAGTTTCCTTCATGGTTGGCGATAAAAATGGCCAGCTCAACCAGGCGGCAGGAATAACCCCATTCATTATCGTACCAGGCGGCTAATTGAAGCATGTCTTCAGATACAATTTGAGTCATAAGGGTGTCGACAATGGCAGAGGCGTTGTTGCCCAGGATATCACTGGAAACCAGGGGCTCGGAGGAAATTTTAAGACGGCCGGCCAGGCGTGGGGAAACAGCTGCTTCTGTTAAGGCTTCGATTACCTGGTTAAGAGTAGTTTTTTTATTGAGCTTGAAAGTAAGATCGGTATAGGAGCCGCCCAGGACCGGGACACGGATGGCAGTACCGGCGAAACGGCCGGCAGCCTCGGGATAGGCACGGATGACAGAAGCGGCGGCACCAGTGCTGGTGGGGATAATATTGGCGGTAGCGGCCCGAGAGCGGCGCAGATCAGAACCAGCTGAACCATCAACCAAAGATTGGTTGGAAGTATAGGCGTGGATAGTAGTTAAGACGGCCTCCTGAAAACCAAAGTTTTCGTCAATTATTTTGACTAAAGGAGCGGCGCAGTTGGTAGTACAGGAAGCGTTGGAAACAATGGTTTCACCCCGATAAAGATCTTCGTTGACACCCAAGACGAAAAGGGGAATTTTCTCGTCTTCAGAGGGAGCAGAGATAACGACTTTTTTAGCACCGGCCTTAAGGTGGGCAGCGGCAGAAAGATCACGAAAGGCACCGGTACACTCAAGAACAAGATCAACAGCAAGAGACTTCCAGGGAAGGCGACGAGGGTCTTTTTCGCCAAAAACAGCAATTTTTTGATCCCTTATGCGAAAAATACCCCTTTCTCTGCCTTTAAGTGGCGGACAAAGCTCGATTTTAAAAGGGAAGCGGCCATAGAGACTGTCATAGCGAAAAAGGTGAGCCCAAGCGGCGGGATCTTCGGTATCGCCAGTATTGACGGCAACTACTTCGACGTCATAATTTTCCATAAAAATGCTGCGAAGAGCGGTGCGGCCAATGCGACCAAAACCATTAATAGCAAGCCTTAAGCGACGAGGGGCGGGGACAGATCTGAGCATGATTTATCCTAATACGAAGAGGAGGGTGAGTAAAGGTTTAGGCGGAAGAAGAAGAGAAAAAAAGTTGGGTGAGAGGAAGGTGTCCTTTAGCAAGGAAATGAAGGAGGGCACCAGCACCGGAAAGAGGGGGAGAGGGAAAAGAAAAATTGTGTTGAGAAAGAAAGGCGGCAGTGTCGCCGCCGGCACTAATTAGATTGAGACCCAGAGAGTGAGCTGATTGGGCTAATTGAAGACTGGCAGTTTGACCCAACTGGTCTTCAATCTTGCCAAGTGGTCCGGCCCAAATAAGAGTTTTTAAGTCAGGGAGGCGCAAAAGAAGACGGTCAAGACTGTCCGGAGAAATATCGAGACGGTCGGGGGCAAGAGTAGCTGATAAAAGTTTGGGGTGTTGAAAATTAGAGTCCATTTTTTCCGGTAAGAGGCCGGACAAAAAAACAAAGTCGGCCCAGACAAGAAGCTCATTTAAAAGCTCTAGTTTGTCGACTTTGGCACCACCTAAAATAAGGCCCAGGGGGCGAGGAGATTCGTTTCTTATCTTTTCCATTTGTTGGTATTGAGCTAAAAAATCAAAACCAAAAAATAGCGGTTTAAAGCGAGAGATGAGAGTGACTGAGGCTTGAGGACGATAGGCGGCGATGGCGTCATTAACAACAAGATCAACCAAATCAGCCCAGGAACGGGCTAGGGATTCATCAGAGGCAAGCTCGCCGGGGAGGAAGCGAAGGTTTTCTCCAAAAACTAATTGGTTTTGGGAAAGAGCGGTGCTGATTTTTTCAAAGTCAGCAAGATTGTCAATAAAAACAGAGGAAAGGTTTTCCGGATTACCAAGAAGGTTTAAAAGCTCTAAATAGACGGGGCGAAGGCTAAAATTAGAATCTGGTCCGGTAGGTCGGCCACGGTGGCCAACAATCAAAAGACGAGAGGACTGACCAAGAAGGGCTTGAATAGTGGGAAGAGACTTTTTAAGACGGCTGTTGTCAAGGATGAGACGGTCAGTAAAGGGAAGGTCAAGGTCAAGGCGAAGCCAGATGGTCTTGGCTTGAGGGACGGAGGCGACAGAGGGAAGATTCATGAGAGAGAAGTCTCATAAGATTTAACTTTTTTAAGACGACGAAGGTGACGGGGAGCAGCAGAAAAAGGAGTGGTAAGGAAGGTAAAAATGATTTTTTTAGCTTCGTCTTCGTTTAGGTGATCGGCGGGGAGGGAGAGAATGTTAACATTTTCGTGTTCGCGAGATTGGCGGGTTACCCGGAGATTGAAGCCCAAGGCGGACCTAATGCCCGGAGTTTTATTGGCAATAATGTCAGCACCAACGCCGCTGCCACAAAAGAGAAGGCCCAAACCACCCGTTTGAAGAACGGCTCGGGCAACAGGGACGGCAAAATCGGGATAATCGTCATCTTTTTGGTAGGTATAGGCGCCCAAATCTTCAAAGGAAAAGTCTTGGGCTTGAAGCCAAGGCTTAATTTTTTCTTTGAGGCGAAAACCGCGATGATCCGCTCCTAAAAAAAGAGGGCTCTTCATTTATTGATTGTAGCAAGTCTTGAGAAGGTTTTGGCGAAGAAAGTCGGGGTTTTAGTGAATTTATGTATTATAATAACTGTTATTAGGATTGTTTAGATTGCCCCAGCTTGAACAATTTTTGCCCAGTTGGGGTATTTTTTTTAAAAAAATGAAAATAATTAGGCTTTTGCTCAAAACTTTGGGACACCCCTGGTGGTGGCTTCTCTGGAAAGGGACGGTGCTTGCAAAAAATGAGGGAGGGAGAATAGCAGACTGGTATGAGCAGATAAAGAAAAAACAAGAGAAATTAAGAAAGAAAAAGGGGGAGGAAAGGAAAAAGGAAAAGGAAAAAGAAAGGATAAAGGCCAAAAAAAGGGGGAAAACTAAAAAAAAGGAAAGGGGTAAAAAGGAGAGAGCAAGGAAGAGCTGGGAAGGGCTTAGGGCAACGGGGTACTGGTTAAAAGGGGAATTAAATAGAGGTGGAGAGTGGCTGGGGAAGAGAGTGAGAAAGTTGCTGACCTGGCGCTGGTTTTTGTTAGGATTGGTTTTGTCTTTGGTTTTTTTGGGTTTTTTGACGGGAATGCTGTGGCGCTTTTTTCAAAGATTGCCAAGTGTAACAGAGCTGCAGGAGCCACCAAGCTTGACCAGCAGGATCACAGATAGAGAGGGGCGGGTGCTTTATAAGTTTTACGAGAAACAAAACAGAACCTGGGTGGAAATTGAAAAAGTCCCCCAAAACTTGATTTGGGCAACGGTGGCAATAGAGGATAAAAATTTTTGGCAACATAACGGATTTTCAGCAAAGGGAATTTTGAGAGCAGCCTGGCATAACTGGCGGCATCCGGAAGCGCCGCTTATGGGGGGGTCGACAATCACACAACAGCTGGTAAAAAATAAATTAATAGGGGGAGAGAAAACCTGGGAGAGAAAGCTTCGAGAGATGGTTTTGGCTGTTTTGGCAGAAATGAAGTTTGAGAAGGAGGAGATTTTGGAATTTTACTTTAACCAAATAGCATATGGAGGAGAAATTTATGGAGCGGAGGAAGCGGCACTTAGCTATTTTGGAAAACATGTTTGGGAAATTGATCTGGCAGAGGCGGCTTTTTTAGCTGGATTGCCAGCGGCCCCAACCACCTACTCCCCTAACGGCTCCCAGCCGGAGCTGGCCAAGGCAAGACAGGAAAAAGTATTGGAGGAAATGAGAGCGGCCGGGTACATAGAGGAGGAGGCAAAAAACTTGGCAAGAGAGGAAGAAATAGAGGTTCTTAACCGACCAGTGGAGATAATAGCGCCTCACTTTGTTTTCTATGTAAGAGACTTATTGGCTGAAAAAATGGGGATCAGAAAGCTGGAAAGCGCGGGGTTGACAATAAAAACCAGCCTAGATTTGGATATCCAGAGAGAAGTGGAAAAGATAGTGGAAGAGGAGCTGGCAAAAGTAGAGAGGCTGAGAATTTCCAACGGGGCGGCGCTGGTAACCCGGCCAGAAACCGGCGAAGTGCTGGCAATGGTTGGATCAAGGGATTACTGGAACGGAAAAATTGACGGAAACGTAAATGTCGTTTTACGTCCCCGGCAGCCTGGGTCTTCGATTAAACCGGTGAACTACCTAGCGGCCTTGGAAAAAGGGTTTACGGCGGCAACGGTGATTCCAGATACAGCAATTGTTTATAAGCTGCCAGGACAAGAAGATTATTCCCCCAGAAATTATGATAATAAATATCGAGGGAATGTCAGCTTGCGAACAGCGTTGGCTTCTTCGCTTAATGTGCCGGCAGTTAAGGTTTTGGCGGCAATTGGGGTGGATAGCATGATTGATATGGGAGAAAAGATGGGAATAAATACTTGGGGGGAGAGAAAGAGATTCGGGCTGTCTTTGACTTTGGGAGGAGGTGAAGTAAAGATGATAGAAATGGCTGAAGTGTACGGAACTTTAGCAAATAGCGGAGAAAGGGTAGAGATAAGGCCGATTTTAGAAATTGAGGATTTTCAAGGGAAAAGTATCTATAAAGCGGAAGTACAAAGAAGAAAGGTGGTGAGCGAGGAGCTAGCTTTTTTGATAAATGATATTTTGGCAGATAATCGGGCAAGGGCGCCAGTATTTGGGACTAATTCGCTTTTAGTAATTCCAGGAAAAACAGTGGCAGTAAAAACGGGAACAACAAATAGCCTGCGGGACAACTGGTGCCTGGGATATACTCCGGAGGTATTAGTAGCGGCTTGGGTCGGGAACAATGATAATAGCCCGATGAGTTGGGTTGCTTCCGGAGTAAGCGGAGCAACACCAATTTGGCAAAGAATAATGGCGGAGCTTTTAGAAGGAAGGGAAGATCAAAAGTGGGAGGTACCGGAGAGCCTGGAAAAGATAAATATTTGCCGGCAGACAGGAACCTTGCCTTGTGAGGGTTGTCCAGAAATAGGAGAGGAGTATTTCCTACCAGGGACTGCCCCTAGACTGCGATGTATAAAGATAACGGCAAGCCCGACACCAACACCTTAAAAGATTAGTTGATGAGGGAAAGATAAATAAGGCGGGAAAGAGGGGGAAAGGCGGCTTCGGCTAAATGACGATTAATATTGTCGGCAATAATAACCAAGAGATAATCTTTTTCTGGGGTAAAAATAAGGGCGGCATCGGCAAGATAGGACTGGTCCTGGGCAACTTTGTGGGAAATAGTAATGACTTGAGGAAGCCCGGCCGGAAGAAGATTTTCAAAAGCAGTATTGGTAAGAGAAGAGAGGACCTCCTTAAAACAGGGGTTTTGGTCTTTTTGAAGGTAAAAGGCTTCCAGAAGGGCGGCTGT
>Ga0210057_1009414_pt1 | contig 11297 bp, 10 predicted proteins | sample CryGeyCG2114_010_2_FD_183968 | JGI IMG/M metagenome (GOLD analysis project Ga0210057, IMG submission 183968) | Groundwater microbial communities from aquifer - Crystal Geyser CG10_big_fil_rev_8/21/14_0.10 (SPAdes) (version 2) | ecosystem: Environmental > Aquatic > Deep subsurface > Groundwater ...
ATTTTTCTTCTGTTTCAGAAGTGGAGCAGGGAAAATTTGAATCTGTGAATGGTTTTGATTTTACTTTAAGCAGTGGCTCCCAGACATTTAGCGGTTTAAACGGCAAAGGACTTAATGTTTTTATAAAAGGTTTGTTTTTTTATCATCCAACATTGAGTTTTATTTTTATATTATTTTTACTGGTTTTTATATTTTATAAATTTAGAAAAAAGAAGTTTGATAATAAAATCAAAAATTTATTTGTTAAAAAGGCTTTAATTGCCCAAGGTTTGTTTATTATTAGTTATTCTTTGATTTTAATTATTTATGATGGAGCGCGTATTAGGTTTATGTCGCCATTAACTCCATTTTTAAGTATTATTGGCGTAATATTTTTATACTATATTATGCAAACTAAAATAGTTTTTAAAAAAATTATTTTGAGCATAACAATAGTTTTATTGTTATTTGAGTTTATTCAGGCATTGCGTTTTATTTATCTTATATCGCAACCATATACACGCGACGAATCAGTTGAATGGATTCAAAATAATATTTCTCAAGATAAATTAATTTTGGTTCAAAGCCGAGGTCCAATTTTATTGCCTAATAAAAAAAGTTTAGAATTGCAAAAAAGCATTAGTCCGGAATCTCTTACAACTAAAGATATTTTTTTATCTGGATTATCAGATGATAAATATCCAATAAAAAATAATTTTATTTTGCGTTTGGGACTGGTTGGAAATAAATTTCAATCAAAAGAATCTCTTGAAAAATTATTGTTGGAATTAAAGCCAAATTATTTTGTTTTATTTTACACAACATCTAAACCAAAAGATTTTATTCTTGATTTTATAGAATTTGAACTGGCTGAAAAATATGGGCAAAGCGTAAAAAAGTTTTTACCGTTTAAAAATTTAAATAAACAACAGAGAATGATGTTTACTTGGGCTTTTGAAAATCCAATTATTGATTTGTGGAATCTTAAAAAATTAGGTCCAGTAATTGATATTTATGAGTTAAAATGGTAAGCTTAATGTATGCGAAAGAAAATTTTTTTTATTTTTTTGTTTCTGGCGTGCCTTTTAGCTGGTTTTTTTTGGGCTTTTAGTTTTGGCAATAATCCTGGTTTTAGCGATGACGCGCGCGCTTATGATGAAACAGCGCAAAAAATATTAAAATCAGAAATAGCGCAAGATATTTGGATTAAAAATCAGATGCACGACAGGCCATTCTACGCTATTTTTTTGGCTGGAATCTATGCTATTTTTGGTCATAGTTTTGTTACCGTAAAGATTATACAAATATTTTTTTATGCTTTGATTGGGATTTTAATTTATTTGGTAAGTTCATTTCTGATTACTGAAAAAAAGGCGCGTATGGCTGGTATATTATGGATTTTTGCTTTTTCTCCGGCAGCTTACGCAGGCGTTCTTTACAGAGAAATATTTTTTTCTTTTCTTTTAGTATCAACAATATTTTTTCTGTATCGCAGCCAGATTAAAAATCCATTGCCCAATCTTGCTTTGAGCGGATTTTTTTTCGGCTTCGCATTCTTAACTAATTCTGTTTTGCAGTTTTTTGTTTTTTTAATTTTAATTAATATTTTTATAGTTTTTAAAAAAGAAAATGTTATTTTTAAAATTAAATCTTGTTTGGTTTTTTTATTGCCTTTTGTTTTAATTGTTGGTTTGTGGTATGGATATTGCCAAATAAATTTTAAAACAACGCCAACTGGCGGAGCTGGCTTATTTTTAGCTGAAAGAGTTGAGACTATGCATAATATTGATGAAAATTATTTACCGCATCTTATAGGCAATTCGCTGGGAGATTTTATTTCTTTTAAATTATTTGTAGATTATAATCCAAAACTTTCTCGTCATGGCTGGTTATCATGGCAGGAGTATGACAGATTAGTTGCGCAAGGCGTTGATTTTAAAACAATTGACAAAATTTTTACAAAGCCATCGTTGCAAGAAATAATAGATCATCCAATTATGTTTTTAAAAATGGAAATTATAGATTTTCTAAAATTTAATCAGCCAATGACTCCTATTGTTTGGATGCAAGCGATGTTTGTTGGGACACATACGGCTATTGCGGGTTGGTTGAAAATTTTAATTATTTTAGCAATCAGGTTTTGGTATTTGTTTTTGTCAATGATTATAATTTACGCAATAATTAAATCAATTAAAAATTGGTCAAAAGTTAGCTGGATATTTTTAGTTATTTTTTATTTTAATTTTGTTTATAGCAGTTTGCATGCTAATGCCAGATATTCAATTCCAATTTATCCATTTTATATTATATTTTTATGTTTAGGTTGTTGGTTTTTAATTAATAAATTTACACACAAAAATGAAAATTTGCTTAATTGCTAAAAATTTAGAAATAAGAGACGGATGGGGCAGTTACGCGCGCAGTTTAGTTTTAGGTTTGTTGAAAAATAATATAGAAGTAGAAGTTTTAATAGCATATGACCAGCCAGAATCAGATATCAATAATTTAAAAGTGCAGAAAATTTTGCCGCCATTATTTGTATCAAGGTTTAAAAAAATATTTTATCTTTTTAAAAATTATTTTAAAATAAAAAAAATTATTAATAATTGTGATTTAGCGCATATAATAGTAGAACCATATTCAGCTCTTCTTTATCCTTTAATAAAAAATAAGCCGTATGTTATTACAGCTCACGGAACTTACGCAATTCATCCATTAACAAAAAAATATTTATTTAAAATTTATAAAAAAATTTATGCAAAAGCAAAAAAAATTATTTGCATTAGTAAATTTACGCAAACTAAATTATTAAATAAAATAAAATTAAATAATACTTGTGTTATTCATAATGGGGTTGATTTGTCTAAGTTTATTGTTAATAATAATATATTAAAAATAAAAAAAGAATTTCAATTTTTTAGTGTTGGCGTGATAATCGCGCGCAAAGGTTATCATTTAGTTATTTTTGCGCTTGGTAAATTTAAAAAATTTCGTCCAGATTTTAAATTTAAATATATTATTCTTGGCAAAATTTATAATCAGGCATATTATCAAGATTTATTAAAAATAATAAAAGAAAATAATTTAGAAAATGAAGTTGTTTTTAAACAAGATTTAGCAGAACAAGAACTATCTAAATTATATCAGTCCAGCGATTTGTTTATTCTTGTGCCAGAAGAGCAAGGTCAAACAAAATTTGAAGGTTTTGGGTTAGTTTATTTGGAAGCAATGGCAGTTGGGCTTCCAGTTTTAGCTTCAATAAATTCTGCGGCAAAAGAATTTATTTATGATAAACAAAATGGTTTTTTAACTGAACCAGATGTTGAAAAGATATATTTTAAAATAAACGAAATTTTAAGTGATAAAGAATTATTTAATAAAATAGGCAATAATGGTCAGATAACAGTAAAAAAATTTGATTGGAATATTGTTGTGCAGAAATATATTAAAATTTATGAATCAGCAAGAGCTAGTTAAAAAAATTAATGAAATTTATCATAACTGGGAAGCAAAATATTATTTGGAAAGACACCCAGAAATTTTTAAAAGAGAAAAACATAATTGGCAAAAGTTTGTCAGTAAATTTTTTGATAGTAATAAAATAAAAAAAATTTTAGATATAGGCTGTGGTACTGGATTTGTAGCGCAAACGATTGGTAAATATTTGAATGAACAAGATGAATTTTTTTGTAGTGATATTTCATCTGGTATGCTTGAAATCGCTGAAAAAAATTTAAGCAGCAATAATTTTAAAAATAAATTCTTTTTTTTAAAAGGCAGTATTGAAGAATTAAATTTTGAGCCAAACAGTTTTGATTTTATTATTATGAATTCAGTTTTACATCATTTGCCAGACATAGAAATATTTTTTAAAGAAGTTAATAGAGTTTTGAAAATTAACGGTAAATTAATTATATTTCACGAGCCTAATAAAAAGTTTTTTCAGAACTGGTTTTTAAGAAATAATTTTTTGTTATTGCAGCGCATGAAAAAAATTATCTTTACTGTTTTTTTGTCATCCCGCAGTACTGCGGGATCCAGAGAAATTAGACTGGATCCCGACCCCGCCCTTCGCGAAGAGCGGGGTCGGGATGACAGAGAAGTATGTCTATATGGTAAGGAAGAAAAGCAGAGTTATAAAGAAAATATTTTTGATCAAATAAACAATAAATTAATTGCCCAAGAATTAATTATTGAAAAATTAAGCATAGCAGAAATTAAGCAACTTATTGATTATAGTTCGCCCACTGCGTCTGGCAAAATAGATTTAAATAGGGGATTTGATTTTTATAAAATGCAAAAACAATATTTAGATAATTTTAAAATATTAGAATTTACAACTTATAACTATTTGGGTAAAATAAACCAAAATTTTAATTTTGTATTAAAATATTATAATTTTTTATTAAGCAAATTATGGCCAAAATCAGGCAGTAGCTTTGGAGCTGTTTTAGAAAAAACAAATGATACAAGAAGCTAAAAATTTATTTAAAATAAATTTTGTCAGAGACGCGACGACTCTTGAAGCAGGCAAATTTATATCTATTGGTTTAGGCATATTAAGCTCTGTTATTTTTGCCAGAATACTGCATGTGGAAAAATATGGAATTTATGGCTTGATTTTTGCTTTTACGGGGATTCTAAACATTTTAATGAACTTGGGGTCTATTCACGCTTCAATAACACTTTTATCAAGCGCCTATTCCAAAAAAGATAAAAATGAAATTAAAAATATTTTATCTTATTTTGTTGGTTTGAATTTGTTAAAAATTTCAACATTAGGTGTTATTTTTTATATTTTAGCGCCGTGGCTTGCTAATTTATTTTATAATAATATAGAAATTGGTTATTGGGCAAGGATTATTTTATTAGTCGGCTATATAGATATTGTTTTTTCTATGTTTGTGGTTATTTTACAAGTTAGCCGCCGCATTAAAAAATTGACTTTGATTGAAACTTTTAAAAAATTTATGATAAGTATATTGCCAGCAGGATTAGTAGTTATTGGTTTAGGTCTTTTCGGATTAATTTTGGGGCATTTTTTAGTGGCAATAATTTTTTTAATAATTTCTTTTGTAATATATTCTGTGTATAGCCCGCGCGATTGTTTATTGCCAAATTTTATAGAGATTATTAAAAATATTTCGCTTAAAATTATTTTTAAATATTTTAGATTTGGTTTTGCAGTAGCTATAAGTAAAAATATTGGCAATTTGATGGGTTATTTGCCGGTTTTTTTCTTGGGGATTTATACAAGCTTTGAAGATATTGGATATTTTAAAATTGCGTTAGCATATATTTCTATACCAATTATGTTTTTAGAACCAATATCCAGGCTGTTAAATGTACAACTGCCAAAATCAAAAGAATATGGGCAAGAAATATTGAAACAACATTTTTTTAAAACATCAATTTATTCAGGATTAGTTGTTTTAGCAGTTCTTGTTCCTTTATTACTTTTAGCTAATATTTTGGTTAAAATATTTTATGGTCAAGAATATTTGCCAAGTGTAAATTTAATTTATTATTTATCAATTATGACGATTGTGTCTAGTTTTGCGGTTGGTCTGGGGTCGCTTTATAGAACATTAAATAAAATGAAAATTTCAATTATTTTAACTTTAGCGCAATTATTTTCAATGATAATTCTGATTATTATTTTGGCTAATTTTTTTGACCCATTAAAATCAATTATTTTTGTTATTTCGTTTTTGTCAATTTTATTTTTGTTTATTAATTTTTATATAATTAATAAGTGGGTATTTAAAAAACATGAATAAAAATATTAAATTATTTAAATTTTATTTTAATTTTAAAAAAAATATAATTATTTTAATTAAAAAAATATATACACCGCAAATTATTAAAAAATATTTTATAAAAAATAAAATAATTAAATTGCATTTGGGCTGCGGTGGCAGAGTTTTTGACGGCTGGCTAAATTGCGACATAAATTTACAAGCTGATTGTTATTTGGACTTAAATAAAACATTGCCTTTTAAAAATAATTCAGTTGATTATATTTATTCAGAACATGTTTTAGAGCATTTTAGCTATAATCAATGTAAAAAGATATTGCAGGAATGTTATAGAGTTTTAAAGCCATGCGGCATCATACGGACAGCAATGCCAAGCCTTGATTTTTATTTAGAAAATATGTTTAATAATGAAAATCAAGAAATTAAAGATTTTATTGCTTGGCATAAAGAAAATTTTCAAGAATTAAAAGATTTACCTAATAATATGAATTCTATGATAAATTTTATTATTGGCTCATGCGGACATAAATATGTTTATACAGAACAAACATTCACAGAACTTTTAAGTGAGCTTAATTTTAAAAATATTAAACAAGTTCAACCTGGCAAATCAGAATTTTCTGAATTAAATAATTTGGAAACTGATTTGCAAGGAAGGCAAAATAATTTAAATCTTAATGTTCATTTGGCGCAAACAATGAGCATTGAGGCGCAGAAATGCTGATTTTATGATTGATCAAACAAACTACATTAAACGATTTTATGAACAGGAAAGTAAAAATGGCAGTTATAGCCCTTTAATTAGAAATGTAATTAAAACTCCTTACTGGTGGACTTCTGTTGATGATAGACTTGAAGAGATATCTTTAAAATTAAATCATTATTTAAAAGATAAGAGTAACCAAAAAATTTTAGATATTGCTTGTGGTGATGGTATTTTTGAGGCTATTTTAGATCAAAAAATAAGAGATAATAATAGCTTTGTCGGGGTTGATATTTCAGAAAATCAAAAAGAAAAATCGAAAAAATATTTTGATCAATTTGTTATAATTGATATTAGTCAGGAAAAACTTCCTTTTGACAGTAATACTTTTGATGTTGTTATTTTGTCTGAAGTTTTAGAACATGTTTTTCATCCAGAAAATGTCATCGCCGAAATAAGGAGGGTTTTAAAGCCTGGGGGATATTTATTTTTTTCTTGTCCTAATTTATCTTCTTTGGATAATCGTTTTTCAATGTTTTTCTTAGGTACCTCGGAATTTATTGATTATGCAAGGACTAAACAACACATTAGATTTTTTACCATTAAAACACTTAGAAATTTGTTTGTTGGTTTTAAAATTCACTATTACCAAGGTACTGGTATTTTAGCTTTACCAAGAATTATTATTTCTTACAGAATTAATTTACCTAGATTTATTCAAAAATTTGTTAATAGAAAAATTAAAAAGTGTGCTTCAGGTATCTTTATTATCTTTAGAAAAAAATAATTATATTAAATTTATATGCTTTACGATTGTTTTACTTTTTTTAATGAGTTAGAATTATTGGAAATTAGATTAAACGAACTTGACGATATTGTTGATAAATTTGTTTTGGTTGAAGCGACGCGAACACACACTAATAAAATAAAACCATTATATTTTAAAGAAAATAAAGAAAAATTTTCAAAATTTACAGATAAGATTATTCACATAGTCGTTGACGATATGCCTGAATCTAATGACGCATGGGTATTAGAAAATTATCAACGTAACTCTATAGTTAGAGGGCTTAAAGATTGTAATTCACATGATGTGATTATGATTTCAGATGTTGATGAAATACCGAGGTCTGAAGTAGTTTTGAAAGTTAAATATAGTTTTGGCATAAAGACATTAGAGCAAAATTTTTATTATTATTATCTTAATGTATTAAATAATGAAATATGGCGCCGTGGAACAAAGATTTTATTCTATAAATATTTAACAACTCCGCAGGAAATAAGAATGATGGAAGCAGGACCTTTAATAAAAAATGGCGGTTGGCATTTTAGTTATTTGGGCGGCACCAAACAAATAAAATCAAAAATTCAATCATTTGCGCATCAGGAATTTAATAGCCCTAAATATACAGATATTAAAAAAATAGAACAACGTGTTAAAAAGAACAAAGATCCTTTTTTGCGGAAAGGTTATAAAAATAAGGTAGTTGAAATTGATAAAACTTACCCAAAATATATTTTAAATAATTTAGATAAATTTAAACATTTAATAAAATCCCCGAAGTGTTGTCTTTTAAAGAGATTTTTTAAAAAAAATAAATGTATAAAATAACAAAAAATTTAAAACAGCTTTATAAAGTTTATGATAAATATTTGATAGTATATTTTATTAAATATTTATTTAATAAATCATGGCCTCCTTACGGCTTGATTTTTTATGTTACTTCAAAATGCAATAGCAAATGCATAATGTGTTTTAATTGGAAAATTTTAAATAAAGATTTGCAAAATGAAATGAGTTTAGATGAAATTGATAAATTTACTAAAAAAATAGGCAAATTAAAATCAGTCGGTCTTGGCGGGGGCGAGCCATCCTTGCGAGCTGATTTGCCGGAAATCGTTAATTTATTTGTTAAAAATAATAATGCCTCATTGGTTTTTATTGCTTTTAATTCTTTATTGCCAGATAAAATCGCGGAACAAATAGAAGCAATTTTTAAAAAATCTCCTAATGTCAATTTAAAGATTGGCTTGTCATTAGACGGTGTTGGCGATGTTCATGATAAAATACGCGGAGTATCAGGTAATTTTGAAAAATTTTTACAAACTTATCAAAAATTAGAAGATTTAAAAAAGAAATATCCAAAACTAAGAACCAGAATTTGTACTACGGTTTTGAGTCAGAATGTTGATAATTTACCAGAGCTAATAAAATACGCAAGAGAAAATTTTAAATCAAGTTTTCATGGTTTAGAATTAGTTAAAGGCAGTGTGCCACAAGCAGATACGAAAAGTTTAGATCTTGATAAGTATGAAGAAATTATAAAATTAATTAAAGAAAGTGAAAAAAATAGCAATAATATTTATAAAAGAATAATTAATTTGCTTTATCAAAAAATGTGTATTTATTTATTAAAAAACAAAAAACAGGTTGTGCCATGCAAAATGTCAAATTTTATGCCAGTTGTTGATGCGCAAGGCAATGTGTATGTTTGCGAGGGCAGAGGAAAAATCGGAAATTTAAGAGAATTTGATTATAATTTGAAAAAAATTTGGCAAACCAGCATCGCAGAAAATGAAAGAAAAAAAATCAAGCAAGAAAAATGCTTTTGTACACATTCGGTTTATCAAATTCCAAATATTTATATGAGTCCAAAAATGCTGTTTAAAATAATTTTTAGTAAATAAGATGTATTTAACCGTAGTAATTCCAACTCACAATAGAAGAGATTGTTGTAAAGAAGCTTTGTTATATTTTAATAATCAAAGTTTTAAAGATTTTGAAATTATTATTGTTGATGACGGATCAGAGGATGGCACTGGTGAAATAGTAAATAATTTAGCAGTGTTTTATCCATTGCGTTATTTTTATCAGACAAACAAAGGACAGGCTGCCGCAAGAAATTTGGGCATTAAAAACGCTCAAGGAGAAATTATTTTTTTTACAGATGATGATTGTGTGCCGGCAGAAAATAATCTTTTAGCAATACACGCGCAAGCTCATAAAAATATTAAAAATAATAGAGCTGTATTTCTTGGACGGGCTGTTTTGCACCCATCTATAAAAATCACGCCTTTTATTAAATATATTGATGATTATCATTTAGCATACAGCAAGATAAAACATCAGGATGATGTTCCCCCGGGGTGTTTTTACCCTGATAATATCTCTATTAATAAAGATTTTTTAATCCAAGCAGGCATGTTTGACCAGGAATTTTTCCCAAAGTCAGCTTATGAAGATGGCGAATTAGGATTTCGTCTACATAAAAAAGGTATGAAATTAATTTTTATTCCTGAAGCAAAAGTGTGGCATAATAATCACATAAGATTTAAATCATACCCAAATGATATGTGGAAAAGAGGGTATTGGTCTGTTCGTTTAGCTGAAAAAGTTCCTGAATTAAAATATAAAACTAATATTAATGAAACAAAAAATATTTTTAAATTAATTTTAAAAAGAATAATTTTTAATAGGTTTATTATGCGTTTGTGCGTTAAAATTATAGACTTTTTAGATAAAAAAAATATAAAAATTCCAATAATTGTTTATAAAAAAGTATTAGATTTTTATAAAATACAAGGTATTAGAGATTATAGAAATAAAAAAATTTAATATGAATTTTGAACCTAAAATTTCAATTATTATTGTGAATTATAATGGACAGGATTTTTTAACTGATTGTTTAGATTCAGTTTTAAAATCTGATTATCCAGATTTTGAAGTTATTTTAGTTGATAATAATTCAAGCGATGATTCTATAAATATAGTAAAAAATAAATTTTCGCAAGTAAAAATTATTATAAATAAAAAAAATTTGGGTTTTGCCAGAGCTAATAATATTGGCATAAAACAGGCAATCGGTGATGCTATTTTTTTATTAAATAACGATACTGTAATTGACCCGCAATTGATAAAGAGATTGGTCAGTGAGCTTTTTAAAACAGAAAATATTGGTATAGTTGGACCAAAAATTTATTTTGCAAATACAGAAAATATTATTTGGTTTGCCGGAGGTAAAATAGACTGGGAAAATTTTAATAGCTGGCATATAGCTAGAAATAAGACAGATCAAAATTTAGCAGGTGATGTTTTAAGAGAAGTTGATTTTATTACTGGCTGTGCCCTGATGATTAAAAAAGAAGTTGTAAATAAAATTGGTTTATTGGATAATAAATTTTTTGCTTATTATGAAGATGCTGATTGGTGTTTGCGCGCAAAAAAAGCAGGCTATAAAGTTATGTACATTCCATTTGGCGGTGTATGGCATATAAAATCAGCCACAGCTCGCCGTTATTCTTCTTATCGTTTGAAGTACAATTTATGGCGCAACAGATTTATTTTTTATTGGCGTTACGCGCCTAAAAAATATAGAATAAAATTATTGATGAAATATATTCGTTCTATAATTAAAAAATTATTTTTGAAAATATATGTCAAGTAAAATCAAAATATTAATTATTGTTTTAATTTTATTTTTAGCTTCACTTGCTATTTATTATTATCCGGTTTATAAAAAAGGCTATAGTTTTGGTTTTAATGCTGGTAATTTAATTTTGGCCCGCAATTTTGCCGAGACAGGACAATATAAGATGGAAAGTAAGCAGAATGTAATTTTAAACAGCAGTTTATCAGCTAAAGACGGCATTCCATATAATCCAGGTAATGAACTTACTTATATAATTTATGGCTATATTTTTAAATATTTTGGGTTTAACCAAAATTTGGCATTATATTTTTCAATTATTTTGTGGGCGCTAAGCGGAATTATTTTATTTTTTCTTGTAAATAAACTTTTTAATTTAAAAATAGCAATAATTTTTAATGTTATATTTATTTTTTTGCCAGTTATTTT
>Ga0210057_1009416_pt1 | contig 11296 bp, 10 predicted proteins | sample CryGeyCG2114_010_2_FD_183968 | JGI IMG/M metagenome (GOLD analysis project Ga0210057, IMG submission 183968) | Groundwater microbial communities from aquifer - Crystal Geyser CG10_big_fil_rev_8/21/14_0.10 (SPAdes) (version 2) | ecosystem: Environmental > Aquatic > Deep subsurface > Groundwater ...
AGATGAAATTCGAGCCAGGAAATGCATACACTCTGAAGTACGAAGTGATTAAAGCAGATCCGGCAGACGTAATATCCTGGAAGTTTGCAGGGAAAGAGTAGGAAAGCTTAAATAATACGGTTAATTAGTTAACCTGAAAAGGCAAGAAACTGCTATTGGGTAATTGGTTAACCTTACTGGAGAGGAAAATGCAAAAAGAAGTGCATACTATTGCGGCAATAAAAGCGAACAGTGCAATATGAACCCGATAGAAGAGGCAGTTGAGAGAATAACACAACAAATACCCAAACAGAAAGAGGTATTTGCAGTTATCTTATACGGATCAGTTGCAAGAGGCGATTATTCGGCAAGACATTCAGACATAGACCTATTGATAGTTTTGGAAGAACAAACTGCTGAGAAAAAAATAAGCAAACTGCTTGACGAGATTGCACGAAAGTTCAGGGTGAAAATCCATCCAGAATACCAAGGAAAAGAGATAGGGCAGGAAGACCAGACCTTATTGTGCAAAATGTTTGAAGAAGGAACAGTGCTGTACAGCAAAGGAATCTGGCTGATGGACAGCAACAAGCTAGGGCTAAAGGCGTTTCGGCTCTACAAGTTCGACACATCTGGAATGAACAAATCCGCCAAGGTAATGTTTTCAAGAGCACTGCACGGGCGGAAAGGAAAAGGGCTTATTGACGGAATAACAATCATAGACGCAGGCAGAGGAGGGCTGCTTGTGCGAAAAGAAAATTTCAAGGAAATAGAAATGTTTTTTGCACGGTTCAAAACACCGTACAAAATAGCCAAAACAGTTTACGGATAAGAATGAAAAAAGGGCTGGTAATGCTAGGGGTGGTAATGTTAATTCTCATTCCAATAGCGGCAGCTTTAGAAAAAATAGGCAATGCAAATATTTACTCAATACTGTTGCGGGCGATAACTCATGGATTCAAAGGCTAAAATATACGTAAACCGGGCATTTACAGAACTGCATGAAGCAGAAACCTGACAACCACATAATGGGGCCAAAATGATAGCCTGCACTCAAAACAGCAGCAGGATGATGGTAAAAACCAAAAAGCTTATAAACGTTTAAAATATTTAAACAATTGTTTAAAAAATGAAAACAATATTGAAAACAGGATATTGGAAGATAATCTCCCTATTTTACAGAGATGCAGCTTCAGCAATACACCTACGAGATATTGCAAGAAAAAGCAAACTAAATGAAAACAGCGCAACACGATTCCTGAAGCAATTGGAAAAAGAAGAAATACTTCAGGCAAAAAAAGACGGAAACCTGAAAAAATACACCATACAAAAAAACAAGAAAACATTCCTGATTTTCACCATGCTGAATATGGAGCGATACCAACGCCTTCCAAGCATTACGAAAAATGCAATCGAATACTTCATGAAAACACTCCAGGAAAAGCCGATTATAACAGTATTATTCGGCTCGACAGCAAAAGGAAACTACACAAACGAATCAGACATAGACCTGCTGCTAATAACCAATAGAAAAATAGACACTGAAGAAGCAGAAAACTATGCAGAAGCCCAAACTGCAATGAAAATAAACTGCGTACAGATAAAATACAGCGAATTCCTGCAGGAAATAAAAATGAAAGAGGAAAAGCTAATCCAATCTGCAATAAAAACAGGATATCCCCTGACAAACCAAATCACATATTATGAGGAAATACTGAGATGAATTTAAAAGAATTTAATGCACTGATAGAAAACAAGGAACTCGCACAAGCCAAAAACAAACGAGAAGAAGCAACATATTCCAGCAAATACAAATTCGACAAGAAAACAGTCGAGGAACTAAAACTGAAGGCGATATTATTCATCAACAAAGCGAAAGAGATAATATGAAAAAAACAATGATAGTGGTAATTGCATTTTTAGCAGTAATATGCTCTTATTCGGTTATCGCACCGATATGGTATGGTTCAGAACAATATTACGCCGAATCAGATGACCGAAATATTTAAATAGTTAACTAAATAACTAAATAACTATGATGCAAATAAACCAAACTCAATGGAAAATCATTGAAGAGCTAGCAAAAAGCAATAAGACTCCGACAGAATTAGCCGCAGCACTCAAGATAAAACCTCCAAGCATACACCTTCAGCTCAAGCAGCTGGAACAAAACAGCCTAATCCAAACAGCAGGGCATAAAAAAGGAAAAACAAGGCCATACTGCGAATATTCACTCGGCACAGGATTTATTTATTTTGCCAAAGCCCTGCCAAATGAAACTGAAAAAAAATTCATGAAAATAACCCCGCTTGTAAAACTGCACCTGCAAATATGGGCAATCCCCCAGCAGGAATACCACGAACACATAGAATTATTCTGGTGGCAAATACAAAAACACCTGCAAGACATTGATGCAATAATAGTATACGGCAGTGTGGCCAACGGACAGGCCAGAGACGGCTCTGATATCGATATCCTATTATTAGTGAACAAGAACCAGAAAAAATACGAAGAACAATACAGAGCAGTAATGATCAAAGACAAAATAATCATGACACAAGTTTTTGAAACAGACGACTTTGCCAACTCGCTAAAAAAAGGATCAAAATTCGCAGAACAATCCATCAAAAACTGCGTAATAATATACGACCCTAAAGAAAAAGCAAGCCAGATGAAGAAATGGAGCTGACACAAAAACAGGCGGAAAAGTACCTCGAAGAAGCAGAGCTGAGCATAATTGCAGCAGAAGGCATTTTTGAAAAAGCCAAAAAAGAGGACAAAGACCTATGGGCTAATGCAGTAAAAGCGTGCTATGATGCAATAGAACAAGCAATCTCAGCAGGAATAGCCAAGAAAAACGAAATAATACCCAAAGAGCATCCAGCAAAAATAAAGAAATTCACAGAATTATACACCCTAAACAAAGAAATCAAGAACACCATAATCTACTGGCTGGGCAAAAGATCAAGCGCGCAATACGTGGACATAAAAAACAACCAAATAACAGTCCCGCATGAATTGTTTACAGAAGACGATGCAGAACGCGCAATAGAAGAAAGCAAAGAAACGATTGAAGAAATAAAGAAAATAATACAATGAAAACAATAAGTATAGGAATAATCGCACTTTTACTAGTTTTAACCTCTTATTCAGCAATAGCACCGATATGGTATGGTTCAGGAGATGATACTGGATTAGTTCTGCGGATGAGTTGTGAAGGGAATTTCTTGGATAGTTCTGGCAGTGGGAATCATGGAACGCAATCAGGAGGAGTGACGATTACTTCCGGAGTGAAAGGGAGAGCGTGTGGGTTTGATGGGGTGGATGATAAAATAACAATTAGTAGTAGTGATAGTATTAATTTTGGTACAAATAATTTTACGATTTCACTATGGTTTAAAATCCTTCCTAGCTCTCAGTTATATCCAATGTTGGTTGGCAAAGGCGAAGTTTCCGATAATAACTGGATGTTAAGAATATACAATAGTTCTCTGCCAGGAAGGATTGATTTTTATGCAGATGGTGTTAATCCTGCAGTATATACCTCAAATGATTATATGGATGGTGTATGGCATCATGTTGTTGTTATGAGAACAGGAGTAAATGGTTCTGGCACTGGGAAGGTATACGTTGATGGAACTGATGTTACTACTTCAAGTAATTTTAATAGTGCAAACCTAACTAGTTCAAGTTCTCTAACAATAGCTTCTTCTACCTCTAATAGAAGGTTTGACGGCTCTATCGACGAAGTACGCATCTACAATCGATCGTTATCTGCTTCTGAGATTTATTCGCTCTATAACACATCGAAAACATACAAATTCATAATTAAATCAACGCCAACACTCGGTCTTTTGGATGACACGCCTGCGCCTACATTAACTGATGAAAGCGGGTTGGTGGGGTGGTGGAAAATGGATGACTTGGTTAATGGGAATACGACGGATAGTTCTGGACAGAAGAATAATGGAAGCGTGATTGGAGCAACGTTTAATTCAGGACGGTGGGATAAGGGATACTACTTTGACGGCGCAACTGCAAATATAGAGATTCTTAATGCTCCTGAACTCGAAGTGCTTCCCGCAATAACATTCATGGCCTGGGTCTATCCTGAAAGCGGAATTGCCGATGGTGATATTGTCATAAACAAAGAAAACGAATATGAAAGCTCTTGGAACAGCGACGGCTGGAAAACTGCGGTCCGCACAGATAGCAATAATTGGTGGTGGTCCACAGGAACTGGCGCGGATACTGTTACACTAAATAAGTGGGTTCATTTAGTTTCGATATGGGCGGATGCAAGAATACTACAATATGTTAACGGTGTCTTGAAAACAAACCAGTCTCAACCAGGAAGCACAACTTATGATTCAAACAGCTCTTTAAGAATAGGAAGAAGAGCTACTGCTGCACCCGCATATCATTTTGTCGGAAAAATAGACGAAGTCCGCATTTATAACAGAAGTCTTTCTGCAGACGAAGTAAAAGAATCATACCTTTCTAAAGGATTAGTCGGGCACTGGAAGATGAACGCAGATGAAAGAAATAGCACAGATACTTACGATAGTTCAGGATATAATAATCATGGTAAAATTTCAGGAGCAGTACAGACTAATGAAGGAAGGTTCAAGGAAGGCTATAAGTTTGATGGAGTGGATGATTATATCGATGCAGGTAATGGCGCAAGCATTAACATTTCTATTCCTGATTTTAGTGTTTCAATGTGGCTTAATCCTGCTAGTGCTACTCAGCAAGGTTTAATATCTAAGTATGGAGGGGATGCTACAGTTAGAGCTTGGAGAATTGATAGAGTTGTAACTAGCGGATATGTTACAATGTATATATATAACTCGTCTAGTGAATTATATTCATACAATGATATTTGTAATTCTAATTGGATTCCACCCAATGTTTGGACTAATCTGAATATAGTTCTTAATATAACACATATTAATTGTTATATGAATGGTGTTTTGAAAGAATCTACTATTCTTACTGCTAATAATATACAACAAGTATCATATCCTTTTGAAATTGGAAGAGTAAATACTGGGGCACAGCCCGAATTCAACGGCACAATCGATGAAGTGAGAATTTACAACCGAGCACTCACGAGCACAGAAGTAGCAGGACTGTACAACGGAACAAAAAGCAATTATTTGGTATTACGATCAACACCAACACTAGGATTATTGGATGAAGCGCCTGCGCCGATACTAACAGATGAAAGCGGGTTGGTTGGGCAGTGGAAGCTAGATGGAGATGCGACGGATTCAAGCGGACAAGGAAATGATGGAACGGTGAGCGGAGCGACTATAATTACTGACGGAAGATGGAATGGAGCGTATGATTTTGACGGAAATGATTTAATAACAAACGCAACCGGAGTAACATCAAGCCTAGATGTTGAAAATGCAGGAACTATCAGCGCATGGATCAGACCTAATAAAAATGAAACAAATGCAATTATTGCAGGCAGAATAGGACCAACTGGCAGCTGGTTTGACGGAAGAATGGTGCTATACACAAGGTCCACGGGCACAATAGGATTCAACACAGGCAACGGAACAGTATCGAATACACAAGTAACTACGGCAAGCAGTTATTATAAACCAGGAATATGGTATAATGTACTCGGAACATTCAACGGAACACACTACTGGCTGTACGTCAATGGAAACCAAATAACATCTAATACTTACACAACAAAACCCGAAATGACCGGAACTCCGTTTAACATAGGCTATTGGAACGGATTGGGATATTTCAACGGAACAATCGACGAAGTAAGAGTTTACAACAGAAGTCTTTCTGCAGCAGAAATTCAAGAACTCTATCTATCAAAAGGATTAGTCGGGCACTGGAAAATGGATGCAGACCAGAAGAACAGTACTGATACTTACGATAGTTCAGGATATTACAACCATGGGAAGATAACAGGGGCAGATTTAACAAACGAAGGAAGGTTTAAAGAAGCATATTATTTTGATGGGATTAATGACGGTTCAGGTGATGATGTAATTACTATATCCAATACTCAATTGTTGAATAGTTCTGCGTTTACCATCTCAGGATGGATTTATTCGGCAGGAACGATAGGCACGTATGGAGGGGCATTTGGTTCTGCAACGTGGAGTACAAATGTTAAGGGATTATGCATACGGAATAGCGCAGGAAGCTTAATTTCTATTGCAGGCAATAACACAGGAAATAAACAAAGAACAATGATTGCCGGCATAACAACAACTAACTCAAAAAAATGGCATCATGTTGCAGCAACATATAATGGAACAACTATCGATTCATTTGTAAACGGAATATCAGTTGGAACTGATGAATATCCTAGCTATGTCCCTAGCGGGACCACTTTTTTAATAGGTGCTGAAGGAATTAATGCAGACAATTGGAACGGCACAATCGATGAAGTACGAGTTTACAATAGAGCACTAACATCAACAGAAATAGGACAATTATACAACGGAACAAAAAGCAACTATTTGATAATGAGGAGTGTGGCTGGTTGATTGAACCCAAGATCGAAAGGTTTAAATATAACCATAATAATGGTTATAATAATCTTAATAATGGTTATTGAAAATGGAATTGACACAATTTTTAAAGGAAAGCACGAATGCAAGAAAGGTCTTCGGAAAGAGAGAACTGAAGATAATCGAAAAACAAGAGCTAGGAATAAACCTGACACAATCAGAAAAAAATAGGCTGTCCAGAGACATACGCAAAAAACTGGAATTCATCAAAGAATGCGCAAAATACCAAAACGAATTCGGCTTAAAAAAAGGAAACGAAATCAAAAAATTAATCGAGCAGGCGAAAGAAGAAATACTCCAAAATGAACTAGCCGGCAGAATAAAAGAAATAATCCTATTCGGCTCTGCAGTAAAAAACCAGCTAACATTCAGGTCAGATATAGACATTGCAGTAAAATTCGACAAAATAAGCCTGAAAGAAGCAACGCAATTCAGAATACAGGTTTCAGGAAGAACGAGTCAAAAAATCGACGTTCAAGTCTATAACTGGCTGCCCGGCAAGATAACAAAAGAAATAGACGCAGAGGGCCAAATAATATACTGCAAATGAGAAAAGAAGACAAAATTGAGGAGATAGAAAAATACCTGTCTGAATTGGAAGAAATAATGCCCGCGGATTTTCAAGGATATACTGCGGATTTCCAAAAAAAAGCCGCCTGTGAACGATATTTTGAGAAAATAGTAGAAGCAATAATAGACCTTGCATTTCTGATAATAAAAGAAAAAAAATACAAAATTCCTGAAGAAGACAAGGAAGCATTCGAAATACTGGCGAAAGAGAAAATAATTTCGTTGGAAACCGCCAAAAAAATGAAAGAAGCGAAAGGAATGCGGAATTTTATTGCGCACGAATACGGCAAAATAGACGATAAAATAGTGTATACCGCAATAACTGAAGAAATAGAAAAAGATACAAAACAATTACTAAAAGAAATAAGGAAATGAAAAAGATAGTGATCGGGATAATATTCGCGCTTTTGATAGTCTTGAGTTCTTACATAGTTACCGCACCAATATGGTACGGTTCTGGCAATGATGCCGGACTTGTGGGTAAGTGGTCGTGTGAAGGGAATTTCTTGGATTCAAGCGGACAGGGGAACCATGGAACACAATCAGGAGGAGTAACGATTACATCGGGATTTAAGGGGAGAGGATGTAAATTCGCAGGAGGAGATGACTGGATTAATATCACAGAATTCGCAATAGGAAACAATTTCACTATTTCAACCTGGATAAACCCAACAACCACTACGAACGGACAGGCGATTGTCGCCAAGAATGAGAACATATTCATAATAGGAATATATTCGGATGGATACCATGTAAGAATCCGCGAACTAACATACCAAGCAGGAACTGTAACAACCGGATGGCAGCATATTGTAGTCATAGGAAAACAGCATAATTCGACAGCAACAAATGTTACTGTATACAAAGATAGCACTATCTTGTGGCAACAAGTAATAAATAAATTAATTGGAAACCCCCTGACCGGCCCACCCTGGTCGATAGGCCAGGAATTTGATGGAGCATCAACAAGCGACCATTTCACAGGAACAATCGACGAAGTCCGCATTTACAATCGTTCTTTAAGCACAACTGAAATCAGTGCTTTGTACAATACATCAAAAACCGCCTATTTTACACTGAAGACAACGCCTGTCCTCGGCGGAATGAATGACACGCCTGCGCCAACGATTACAGAGGAAAGCGGGTTGGTAGGTTATTGGAAACTTGATGGAGATGCGATAGATAGTTCTAGTCAAGGAAATGATGGACAAATAGAAGATCTAAATGAATCTAATACTGATGGAACAACTCCTCCTGAAAGTATTAGTGGAAGATGGAATGGTGGTTATATTTTTGATGGTGTTGATGATAGAATCAGAACAACTAATGATATTCTTACTCAAAGCTACATACGAGCTAATGGAACTACTATTTCTGCGTGGATTAAAACAAACAGCACATCACTCGGAAGCATTGCAGGTAGAAATTCTGGAAGCAGTTGCATTTATTTTTGCATAGGAGGAATTCATAGCAACAGCAATGGGAATGCGTTTATGACGGTATTTAATGGTTCTGCATATAAGTATGCCACTTCTATAACTAAAATAAACGATAATCGATGGCACCACGTGGTAGGAATTTATAATTCAAGCGATTACATACAAATCTATGTAGATGGAAATCAAGAAAATACCACATTTACAGGAGGGCTTTACGCAGTAAGCTCAAAAGGAATTATTATAGGTCATTATGACAATTCTACTAATCGAATCAGAGAAAATTTTTTCAAAGGGGAAATAGACGAAGTGAAATATTACAATCGTTCTCTTAGTGCAGACGAAATAAAAGAACTTTATTTATCAAAAGGATTAGTCGGACACTGGAAGATGGATGCTTCGGTAAGTAACATAACTGCAACACGAGATAGTTCAGGTTATGATAAACACAGTACTATTTATAATGGGGCTTTATTGACTAATAATGGAAGATTTAAAGAAGGCTATAATTTTGAAAAATATACTAATGACGTGATTTGTGCAGGCACATCAACAATTTATGATTTTGGTAATAGTTCGTTTTCAGTTAGTTCTTGGTTTAAACCAAAAAATATCATAAGTAATTATTTTGTTTCTAAATGGCTAACCGCGACAGATAGATGGGTGCTTTATACGAATAGTGCGGGTAAGTATGCGGGGTGGATTGAAATCAATGATGCTCCTATAAATGTTATTGGTCCTTCTGCTGTACAAGATGAATGGGTGCATGTTATAATGGTTAGAAATAGGGAGATAAGCCAGTTTGAGTTGTATGTAAATGGAGTTAGATATAATGTAAGTGATAGTTTGGGTGCTTTGAACAATTCTGCTTCTAACTTGTGTTTAGGTGGAGCTTCATCAGCAGGTGCTTTTTCAGTTAATGGTACTGTTGACGAAGTCCGCATCTACAACCGAGCGCTTTCTGCATCTGAAATAGCAGCACTCTACAACGGAACAAAAACAAACTATTTTGTTCTGAAAACAGATCCAGTGCTGGGATTGACGGATGAAACGCCTGCGCCGACTGACAGCGACGAAACAGGATTAGTAGGGTATTGGAAGATGGATGACTTGACGAATGGGAATACTACAGATAGTTCTGGGCAGGAGAATAATGGAAGCGTGATTGGAGCAACGTTCAGTACAGGAAGATGGGATAAAGGATATAGTTTTGATGGGAGTAATGATTATATTTCAATAACTCAAAACAATGTATTAAATATGCCTTTGGCAGGGAATTTTTCATTTTCTGTATGGACTAAACTTCTTGACGCAGGAACGTATCAAAGAATAATTAACAAAGGAAATGTAATCGCAGGTACGCCAGGTATTGGATGGGAAAGTTTATTGACCGATAATGATGCTTTGTATTTTGCAATAAATAACAAAACTGGTGGAACATATACTCAGATTAATGTTCCTTATTATACTTCGTGTAATGGAGGGTCTTGTTATAATCAATGGACGCATATAGCGGGAGTGTGGAATGGTAATGTTTTAAATCTGTATGTTAATGGTGTTTCCTACGGTACGTCTAGTGCGATAACAGGGTTTTATAATTATTCTAATGCGGTAAATATGTTTATTGGGCGGAGGTCAAGTGATATAACCCAGTTCGTAAATGGTTCCATCGACGAAGTGCGCATCTACAGTAGAACGTTAAGTGCCGATGAAGTAAAAGAACTTTATTTATCCAAAGGATTAGTCGGACACTGGAAGATGGATTCAGGAACAGGTAGTAATTCAGCAACAGCCACAGACAGTAGCGGTTATGATAATACAGGAACAGTCACAGGAGCAACATTCACTAACGAAGGAAGATTCAAAGAAGCGTATCACTTTAGTACGGACAGCCCATATATTAGATTATTAAATACTAATGTTCTTAACTCAACAGGAAACAAGACTATATCTGCTTGGATAAAACCAAGAATATGCTCTGAACCAGTGGGAACACAATGCAGAGTTTACTCTGGCTCTAGCGGAAATGGTTTGCTGTCCATGTTTCAAAGTCAAGTGAATCAAAAAATATATTGTGAGATGAAAAATTCGACTGGTTCATATAAACAAGCAACAACACTATCTGCGCTAGAAGAAAACAAATGGCGATTTGCAACATGCACTTATAATTATTCAAGCATTTGCATGTGGCTTGATGGGCAACTTGAACAATGTACAGCGGTTGGAACTGTTCCTTCTCCAGCAGCAGGCAGTTATTTTTATATTGGAACTCACGACGGAAGCAATGCTTATAATTTCAACGGCACAATCGATGAAGTAAGAGTTTACAACAGAGCGCTTTCATCAACAGAAATCTCACAATTATACAACGGAACTAAAACAAACTATTTCACTTTGAAGACAGTGGCAGGATGATGAGGCGAACAATATTCGGAATAATAATCGCGCTTTTACTAGTTTTAACCTCTCATTCAGTTATTGCACCAGCAGGGTGTGGAAGCAGACTGATTGCGAACAAACCACAGAAAACTTTAAATAGTTGTATTATAATACAACGACTGTTGGAGGCGAATACAACACTATGATTTTTACCAAAACAGAGATAAAAGCACTGGAACTCTTCACTTCACGAGTTTTGGACAGCTTCACAATCAGGGAAACAGCAAGAATAATACACAAAGACCTAAAAATAGTCCATACATCCATCCAAACACTAATCCAAAAAGAAATGCTGATAAAAGACAAGAAAGAGATACGGCTGAA
>Ga0210057_1009418_pt1 | contig 11293 bp, 11 predicted proteins | sample CryGeyCG2114_010_2_FD_183968 | JGI IMG/M metagenome (GOLD analysis project Ga0210057, IMG submission 183968) | Groundwater microbial communities from aquifer - Crystal Geyser CG10_big_fil_rev_8/21/14_0.10 (SPAdes) (version 2) | ecosystem: Environmental > Aquatic > Deep subsurface > Groundwater ...
CGGTAATAAACTCTATTCCAGGATACTGCCAGATTAGGGTTTGATTACAGTGGCGACATCTTCCTCTTTGGATAAAGAAGCTAATTATTGGAATTAACTCGTACCAGGATAAGGTAGCATTACAGCTTTGGCAATGAGACCTACCCTTACTAGTCCTACTTGTTAGGATTATCTTGTTATCTGGAATGTACCGGAGGGCTAATACATTGAGATAACTCCCAATTATACTTCCAGATATGAATAAGAGAAGAATAGTTGACTCACTCATTTTTAGGACCTCTGCATTAGTAGTCTAAGCTCCTGAGGATTATTGGAGTAGAGCTCAGCGCTTTCAATACTTATCTCTCCCTGTTTAACTAGGTTAACCATACTTCGGTTTAGGGTTGTCATTCCTTCTTGAAGATTGGTTTCAATTACAACATTTATCTGATGAGTTTTTCTTTCTCTGATCAAGTTTCTAATTGCTGTGTTGTTAATCATTATCTCTACCGCTGGAACTCTTCCGCCATTTACTCCTGGAACCAGTCTTTGGGAGATAACCCCCACTAATGTAGCTGCTAGCTGAGAAATGGCCTGTTGCTGTTGGCTAGCTGGAAAGGTGTCAATAATTCTATCAACGGTTTGAGCAGCTGAGTTGGTGTGCAGAGTGGAAAAGACTAGGTGTCCAGTTTCAGCTGCAGTCATTGCGGTAGCAATTGACTCGGCATCTCTCATCTCACCAACCATGATTACATCTGGATCCTGTCTTAAGACTGCTCTTAGGGAGTTATGAAAGTTAATAGTGTCATGACCAACTTCTCGCTGGGAGATTATTGATCTATCCTGAGAGAACTGATACTCAATTGGATCCTCAATGGTGATAATATGCTTACTCTGAGTGTGATTTATCTCATCTAGAATAGCGGCTAAGGTAGTTGATTTTCCGTGACCAGCTGGTCCTACCATAAGGATTAAGCCCTGGGATATCTTGGCAAAATCATGAAGAATTGCTGGTAAGTTAAGCTCCTCAATTGTTCTAATCTTAGCAGGGATAAGTCTTAGGGCTGCTGCCATATTCCCCTTTTGATAAAAGACGTTACATCTGAATCTAGACTCCTCTTTATGAGAAAAAGAAAAATCCAGCTCCTTTTCAATTATAAATCTCTCCAGTTGCTCTGGGGATAAGAGGGCGGAGACGAGTCCCTCCGCTACCTCAGGGGTAACTACCTCATCTCTTTCAAGAGGAACTAGTCTACCATCAATTCTAATGGTTGGTCTTCTACCAACGGCGATATGGAGGTCTGAGGCTCCCTGTTCAGCTGTGGTAGTTAAAAGTTTTTCTAAAAGTTGTTTATTATTTATCATATTTTTTTAGAGCCAAACCAATGGCTGTAGCTAGGGTTGCTCCAAGTTTTTCGTTAATTGGTTCAATTTCGGGTGAGTAGGTAATGTCCTCCTTAAGTGGGTTAGCCTTAACTACTGGAAGATTGAACTTGGTAGTAATATACTCGGCTAATCCTGGCATATTAATCCCAGCACCAGCTAGAACTATCTCCTCTACCTTACTCTTAAATGTTTTTTCAAAACCCTCCTGTATCCTTACTACTTCTTTAAGTATAGCATCGATAAGGGGGATTAAGACGGTGGATAACTCATGATCTCCTCCCCCACCAACGATAAGGGTTGTCTTTTTTAACTCATTAGCTCTTCTTGGACTGATATTTAAAGCATTGGCTAGTGCTTGAGTAAAAGAGCCACTTGAAAAGTCTGTCTGGCCAGCATATAGAATCATTCCGGACTCACCAATTGTTATTGAGGTTGATCTACCACCGATGTCAATAATTAGGGTTGGTTTGGATTTTTTTCTTGTTAGAGCTCTGGCTAGTGCTATGTTTTCTATCTCATAACCCTCTAGCTCAAATCCTGAGTTTTTAAATATCTGATAATAGTTTTCAATTTTTTCATTTGGAGTTGAGGCGACAAAAATTGTTTCTGTTTTACTTTCCTTATTCTCTCTTACCTTTTTCCAATCAAAGGTTACAGTACTAACCGGTAGTGGAATATAGTTTTCTGTACTGGTTGATAAGATCTTACCAATATTCTTATTACTTGCCATTGGTACTTCAATTATTGTTGTAAAAGAAGTAAAGGCTGGTAAAGAGACGTAGACTTTACTGCCTAGGTTTAGCTCTTTTTTAATTAGGGTTAGGTAAGATACTAAATCACTTTCTAGTGGCTTTAGGCTACTGGATTGAATAGAGTTATTAAAGTGTTGAAACTGATTGGTTGTTTCTAAAACTGCGTAGTTAGAAAGATAGTATTTATTCTTTCCAGTTGGGGTTAGCTCTACAACCTTGATTGAGGTTGTTCCAATATCAATACCTACTACTCCCTTTTTGTTTTTTTTATTGAAGATACCCATAGTTTTTTTCTCTAGCAAACCACTTACTTACTTCAATTAGAAGTATATTAACTATACCAAAAATGAAGACACTAATCATCCAGTTAAATGGTAGAGATGTGGTGTTGAACAGTTTTTGAAGTGGTGGCATATATACAGAGAGCATTACTAGGACGATACCAATACCAACGCTGGAGATGATGTAGGGGTTGGAAAATGGATTTATACTAAACATGCTTTTTTGTAGACTTCTAACAGCAAAGATTAATAAAAGGCTGTAGGTTCCAAAAGTAGCATAGATAAAGGTTTTTACTAACTCAACTTCATACCCCTGCTTTAAGAGGTAGACATAAACTCCAATTAAGAGAATGGAGCTAAGAGTTCCGTTTAATAGAACAATAAACTTCATGGCTTTTGTAAACAAGCCTTTTCTCAGATTAATTGGCCTACTCCCTACTCCGTCAATGTTTTTTTCAAAGGCTAAAGCTATTCCAGGAAAGCTGTCGGTAAAGAGATTAACCCAGAGAATCTGCAGAGCATTAAATGGAAGTGGAATGCCAAGAATTAGCGCCCCTCCAATTAAAAATATCGCGTCTAAAACAGCAGTCGCTAGATAGGTTATCGCCTTCCTGATGTTGTTACTAATTCTTCTACCCTCTTCAATTGCATAAACGATTGTTTGAAAGTTATTATCTAAAAGAACCAGGTCAGCAACATCCTTACTAACATCGGTTCCACTACCCATGGCGATTCCAATGTCCGCTCTTTTAATTGCTGGTGCGTCATTAACGCCATCTCCATTCATGGCAATTACCGCACCAATGTCTTGAAAAGCCTGAGCAACCTTTAACTTCCCCTCTGGACTAACCCTAGAGATTATCTTTATCTTTGGCAGTATATTCTGAAGTTGTTTGTTAGTTAGTTTTTCAATCTCGCTACCAGTTAGCAGATTTTCCTTAGTTATATGTAAACCAAGTTCTCTGGCAACTGCCGTTGCGGTTCCAGCGTGGTCTCCAGTTATTATCACTACTCTTACTCCTGCCTTTTGTACTCTGTCTAGAGCTTCTTTAGTTCCTGGTCTTACTGGGTCTCTAAGAGAGACTGTTCCTAAAAACTCTAGACCTTTATACACCTCAGGATCTTTTAGGTTAACATTTGCGTTTTCATGAACTTCTTTTAATCCTATCCCAACAAGTCTATCTCCTTGATGAGCTGCTTTACTTATCTCCTCCATTATCTCCTTCTTTCTCTCATCAGAAAGTCTGGAGAAGTTAAGGATAATCTCCGGAGCTCCTAAAATTGTTAAAACTCTTTTGTGTTTGGTGCCTGATCCAGTTAAAAACTTCTCACTTATTTGATTGATGCTTGCTGAGTATTTATTCACTGAGTTAAATGGTAGGTAGGCCTCATTCTCTACCTCTGGTATGGTGGCGTTACCTAGAGCTATACGAACTGCTACCTCTACTGGCTTACCAGTTACTCGCCAGCTATCTACTGGATCATCGGGATTTTCAACCACTGTATCAATATTGAGGTTAGCTATCTGAAGCATAAAGGTATGCTTATGCTCCTGCTCTTTTAAGTGAGCTGGCTCATAGTAGTTGGTGATGCTGGATAGCTCCATCTTTGCTTGAGTTAGGGTTCCAGTCTTGTCAGTTAGGATAACAGTGGTACTGCCAAGAGTCTCGGCAGCTGCTAGCTTTCTAACGATAGCGTTTTTCTTAACTAGTCTTTGAACTCCGATTGCTAGAATAACAGTCATGACAATTGGTAGTCCCTCTGGTACAGCAGAGACTAGAATGACTACTGACAAGAGAAAGGCTTCCAGTAGTGGCATACCACTCGTAATAGCGATAAAAAAGACGCCAATGGTTAGGGTGATTAAGAAGACAGCAGCTCTAAGAGTAAAGTTTTTTAAAGATGCTTGTAAGGGGGTGAGTTGTTGCTTTCCTTCCTTTACCAGCTGGGCAATCTTTCCAATTTCTGTGTCATCTCCAGTTTTAACAACCAGAGCGGTAGCAAATCCCTGAACTGCTACGGTTCCACTATGAAGCATACAAAGCCTCTCAGCTAATGGAGAGACCTCCTTAACTGGCTTATTAGACTTAGTTACCGGTAAAGACTCTCCTGTTAGGACTGCTTCATCTACCTGAAGATCATTGGTTGTGATTATCCTTGCATCAGCTGGAATTCTATCTCCCTGCGATATGTAAATTATATCTCCTGGGACTAGATTAGTGGCATCAATCTCAATTCTTAGGTTATCTCTATACACTCTAATCCTCTGTTTAATATAGGTTTTAAGATGTTCTAGGGCCTCCTCTGCCTTATTTTCCTGATAGTATCCTAAACCAGCGTTAGCTAGAGCAGCAGAAATTACAAAAAGAGCATCAGTATAATGCTCAAGGATTAGGGTAATTCCTCCGGCAATTAACAGAATGAAGATAAGGGGGTTAGTAAACTGTCTTAAAAATATTCTGGTTTTGGTAAGTTTTCTTTTTTGAACAAGTGTATTGGCACCAAATATTTTTAATCTTTGATTAGCCGCTTCACTGGTTAGTCCTGAAGTGCTAGAGTTGGTAAGCTCTAGAGCTCTACTAACCTCTAGAGAGTGAAAGGGGTTTTGAGAAACGAGTACTTTTTCCTTCATTAGATTATCTCAAATGAGCTTATTATTTCCTGAATTACCTTCCTTATGTTCTCACTTCTTCTATTACTTGATTTTGGCTCTAGATAGCTAATGATGAAGGTGTCACCAAGATACTCAAAAAAATATCCATGAACCGGATATTTGGTCTCTTCATCAATACAGACTAGGTGACGAGCTGACTGGTTGGCGATAACTACCTGCTCGTCTAGATTACAAACTTCATACTTAGTTACTGGATCCTCAAGTTCAGATAAAGGGATTCCTTCAGCCACCAGGATACTAATAAAGCCCGGTCCTTTTTCCTCGGGAACATTGCCAACGACAACGTAGTTTAGGTCTTCATAACTTACTGGCCAGTCCTCTGGGTGGGTGAGTTGATAGTCAAAGAAGGTGTTTTTGAAGACCTTCTCATTAACTAGATCTTTAGTATTGGGGCTAATAAAGATAACTACTGCAGATAGAATAGCTAGTCCGATTAAGATATTTATCTTCTTCATCTTACTGATTCTTTACCGACTCAATTAACTGAATAAAATCCTCAAGACTTTGAGGATTGCTCCCCAGAGCATCTCCATTAACAAAGAAGGTTGGAGTACCAGTTGCTCCTAGTTTAACTGCTTCCTGTCTGCCCATTAGGACTTTGGTTGTTGCTTCTTGTGAGTCTAGGTCAAGAGTAAACTGTTCTATATCTAGATTTAACTCAGATGCATAGGTAAGAAACATTGATCTAGCTTTACTGTTTGCTGACCAGCTGTCTTGATTTTCAAAAAGCTTGTCGTGCATCTGCCAAAATAATCCTTGATTGCCAGCTGCCTCAGCTGCTCTTCCTGCTAGATCTGCCTGTCCATGAATTTCAATCAAGGGGTAGTGCCTATATATTACTAGTACATCATCTCTTTCTCCTAACTGATTAACTATATCGTGATAAAAGTCACAGGCTGGGCATTGAAAGTCACTATACTCGATAATGGTAACTGGAGCTCCTTCAACTCCTTTTTTCCAGTCCTCTTCTCTTGCCTGAAGAATCTCCTCTTTTGATTGGGTAATCTCCGGTAGATCAATTGAGGTGGATGGCTCTCTAATTTGACTAATGGCAAAACCAACTCCCACTCCGACAACTAGCAAGGTAACGATTATTAATATTGCTGTATTTTTCATATTTAAAACTCCTTTCTCTCTGGAGAGGATTTAATTATTTCCATTGCTTCCTCGGCTGTATCTACCAGCTGATAAATCTGAGGATCAACTGCACTGATAGTTTTATAGCGAAGAACAAGCTCCTTATCTATCCACTCAAGAAGCGGTGACCAGAACTCCTTACCAATTAAAATAACCGGAATTGTATTAGGAATCTTGTTGGTTTGAATTAAGGTGACTATCTCAAAAAACTCATCCAGGGTACCAAAACCTCCTGGGCAGTAGACATAAGCTTGAGCAGCATAACTAAGCATAACTTTTCTACTGAAAAAGTAGTGAAAGCCATGACCGGTTTCTACGTAGGGGTTGATTCTCTGTTCACGAGGAAGTTGAATGTTTAAACCAATTGACTTGCCTACTCCGTCATCTTCAAAAGCTCCTCGGTTTGCCGCCTCCATAATTCCAGGACCACCACCGGTGATTATATTGAAGCCCTCCTTTGAAAGTAAAGAACCAAGCCTTCTAGTCTCCTGATACCAGTGATTAGTTTCCTCTAGTCTGGCTGAGCCAAAGACAGTTACGGTTTTGTTATAGTCGGCGATAAACTGAAAGCCCTCAATAAACTCTGACATTATTCTAAACACTCGCCATTGAAATGATGTACGGAAGTCCTGAGGCTCCTCCATCATTGGTAAATTACAAGCCGGAACGTTTAAGTGTGGTTTTCTTGGTATTTTATCTTTTTTATCCATATTTTTTAATTTACTTTATATATGAATATGATACCATAGTTAACATATGAATTTAATATATCCACTTTTAAGCGTCTTAATTGTTAGTGTAATCTCTTTAGTTGGAGTTATTGCAATTGCAATTAACGTTAATATTCTAAAGAAATATTTGTTTTTCTTTGTAGCTTTAGCTACTGGTGCACTACTAGGTGACTCTTTTATTCATCTGCTTCCAGAAGCATTTGAAGAGACTGACTCACTTACTGTCTCCTTATTAACAATTCTGGGAATTATAATCTTTTTTATTTTAGAGAGATTTGTTCACTGGCATCACCATAATCACGATAGTTGTGATCACGAAGATGAAGGTAGTTCACTTGGTAAGATGATTCTTTTTTCTGATGGTCTTCATAACTTTCTTGATGGTGTGATTATCGCGGTAAGTTATCTGGTAAGTATAGAGGTTGGCATTGCTACAACAATTGCGGTTGTCTTACATGAGATTCCTCAGGAGGTTGGTGACTTTGCTGTATTACTTCATTCAGGTTACACAAGAAAAAAGGCTTTGTTTTATAACTTCTTATCAGCCCTAATGGCGTTTGTAGGAGTGTTTGTTGTTCTTATCTTTGGTCAAAGTATAGAGAACCTAATCACCTTTGTAGTTCCGGTTATCGCTGGTATGTTTATCTACGTTGCTACTGCTGACTTAGTGCCTGAGTTACAGAAGAATAAAAAAATACTTCCAGTTATTATTGAAGTATTAGGTATCTTAATCGGTGTCTTGGCAATGTATCTACTTCTCTTTATGGAGTAACTTAGCCGTTTTTCAATTTATGGTGATAATAGATACTGGTTATCTTCCTTTGTCCATCATAGGTCCAGTGATGAATCTCTGGTACTCTACTAGTCTTTCCATTACTTATTGCTTGATTATCTCCAATATAAAAGCCAATGTGCTGATGAACTGATTTATCATCAGTAACCTTCTCTTCCCAGACTAAGACTGCTCCTGGTAAGACTTCGTCAGCTTCCTTCCAACCCGAGTCAATTAGATCATTTTTAGTAGAGGCAACTGTAGCATGTCTATGTTTTAGAAGATTAAAGATAGTAAGGATACAAGAGGTGTAGTAGGCGCAGGATAGATCTCCGTCATTCATTACATCTACTCTCTGCCCATCTACATAGGCAAAAAAAGAGCGGAACATTTTTGTTCCGACACTGTTTTTTATCATCGCCATGTAGCTATCAAAGATAATGGGGTTTACGCTCTGTTTATTCATTGTAGAATATTATACCACATAAAGTTTTATTATGAATAAGAAATCACCGCTCTTTAGACGGTGACTCCTTACCTTACTTTAAATTTTACTGAGTGGTTCGTAGGGTTCTTGGCCATACCATACTCATGTTTCCAGCGCTATCAATACCCCTTACCATGTAGTAGTAGGTAGTGTTTGACTGAAGGTTTTGTAATGTGACTGAGTGGTTTGACTGATAACCCCCATCGTCATTAGTCAGGGCTCCACTTACGAATGGCTGCTGACGAGGACCAGTTGCTTCATTAAATTGAAGTGGTGAAGTACTTAGGTAGATCTGTCCAAGTGTTGCCTCATTAGTTCCCCAGTTAATTGTTGCACTTGAATTCGTGCTTTGAACTAGTGGAGTAGTAATACTTGGAGAAGAATCCCATTGAGCTTGATTATCATTACTTAGCAGAAGATTGATTCTGGCTCTAGTCATTGGTCCTACTCGACCATAGCCGGTAGTAGCTGGAGTTCCAGAAGATACAATTCCCTGCTCTGACTGAAATCTTTCTACAGCTGCCTTGGTAAGCTGTCCGAAGTATCCGGTAACTAAACCAGAAGGATAGATACTAACATCTGTTGCTAGAAAAGTCTGAAGCTCGGTAACCTCTGTTCCCCTATCACCTATGTCAAGGGAGGTTGTAATCGCACCAAAGGCTGTTTGAGATCCGATTACCATAACGGCGATACTTGCGATCATTATCTTTCCAAGAAAGAACGATAACTTATTTTTTAGATTTCTTTTCATTTTATTTTTTTAGTTTAATTTATTTACACTCGACCTTTTTATTCATATGTACTCTCTGTATACAGTGAGAGACGCTCTAGAATTGTTAACATTACAGTTTTCCTTTCTTCAAAATGCTTACCTCTTTTTCCAGCTTCTTAATATGAGCTGCCAGCTTATTTGTCTTCTCCGTGATTTTTATCTGCATAGTCTTTGTATGAATAGCAAGTGTCTCGGCGATATCCATCATCTCGGTAATATCCTCTATAGCTAGAAGAATGATTGGCGGAAAGGAGTCTTCTTCATTTATATATATCTGCCTGGCGTTTAAGATCATTATCTTTTTACCGATAATTGGAAAGTTGTGAGAGACTTCAAAGCCTTTAAAGAAGGTATTTTTTGGCAAGATATCCTCAAGGAGTTTTTTTAGTGCGGGAATATTCCACTGACCATTACCAAGCTGATAAACGGTCTTTCCTTCAGTATCTCTTGACTCTACCTGAAAAGTTCGATAAAAAGACTCGTTTGCCGCCATGACCTTAAACTCCTTATCAAGGATTATTATTGGCTCTCTAACAACGTCAACTACGGTTTTAATGTATGTCCAACTTTTCTCCCAAAAGTGATTAATGTACTCCGGTGTTATTAAGTTTTTTGGTTTTAGTAAAACTTTGTTTTTATCCATACAACTGATGCCGTGTAACTAGCCTGATTATTACAACATCTTCATATATGCTATACTTAAGTCTAATATTGCTGAATATTCTTGCTTTTTTAGATAAAGTAATATTTTAGGGCTAAATTCGTGAGTAAAATCAGTTTTTCTGTAACATTCCCCCTCTCAGTACGTCTTATTAAGAGCAGATATGAACCTAAAAGAAAAGAAACAGCAAAGAATATTGCTTACATTGGCACACAAGGACTACGCTAAGGGAATGAGCCTGTACTCTGCTTTTAAAGTGAGTGATAAGGCTACTGGTGAGGATCTGGTTCAAGATACCTTTATTAAGACCTGGAAGTATCTCGTTAGAGGTGGAAGGATTGAGATAATGAAGGCTTTTCTTTATCATATTTTAAATCAGCTGATAATTGATGAGTATAGAAAGCACAAGATAATCTCCCTTGATTCACTTTTAGAAAAGGGTTACCAGCCTGGGTTTGATAAGTCAAAGCATATGCTTGATCTTTTAGATGGCAAGACAGCGATTATTTTAATCCAAAGCCTACCGGTAAAGTATCAGACGATAATGCGAATGCGTTATATTCAGGACTTATCTCTTACTGAAATATCTCTAATAACTGGGCAGTCTAAAAATACTGTCTCAGTTCAAGTACATAGAGGGGTCGCAAAACTTAAAATTCTATTTAATAGTAAATAATATGTTCTGGACAGTTATTATAATCCTATTCATTCTCTGGATACTTGGCTTTAGTTTCAATATTGGTGGAAACCTAATTCACACCCTAATTGTTATTCTTCTAATTATCCTGATTGCTAAGCTCTTAAGTTAGTAGTCAGTAAGGATCTTCAAGATACTTCTTGAGAGATTAGTAAACTCCTCTTTTGATTTTTCAATATTTTCTTTTGTTCCTTGTTGGTTTTCTGGTATTAGGGTTGGATCAAGATCGAAAATCGCAACTCCTAGCTCCTGGCACTTGGCAGGAATTCTTCCATAATCTTGAATAATATTTAGTGGGCTCTTCCAGCTCTCCTCCACGAGTCCATTACGACAATGTTTATTTGAAAGATAGGATCGAACTTTTTCCGGAATCATCTTCATCCAGGAGCGATGGTCAGCAATTGGTTGCTTGCCATAAACATTGTATGAGTTCACTATGTACCCAATGAAAAGAGGATCTCCTGGTAATACTAGTTTTGTCTCGGTATTACCTGAGAGTGCCTTAGCGGAGTTTCTCCATTGCATTTTCCATTTTTCATAAATGGTTCCTAGATTCTCAACACCCTGAACACTAAAAGCATCGGGCAACATCGGTACAACGAAGTAGTCTGCTCCTAGTAAAATCATCTGATTAAGTAACCCTAAGCTTGGTGAAGTATCAATAATGAAGACATCTATCTCATCACTTAGCCCTTTCGCTCGTAAAAATCGGTCAATGGCGCTTGTTTGAAAATATCCAAGTGGTTGTCCTGATGCCGCCTGACCATAGGCTGTTGAGAGTAATCCCTCATAAATAGAGAGATTTATGTCCCCCTTTAAAAGTGAGAGATTCTTATCAGCATTAACAGGAAGAAACTTTACATCAAGATTTATATCACTACCACCTTCAACTACGCCTCGTAAAACGTCATACACAGTATCTTCGGTTTTTGAAAAAAGATTTTTTTGATAATACTCTTCCCCC
>Ga0210057_1009419_pt1 | contig 11292 bp, 25 predicted proteins | sample CryGeyCG2114_010_2_FD_183968 | JGI IMG/M metagenome (GOLD analysis project Ga0210057, IMG submission 183968) | Groundwater microbial communities from aquifer - Crystal Geyser CG10_big_fil_rev_8/21/14_0.10 (SPAdes) (version 2) | ecosystem: Environmental > Aquatic > Deep subsurface > Groundwater ...
GTGATCATGGTGGACTTGAGAAAATAAAAAAATATGTTGAAGAACAAGGTGGCGTAAAAGGTCAGCTGCGTTTGTCGGATTTCGTTTAATCATACCCCGCAGCTTGCTGCGATTGGGTCAGTTGATTTCAATTTTTCCGTTCATATTAAATCACATCTATAAAATTCTCTTTATTTTGAAATAGCTTATAATAAATTCTATGATATAATTAAGACAATCTTTCCAGATTGAATCAAAAAGTCGCGAAGCGACTTATATAAAACAGATGAAGGAGAACAAAATGTCACACGCTTTGGCTATGCCAGTTTCAGGAAAAGAATGTTTTGGAATTCCTTTTGATTGGAGTGGGTTTGATCCCGATGCTCTTGAAAGATTTTTTGGAGAAAACTTTATTCCGCAGAATAAAAATGTTCCGCGACCGTTTTTGCTTATGGCTGGCGAATTACATTGGCACATCCATTTTTATGTACCGACACAGTTTGGCTACAAGTGGACTGGGCCAATCAGCAATTTTGAATTTCTTCCAGATATTAATGAAGATATTGCATTGAGGCTTTATGTGGCCTATACTCTTGGGGAACTAGAAAGTGAAGTTAAAGAGATCGATGATCGTCATATCCAATCGTGGTTTGTTTTAGAAGCAATTAAGGATTTTTTCCAAAGTGGTAAACACACGAAATTCGTCGATGAACTTAAGCGAGCGGCATGAAATGAATGGTGATAAAAAGATGTGGCTCATTATCCTCTTCACGCTCGTGTGTGGAACAGCGATCGGATGGGTTGGAATTTTGTTTTATGAATATATGCTGACGTTTTGGAAAGTTTGAAAATAAGTCGATGCTTCGCGCGACTAAAAAACAAAATCTCAATTCCAAGGAACACAAATCATGACACTTGACATGAGAACAAAACAAGTGGAAGAGTTTCATTTTCATCTAGAACAAGCATTAAAACTTCGAGACAAAATTGATGTCCTCATTAGTCATCTCAAAGGATTTGAACGCCACGATGGTGTTGAAGGATTTGCACTCACAAAAGAATCATTAAGATCATCAATGTCAGAATTTACTTCAGTGATGATTGATTTGCATGTTGAATATAATGATCTTTGTTTGATGCTCAATAATACTTGGCTTGAAGAAGATGATATTAAACCAAAAAAACTTGAGGGAGATTTTATTCCAAATCGGATGCTTAATCTCGTTCTTCAATATCTGGGCGTTAAAAACAAATTTGATGAACTCTTTGAAATTCAAGAAAGTTTAAAGGATGCTGGAAGAGAAAAGAAGTGGTATTATTGGTTTTTTGGTAGAGATATAAAATCGGTGAGGAGGAGCGCTTATTTTCTTTTGAATGAATCATTCTCTGAAATCAATAAGATCAGAGCATGGATCATCGATCAAAAGAAATTTATTGAGAATGCTCCAAGTCCTGCATTAGTTGAGAGTGGACAACTTCGACCTATCATTGAAACGAAAGATATTCCTGTTATAAACTCTCATGACATTGATGGAGAACGAAAAGTGGTTGATAGGCAGATAGAAAAGTCGACGCTTCGCGCGACTTAAAAAAATCTGAAGTAAGAAAGAAAGGAAAAATCATGACAGGAAAAAAAGTTTTTGGTTGGTCACTATATGTCCTAGGTATCATTGGGATGAGTTTTGGTTTTGTTTTACTTGGAACGCTCGCATTTGTTTTTATGTTCATTTATGCGAAAGTGTTATGTGTGATTGTCTCTGGAGTTCTGTCTTTTCTGGGGGGTTATAAGTTAATTGTCAATGGTGAAAATATTATTCAAAGATCAAAAAGAGAGGAAACAACGTCATGAAAAACCGGACCTACAATGTTTTGTTTTTTATTCTTGTAGTTTGTTTAGCAAACATGTGTTTTTGGATTGAATCAAATCCATTTATCCATAACGAAAAGGTTATATATCCTCCTATTGGAAATACTTATTCATCAATTATGATCCTATTAAATTTTTTATCGATGGTCGCATTGTTTAGTGTTTCAAGTTATATCGATAACTCTATTGAAATAAAATATCCAGATAAACTTAAAGAAAAGCTTAAAGAGGAGGAAACTCAATCATGAACACAACCACCTACAACGATTACGACATCGCGTATCGTTATACCTTAAACTCTTTCGGAGAATTTATTATCTATATCTTGATCGCTTTCACTTTATTGTGTACTTACAAATTCAACTATCTCTACAATAACCAGTATCTTATCTGGATGGCATTTATCGCTATCGCGGTCACTTCTTTAGGATATCTTTACGGGCTCACTCCTGTTGAGATTCCGAATTTGGTAAAATTCGAAGCAAGTTTTGATGTTGACAAAAAACTTATGGCGCGAATGCTACTATCTGAACGTCAAGTCATGATGTGAAAAACGAAATAAAAAAAAGAAAGAAGAAAAGAGAAAGGAGAAACTCCATGTTGGAAATACTTCAACTAGTATTTTCATTTATAATCCTCGTAATTTTATTCAAAATGATGATTCGTCCAGGGCCAAATTTTTCAATGATGGAAAAGCAGGTTGATAAGTCTATTGAAAATATGAGGGAAAAAATCGATTCACATCAAGAGTTGATATCACGAGTAAGATCAAATATAAAGAGTTGCAGAAAGTTCGCTAAGGAATCAGGTGAGACATTGCCCTCAGACCATAAGATTTTGCTTGAATTTATCATTGATTTTTATGATGTATTTGTTGAGAATGGCGTCAATGAAGCAAATGAACAGAAAAGATTCCTTAATCATCTTGAGAGTATGAGAAACGGGAAGTGGTAGAAAGTTACATGGATCAAAAAATGAAAAGGAGACGAAAATGATTAACTAAAAAAGTAGCGCCCTTAAAGTCGATGAAGTGTATTATATTAGTTATTCTCCTAAATCAAAACGTTGGGTACATATTTTCGAAAAGAAAGAAAGACACATTTACATTTTTTTCACAGAGGGTTCAATTGTGGATTCATGGAGGAGGGTGTTTGTACCGTCGGAAAGTCTTGTTCAGATTGAATCGAGACACTTAATAATTGTCCGTGATGATTATAATCTTGAAATAATATCAAAGGATCTAAATCCCAAAGAGTATCAGAAATTGAAAGAATTATGGGAAAGTCAAGAAAAAATAAACGAATAAATTTTCAAAAGGGGAAAATCATGTCGAGCGAAATTCAAGTAGGGGTCGTCGTAAAACTTAAGAGCGTATCTCAAAAGATGACCGTCGTAAAAAGACACGGAGAGAATATTACATGTTGTTGGATAGATAAAATTGGAGAATTGCAAGAACATATTTTTCCCAGACAAGCTTTGAACGTGGTCGACGACAATTCGAAAGGGGAAAAACCATGAATTACGAATGCCCAGCATGTCATGAGTATAGTCCATTTGCTGGTCTTTGTTTTTCTTGCTCAGAAAAGTTTAGGGGGAGAATTCAGGCTACACCTAAAGTTCAATCAATTAATCCAAAGGATAGGGTCATTTCACGTCGAGCTGCTCAAGATAAAGTTTTAAGAGCTCAAGGACTCAATCCAGAAACTTCAAGATGGCTTGACGATTTTTGGGCGAGTTTGTGAAAAACAAAAAGGAAAAACTAATGAGGAGAAAACGAACATGAATTACGAAAAAATAAAATCGCGGTATGATTTTATGACTATGATCATTTTTTGGATAACGTTGATTGCACTTATCGGTTCTTTGATGACAACGGGGGTATCTGTTTTCACGATCAAAATGTATCTTGTTTTCGTCGGGGAGATTGTAATGTTTCTAGTTATGGATTTATTTTTGATGTGAGGGGGTAAACAAATACTCGAGTTCGTAAATGTCGCCTCCATCCAAACAGAACATCGACTTGTGTGGATAAATAAGTTTTGAGGCTAATAAACATCTATATCGATAAAAACGGTGAAGTTGATTTAAACGAACTTAAGTCAAAAAAGAGAACACAAAAACAAAATAAGGAGAAAACGAACATGTTTGAAAACAAAATCTTAGATGTTCTCGTTTGGATATTTTTTGGAGATTTTGCTTTATACATTGTTCTCAATTATTTTTATTCAGAATCGTGGATAACAAAATTTTCAGAATCTATGTTAGTTATAGTTTCCCTTATCTTATTTGTTGTTCTTATTGTATTAGCGTATAAAGGACCTATAAGAAAAGAAACGAAAAACTCTAAAGGAGAGACGCGATGAAAAAAATTACACAAGCAATCCTTTTTGTTATGTTTGCTTTTATTGGAACAAGTTGTTATGGAGAAGATGAAAAAATTGATACGAATTCTCTAACAAGTAATTTACCTATTCTCATATACGACTCAACTACAGCTCTTCAAATGTTCAAACATGCCCAGGAGATCATTGATACAACAAAGATTATTGTGCCTGCCGGATCAAGACCTATAAAACTTATTGATATCGTCAAAGAAACTTTGAGAAATAATCATGAATTAAATCTTGGTTTAAAAAAATTGAATAAGGATCAACAAACAAAACTTACTACTGAAAAAATCAGAGATGCACATATTGCTTATTGGGAACTTGTCTATGCCAGAGTCAAACTTGCTATTAGGCAACAGTCGCTCGCTTTAGGAGTTGATATTCTTCGAGAGAACATGATCAGATATAAATATAGAGATTTAATAACAATAGATCTTTACGAAGCACAGGTCGCGGTTAAGTTTAGAGATATTCAAGTTGTCGAAGCCCAACTTGATCTTGATAATGCTATGGATGTTTTAAGAAAAATTGTTTCAATAGATAGAGACAGACCAGACTGGGAAGTTCCATTGGTTCCAATAGATCCACCAAGATTTGTTGATGTAGATATTGATGAAACACTTTCTTTAAAATTTGCACTTGAATATGATCCATATGTTAAAAAAGCACGAATAGAAGAAATCAGATCAAATCATCTTCCTATAAAAGTTAGGGCAGCAAAAAACGAAGAGGATCGTGTCATTTATGCAATAAGAAAATGTGTAAGGAGCATTGAAAATCTCAAGCGAAGGGTTCTATGTGCTAAAGAATTAGTCGAGGCGAAAAGAGCTTATCTTCGTAAACAGGAGATCAGTCATAATCAGGGTGTAACGACTTCGGTGGATTTGCTCAATACTCAAAGTGAATATTCACAAGCTCAACTGTATGAAATAAGGACGGTCATAGATTATTTTCTCGCGCATGTAAAACTCGAGTGCGTTCAGGGTACAATTATTTTTTCTCAGGGAATCAATTGGAAATTATATCATCCATTTATTCCAGATAATGAATTAATGAAGAAAAACTAAGAAGGAGAAAAGCGATGAAAAAACTTGTACTCATAGTTTTTGTTGCAGTATTTTATGGAAGATCATCTTACAGTCAAGAATATGAAACTTATCGTCCTGAGAATGTTTTTTATTACGATGATTACAAAGTTCCCGAAGAGGTTGATACTGATTCACTTATCAAAAAATATCTAGACATTGAAGTTTTAGATTCAACTTATCTTGAAAAAATTATTGATGAATCGAAAAATGCATTGTATAGAGATGAAATCAACGTTCCAACAGGAGCAAGGGTTACCGATCTTAACGGGGTTATTCATTACATGCTGGCAGATAATCCTGATCTTGCTATTGCGCGTAAAGATGGAAATAATGACAATTTAGAGTCTTTGTTTTACGATAAAATGAGGGAAGCAAACAGAGCTTATTGTGAACTTGTTTATGCTCATTTCAATCTCATTTCAAGAAAACTGATGCTTGCTTCTGCAACGAAGATTTTCATAGAATCAAAAATTATATACAATCCGAATCCAGATATGACAATCGGATGGAACTCATCTATTGCAAACGATGCAGTTTTATTTCGAATCGTAAAAGTCATTGAAGCAGAATTGGAACTTGAGAATAAGATGGATGATATTCGAAGACTCATGGGTCTCATTAGAGAAAATGAAGCCTTGAAAATTCCATTAATTCCAACAGTCATTCCAGATTATAAACCCCCTCTCCCATATTCGAAGAACTCGTTAAAATTAGCTCTTGAAAGAGATCCTGATGTAAAAAAAGCAAGAGTCGTCGCAAATCGTTCTAATCTTCCAATTCATACACTCAAATTAAAAAAAGAGGAATATCGTGTAATCATTGAACTTAATAAACTTCTATCGCGTGTAAATGCACTTCTTGAAAAAGTAAGTGATTCTCGTAATATGCTTGTTTAAAAAAAACGAGAATTAGAAATACTTGATGAACTTCAAGAGTTTGGAAGAAATGATTCTAGAGATTTACTAGGAAAGCAAAACGAATATTTCGATGCAGTTTCAGATTATTATAGGATCAATATAGATTATCAGATTGCTATTATTGATTATGAATGTCTGTTTAGAAATTTACCTGAACTATTAGATAAAGTCCTGACTTCTAAAAAATATTGACTTAAATTAAAAGTTATATGTTAACTTTTTTCGGTACTTGTTTTACAAAATCGTATCAGAGAGACGACTCTGAAGAAATAAAAACGCGAGGTGAAAAATCGTGAACAAAGAAATCATGAGTAAAATCTGTACACTTGGAGAGACTATAGGACTTTTGTTTTGGGGAACGGTGATTGTTTTCTTGATCGCGCTTTATTTTGGTTGTTTTATTGCGACGCTGATTGTAAGTTTACTTCTTTGCGCCGAAATTATTGTTATCATGATTGGAAGTTATGCACAGATTTGGAAGCTTGCTGATGTAGGTTATTTTGAAGTAGTTGAAGGTTATGGGGTTAGAGGAGAAGAAGTTGAAACTAAGATTCTTGATAAATAGCTGAACAGCGAATACGATTACCTAACTCGATAAAAATTACAAACTTGAAAGAAAGGATCAATCATGAACCCACAAAAAATGAAGCTTTCGTCTTTGAGGAAACTTGCTGTATTGATCATGAAAAAAACTCCGACTCCGTTTGGAACGAAAATTGCAGAGCAAATCAGATCAATTGAAGAAGATCTGAGGCGGGAACGTATTCGATACAATTTTTTTCAGGGTGAAAATGAGAACGAAGATTTACTTTATATTCGAATCGAAATGTGCAAACTAACATTAAAACTTTATCGCATTTATCGACGGCTTGATAGATATTATGACAAGAAAAATTCTATTCTTAAGAAGTTTGAAAAGATAATCCTATCAATTTCAAAAGCGCTGAGTGAATAGGAAACTAAAAAGAAAGAAAGGGAGAAAAACATGAATCCAAAAGAGATGAAACTTGGCGTATCAGAAGGTTTGTAAAGAAAATTGATAACCCCCCTAGTCAGCAGGGAGCTAAAAGACTAACAAATCTCTTAAGATCCATTTCAGAAAATCTTCATCTTGCAAGAAAATGTTTCTTTATTGCTCAAGCAAACAAAAACTACGAAGAGATGCTCAAGTGCCAGATTGAGATCCAAAATCAAATTCTCAAACTTACTGATCTTTTCAAGAAGTTCGATAAAGAAGAAAATAGTATCTCCCTCATCAGAAGTTTCAGAAGACTAACAATCCATCTCTTGAAGAATTCTGTGAAATGAATTAAAAGTCGCTTGTGACTTTTTCAAACTCCAAAAACGAGGTGAAACAAAAATGACGAACGAAGCAACGCAGACAACAAAAGTTGAAAAACCTCTAACTGAAGAAGAGTGTCTAATAAATTTTTCTAAAAGCATTGAGGTTCTTCTATTTATGGGAGTTTTATTATATGTGGATTTTTATTTATACAAAATATATTCTAATGATGGTGTTTCTATCCTTTTGATTGGATCGATTATTGCCTTTCCTTTTGCATTCATGTACTTTTTAGAAAATGCTTTATCAAACTTCAAAAAATGGTGGAAGATGTGATAAACGAAAATACATCCAAAACGATAAGCGCAAACGAGGAGAAGATTCTTTTGCGGTATTTGGGGATTTGTATTTTGATTTCCATTTATGTCGTGATCTATTACAGGATACCATTAGCGATTGCGACCATTCCACTCACCTCTCTTGTGCCGGCGTCACTCAATCTGGCCATCATCACGTTATTGAAAGATTATGGATTTTTTAAACAACTAGAATAAATATCGAAAGTCTGAAAAACGAAAGGAAAACTTCATGAATCGCATACTTGGAGAAACAAAGAAAGTTGAGTTTGATATGGTTGTTAAAAGTATTGAAGTAAGCAGTGTTTTACCTAGTGAAGAAGGTAAGGTGAAGATCGGTGCTCTTGTTAGGGTGAGATATTTCGGTGATGGAAAAACATATTTAGGATTTTATTTAGGAAATCATCCGTGTGAAATTGGACTCACCTATAATACCTCGACAAAACGTCTTCTGGCTTACGGAAAAAGGTATGGAGCAATATTTATTCCAAGGCTTAAGAAGATTGTAGATGGTATGGGATCAGGGTGGTACAAAATTTTGGAGGAATCTGATACAGATGATGTGACTTCTAAAGATAAAGATATGATTATGTATGCGAAGGAAATACTGAGGAAGAAAAACAAAAGTTAATTCTTCAATAAATTCTTTCGAGGGAAACTGCAGATTTCTTGAGAGAAAACTAAAAAGGTCTTCTCGATCAAAAAATGGGGAGATGAAATGGAAGACAAAAAAGAAAAAAGTAAACTTGAAATCATAAGAACTTATGTTAGAAGTCCGATTATAATTCCTTCTCCGGGATATAAAGAAGAAATAAGGAGAGAACGAAATGAAAAAGATCGTGCGTGAAAAAATCGTACAAAATCTAAAGGAGTTAGGCGCGACCTGTATTATTGTGACTATTGCATTCGTCTTTATTTCTGTAATGATAGTATCTACATCCTTGGGTATTATCATTATATTAAACAGTTTTCCACCCCATCTTCAAATTAGTTCGTATCATCAAATTAACTTTTTCTCTTTAATAGGAGGAATTCTTTATACGATTTTTAATTATTCATTTGGACTCTATCTGTGGAATAAATACTGTGAATATCGTGAAAAAAATTCCCAGATAAGATGAAAATCTTAAAAGAAATTATAAAAATCCCGTGAAATCAAACTTCCAAAGACGAAAGGAAACAAATCGTGACCACTGACAAAAAAACAAATCACAATCTTCTCGTTATTGTGCTTTGCGTATTTATCTTTATTGCATTTAAGACTTGTAGTAGGAAAGCTTATTCAACCGAACTTACAGTAAATGGAATGACCGTTTCTCCGACAGTAAATCTTTCTGAATTTATCCATATTAATTCTAGTGGAAACAAAACATTCCCTGCCGTTTCGCTTTCTAGCGTCAAAGATTCGACAGCGATTGAAAACGTTAAGCAAAAAAATATTTGGCGTCTTATCGGAACGTATCCGCTCGTTGAGTACTTTGATTATGTAAATTATCTGCCGAAAAAGAATATTAACGATTTCAAGTATCTGTATATTTATCCGTCGTATCAACTCAATGTCGGAAGTCAGCTTTGGTTTGAAAGACGAACGTACTCGATTTCGCAAAGGACTTTGATTGTTTTTGATAAATGCGGACGCTTCGCACTTAAGGTTGAACGAGATAAAGTTAAGATTTATGGGAGGAGAGATTCGGCGCAAAAAGTGAAACATAAAACTCAAATTGCGCCGCCAAAGAAAACATCAAATCCGCATTTTGGATGGTATCTTAGACCGGAAAGTAACTAAAGAAGGAGGGAAATGTGTCAGAATACGAGAAAAAACTTTTAGAAGAGCGTGCGCTAGGAGAAGGTCCTGCACTTCTTGAAGAGGTTTATTTAGAGATTGAGAAATCGATATTTCATGCTAAATCTTCATCTAAAAAAAGGAAAAACTTGCGCAGGCAAGAGAGAGGTATGAGGAAGCGAAAAAATTATCTCAAGTGAATGAACAAAAAGATTGGGTGAAAATTTTTGAGCTTCTTTCTTGCGCTAATTCTTTATGTGATGATATTCAGCTATATGAATTAAAGTTGGGATTTATAAGTGAACATTCCAAATCAACGGACTCAAAGAGTCGTCATTCTAGTTCTTCGTCAGATTCAGCAAGTTCAGGACCGATAAGTATGGATATACCCAATTTGGTAATGAATGTGACGAATACGACGAATTTGTAGATTGTTTAAATCAAACTAAAACCGTTTCAAAAATCAAAAGGAGGTAAGTCATGACTCTTGGAGATGTTGCAGGTAACATTTCAATTATTATATTATCTTCTTTATTTTTAGCAGTGATTATTGGCGGTGGTTTTTCTATAATTATAATTTTTGTGGTAATTGTTTATTCTGAGATAGTCAAATTTTTTATAAGAGATAGAGAACTTGGAAAATATCAAAAAGCGGTTCAACTTATAGAAAAACAACTTCCAGAACTGAATCGTTTATCAGAGAAATTTTACGAACAAACGAAATATAATGAATGGAGATTTTGGATCGAAACAATTAACTCCAAATTCAAAAGTCAAGTGATGAAATTTTACATGGAGGCAAGTGCATACGTTCCTCTTCCTGGCGGATTTGACGATTTGAGACAAAATCTCACAACGCTATGGTGTTATATGCGAGAATTCAATGATACTCTTGAATGGGGAAGAAATATTGGGCAATCTGGAACAACAAAATGGAATAGAAAAGATATTGGAAGTCTTTCTGAAGAGGATGTTGAGATGTTCACGCAAATCATTGATGAGATTTTGGAAGCGTCAAAAGAAGCGTGCAGGTTTTCGATTGAAATATCTAAAGCGAATAGAGTTCTTATCCCTCATCCACATCCAAGATGGGGATAATTTAGATTCTATATTAATACATGATGAATTGAATAGAAAATTGTTAACAAAATCATGGGGGAAGTCTTGCATGGCAGGACGAAAAAGTTCAGTGGTTTTGGGGAAGATCATGAAAAACAAAAAATCAAAAACAGGCACAGTTGTAACGCCAGAGACAAAAGGAGTCGGAATGAGTTTGCAACACGGAGGATCAAGAGTTCTGACAGCGTCATTTGTTGTTGGAAGCAGATTAGTGTCAAGGGAGATAATCATTCTTCCAGGACAAAAAATTAATACAGGGATAGAGTGTACGCCACATTCTGATCCCATTGAAACTGAAACACAAAACTTTGCAGTCGTTCATGGTGAAGTCGGTCATTTTGGGACTGATGGTTCATCTTCATTTAAGAATAGATCAGGAAAGTGAAATAAAAAGAAATCTCCATCTTTCAAGATGGGGTGAGTTTCTTCCCGCAAATTATTTATTTCTCGATTGATTATAAAAATGGGCTAGTTTCTAGCCCATTGAAAGTCTAACTTAGTTGAAACTTTCTAA
>Ga0210057_1009422_pt1 | contig 11291 bp, 13 predicted proteins | sample CryGeyCG2114_010_2_FD_183968 | JGI IMG/M metagenome (GOLD analysis project Ga0210057, IMG submission 183968) | Groundwater microbial communities from aquifer - Crystal Geyser CG10_big_fil_rev_8/21/14_0.10 (SPAdes) (version 2) | ecosystem: Environmental > Aquatic > Deep subsurface > Groundwater ...
AGTTCTTCGACTGTCGTCATTATCTCCTTCCATTTCTCGACAGGATTTGGATGGTCTAAATAGCATGCCAGTATAATTTGCTCCCAGTATTCTTCCAAAGACATTCCCACCTCTTTAGCCATTGCCTCTGTCGCATACATTGCAAGAGTCCAAGTGAATTTTCCAGCATTTTCTTTTTCGACTCTCCAGTCCCTGAATTTGCCGTATGCTTTCTGGCGCATCATTATCTTGGATGGTGAAATGCCTTCCAATTCTTTTTTGTTGGTTTCCGCGATTATTGATATGCTGTGGTCAACTTGGTCAACTATTCCTCTGCAATACTTGTCTGGGAAAAAACACAGCTGATCATCTGAACAATGTTCAAACATCATTCTTCCCATGCCGTCTGCAACTAATTGCGAAATTGGATACGCTCCTGCTTTCAAGACAGCTTTATACAAACTAATAAGGAGTGGTTTTGCGCATTCTGGCACTTGTATTTGAACAACTTCTTTTGCTTTTACGCCTTTTCCGCTGTTTAAGGCATGATTTACAAGCACGTCTGCATACTTATCCAATATTTCTTGAGGAGGAACATATGCCATAATTTTACTCTTAACCAATTCTATTAAAACCTTAGTATTCGCTGAAAAGAACACGCATATCTTTTTAAACCCGCATTGATAAATTAGTATTAGAGCCCCGTAGTATAGCGGTCAAGTATATCGGGTTTTGGTCCCGGAGACCCCGGTTCGAATCCGGGCGGGGCTAATTTTCTAAAATTTCTTTAAAGAACACAGATACCTTAATAAAGGAAAATAGCGTCTAATATATAGAGGGTACTATGGGAGAAAACAAGCCAGATAACGCGCAGAAGGGCCAAAAAGAGCTGAAACACATTGATTTTAGCTCTCCTTTGGCGCATCTTGCTGATGTTAGCAAGCGTCTTTACACAAGTTGCATGAACTTGATTGATGTAGCCAGCACTCCACAGCTTAATGTTGCAATCATCAGCTATTATTTCAAAAAACCTTGTTTGTCAGGCGTCGGCATTCACGCTCAAAATCTCGCGAAATTCCTTGTAAAAAATAACTGCAAAGTCCACGTATTCTGCAGCGGCGAAGAAGATGGGATATACAAGGAAGATGGAATTATAGTCCACACAATAGGAAAAATCCTTATCCCGATAGCAGACAAGTATGCCCAAAAAAGGCTTGAGGCAGACATCTTTGAGTCAGAAGTCGTGAAGGAAGTTGTAAGGGAAAATGCAAAGCAGAAGTTTGACATCGTCCATACTCATGGCGGAATCACAAAAGCGGCGTTTATTTTGAAGAAAGTTTATGACACAAAGTGGATTCACACTTTCCACGCAATTGAAAAATTAAGAGTTAAGGAAATGTCAAAAGTTGACAAGCAGTTCAAGGACTTAATCACCTGGGTTGAAAGCACTGTCAACTACTGCGATGGGGCAATTTTCGTTTCAAAGCAGTTGATGAAGGATGCGGAAAATGTTTACAGGATTAAATCAAAAACTGTCATTCCTAACGGAGTTGACTTGTCATTGTTCGAAGTGACGCCAATAACAAAAAAGAATGTTTTGTTTATCGGAAGATTTAGCAAGGAAAAGGGAATTGATTTGATTCCTGAAGTGATACTTGATGTCATGACGATTAATGATTCTTCTGTAACTATAGTATGCCCTTCAAAGGCATTGCAGAATGATTTAGTGCCGATACAAACCCATCTTCATAATCTTGAAAAGCAATTCCCAGGAAGAGTCAAGATAATTGAACAAACGCAGACCCAGGAGGAATTAAGGGAGTTGTACAAGGAATGCCAGGTTTACATTCAGCCATCCAAGTATGAATCGTTTGGATTGTGCATTGTCGAGGCTATGGCAACCAGCCGTCCTGTAGTGGCGTTCAAAGTCGGCGGCATTCCTGAAGTCATTGGAGACGCAGGAATTATGGTTAAAACTCCGAAAGAATTAATAACAAGCGTTAAAGAGTTGTTGAAAAGCAGGGAAAAATGCGCATCATTGGGCAAAAAGGCCGCTGAAAGGGCTAAAATGTTTGACTGGGATGTCATTGCGAAGAAAACAATTGATTATTACAAGGAGGTCAGAAAATGATTGAAATTTGCAAAATATTGAAAATCATTGGAGATTTTCAAATCCTCGAAATTAGCAAAATTTCGATGATTTCAAACTTTGAAACCGGAGGTCTCAAATGAATGAATTTTTTTATCCATCATTGATGATTATTGCAGGAGTCTTGGTTTCAACAATAGCATTGATACTGTTGACAAGACTGTCGAAACAAGTATTGAAATTATTTGACCTTTATCCAGAATCCAGAGGAATATTGAAAACATCATTGAAATTCATTTCATGGTTCAGCGCGTTGCTCATTTTCTTGTGGTTCCTGAGCATTTCTCTAAGGCAGCTGGGATTTGAATTCACGACAAATATTCTGGAGAGCATTATCAAGGTCTCTCCAAACTATATTGTTGCGATATTAATCATATTATGCGGAGTTTATGTTTCGAGAATTGTCAAGGAGCGTTCAAAGGACTACCACTTTGAGTTCAAGGACAGAATCTTGCTGGTGATTGAATTCATCATTCAGATGACTTTCATATTCACTGCTTTATACTCAATTGGCGTAAACATAGCAATATTCCTTGAATTTTACAAGGTTATTATGTGGAGCATCGGCTTAATACTTGCTTTGATAGTAAGCATGACTATAGGCATTCCTTTGGGCATAAGCATATATGACAAGATGCAGAAGGAAAATAAGCGGAAAAAATAACGATGAGCCTACCATCTAGTTATACTAAAACCTTATAACCTATAATGCCTTATCAGCGGATATGCTGACCAAAGAGCAGAAGTTTATATTATTTGGATTGGGCGCCTGCAACACCGAATTCTCAAAGAAAATGGCTGACAAGCCGTTGGAATTTTCTATTTCAAAAACAGCATTTATTGAGCTGGCAATGAATTCAGGCATAGTCAAAAAACACGAAAGGGCATTATACAAAAACTTGGAGGATTTAGAGAGCCAAAAATGCCTGACTTACGAAAATAAAACTTTGAAATTAACAGACAAGGGAAGGCGATTATACGAAAAAATAAATAATGAGCTTAGCCCTTGTCTTAATGTGTTAAACCTGGTAAAACAGTCAAATATTCTAAGATACACCAGCAAGGCAAGAACTACGCTGAAAGTCTGATTTAACTAACCGAATGTAAAAGTATACATTCTAAATCCTTTTGACACTTTCAAGCGCAATGTATACGTGCCATAATCTGAAGCAGATACAACATTGTATAAGTCAGACGCTTTGACATTCAGCAACCCAGCGGAATTAACATCCTTTCCTTTATTTGATGAATCAACAATTTTGTCATCGACGTACACTGTTGTCTGCGAGCCATTGGTAGATTCTGCGACTATGTTTGCGTCTTTTGCCGAGAATTTCAGCACAACTTCTCCTGTATCTGACATAAGCTCAGAATAATCTTTTGTTGTCTTCCACAAACCTGAAAAGTATGCTTGGTTTTCTGCAAACTTTGATGGCAACTCGTACTCGATAGTCTTGCCTGCCTGCAATCCTTCTGGATTTCCAAAATTGCCACGGTAAAATTGGTATCCGAAATAAATTTCAGGAGTTTTCACCATTGAAAATTCTACTGAATCCACTGCTCTTGGCGCGCTCATTTCTGTGGATATGTTTGTAACTTCATTCAACACATCAGCTCGTTCTTTCAATAATTCTTGAATAACGCCTTCCGCTTCATCATACGCTCCTTCGCCCGCATGGTCGTATACAATAAAGCCGTCTATGTCTATTATGTATTTTCTTGGCCAATATCTGTTTCCATATGCATTCCATGTCGCGAAATTGTTATCTTGAACAACTGGATATTTTATTCCCCATTTTTCTATTGCTCTATGTACGTTTGCAGGGTCTTTTTCAAATTCGAATTCTGGAGTGTGGATGCCGACAATCAACAAACCGTCATCTCTGTATTTGTCATCCCACATTGTAATGTATGGCAGTGTGCGTTGGCAGTTTATGCAGCTGTACGTCCAAAAGTCAATCAATATTACTTTCTTGCCTATATAATCTGATAATTTAATTTCCTTGTCTGTGTTAAACTGCTCTTGTGTTCCTGTCAATTCTGCATATACAGGGTATTTCAGTTCTTTTGCCGCAATTCTTGATTTGTCTGCTTCTGTTTTTCCTTCGATTTTTACTTTTTCCATATTAACCTCTGTTGTCTGCTTTGGCTTTAATGTCCCAAATCCGTATATTGCTGAAATTATCAAAATTACAGCAACTGCCAGCATCAAATATTTTGTCTTGGCCATGTTATCTCAGCAAAAAGTTATTGATAAATCCAAAGTTCGCGACGATATTCAAGGTTTGCGTAAATACCAGCACTCCGAGCAATATTAGAAATATTCCAACGATTATGTTGAAAAATTTCAGGAATGCTTGTGATTTGTTTATCAGCTTTACAGCTTGTCCCGAGAATATTCCCACGAGAAGGAATGGTATTCCCAATCCCAATGAATATGCGAAAAGCAAAAAGAAGCTCATTCCAGGGCTTGACACTGCCAATGCCAATATTGAGCCTAATACAGCGCCCACGCATGGCGTCCAGCCAACTGCAAATGCCGCTCCGAACACAAATGATGTTATGTACGTTATGCTAAATTTCTTTTTGACTTTTAATTTGTGCTCCTGCTCGAGAAATTTTATTGGTATCAATCCCAGCAGGTATAATCCGAATAAAATGATTATGATTCCTCCAAAGCGCGAAAGCCATAATTGAACAGTGTATGATGATTGTTCCAAAACAGTGTTTAACAGCACCCCTAATACTGCGAATACGCTTGAAAATCCAAGAACAAAGAAGAAGCTGTTCAAAAACATCTTGAGCCTTGCAAGTTTTGACGTATCCCCGAGGCTTGTTCCTGACAAGTATGCCAAAAACCCAGGTATCAATGGCAGAACGCAGGGGCTTAAGAAAGACAATAATCCTGCAATAAATGCCGCAATTATTGAGATTTGAATCATTTATTCTGCCACCGCGCGTATTTCTGATAAATATCTTTCCGCAGTCCAGGTTTCGAGTGATTTCAGCGCAACTTTGCCATTTTTCAGCAATACTTTTGTGTGCTGCACTGTGATTCCGAAGTCTTTGGCAAGTTCTGTTTCATATGAATCTGTGTCAGTGTCTTTATAATTAACCCTGAATATGACTAAATTTGGATTATTCAATGAATTGACTGCGGAATATATTTCGGATTCTTCTGCTTGGCATGAAGGGCACCAGTTTGCATAGAATTTCAGCAATATTATTTTATTTGCCATTCTTGCCTTATCATACTCAATTTTGTCAAATGCGAGATATTTGGTTGTTGTTCCTGCCAAAACATTTGCTGACATGTGATCTTCCATCATTTCCGAACCCATTTCATTTTCCATTGCTTCCATTTCTTCAGGCGTCCATGCTTGCGCGTCATCTGACTGCATAGCGTCATTTTGCATCATTCCCTGTTGCCCTGGCATTATTGACGCGACTGGCTTTTGGCATGCAGACAATGCAATTAATGCAATAATTAATAATCCGAACAGGTATGTTTTTTTCATTTTCTCACTCCCAGGTTATTTTTAATAATACTGCAAATGCGATTGTCTGCAGTATTGTCAATGTTAATACGTGAAACTGCACTTGAGGAACATAAAAGTCCATCATTGTGAAATAAAAGTAAATCGATAATAAGTTTTGAAGCAAGAACAATAATGCAAATACAAATACTCCGATTGTGAATGGAGATTTTATCATTGCAAGATTTTTCGTGTAAAAATAAAGCAGTCCGATAATGAACAGCGATGATATTGCTGAAAGAATTGTTGTTGCTGTTAACAATGGCTCCATAAAAATATTCAATATATCAGGGGTTTATGTACTTTTACCCAAATTCATTCCAAATTAGCCCTTATTTTCTTCCATATTTCTTCAAAATCAGTTATATTTTCCTTCATAAAGTCTGAAAGAAAGTAAACGGCCCCATACTTCCCTTTATTCACAGAGACAATGATATTGTTTTCTTCAAGAACACATATATGATGTCTCACTGTTTTATAATCAAGAGCTAATAATTCAGAAAGCTTATTCGCATTCGAAGGCTTTTTATGCAGGCAATTTATCATCCTTCCTCTTGTTATTCCTCCTTTTGTGCCTGCTATTAAATACCACAAAATATTCTTCATAAACCATCAACCACTGCATCGATTATTAATATTTCCCTAAATAATCATCACAATCCAGTAACCACTCTTAAATTAAGAAAATCAAAAACTATTTATACAAGTGCATCTGAAACTAAAACGGTGGTTTAAACATGAAACAATATCTCGATTTATTGACACAGGCATTATCAGGCGAAGATTCCGATACTGAAAGAACAGGCGCAGGAACTATTGGCGTTTACCAAAGACAGGCAAGATTTAATTTGGAGGAAGGATTTCCTATTTTAACAACAAAAAGAGTTTATTGGAAAGGAGTTGTTGAAGAAGCTTTATGGTTTTTGCGAGGAGAAACAAATATAAGGTCTTTAGCGCAAAAAAATGTGGACATATGGACATCTGATGCATTAAGATATAATCTCCCAAAAGTCATTGAAAGCGGTTTAATGACTCAAGATGAAATTAATACTGCAAAAACAGAGGCAAAAGCAGGCAATTATGAACGCGCAAATGCATTAATAGGCAAATTCAAGCAAAAAATAGTTGAAGACGAAAATTTTGCAAATCTTGCGGGAAATCTTGGTCCAGTATACGGAGCGCAGTGGAGAGGAACAAATGGCGCTAAATCCATTGATCAAATTTCCGATCTTGAAAAGGAATTGAAAAAAGGCGGCTCCAGCAGGAGAATGATTGTGACTGCGTGGGATTCTTCCCAAGTCAAAGATATGGCTTTGCCAGCTTGCCATTTAATGTGGCAGGTTCACATATCTCCGGAAACAAAAAAATTACATCTTGGATGGTATCAAAGATCGTGTGACACCATCTTGGGAGTTCCATTTAACATAGCATCTTATGGATTAATAGCAAACCTTCTTGCCCATACCCACGGATTCGAAAAGGGAGAATTAATCGGAACATTTGGTGATTTGCACGTTTACAAACCGCACATTCCTGCGGCAAGAGAACAATTGCTGCGTGAACCAAAACCTTTGCCAACTTTGAACATAAAAACAAAGAAGGACAGCATAACTCAATACACTTCTGACGATATTGAGCTTGTTGGCTACAAACCTCACCCAAAATTGGAAAATCCGACTCCTATGTTTGGAGGTTTCTTTTAATGAAATCCTTGAGCATAATAGTTGCGATGACTGAACAAAGAGTCATTGGAAAAAACAGCAGGCTTCCTTGGAAAATTCCCGAAGATATGGATTTGTTCAAGCAGACAACCCTTCACAATACTGTTGTTATGGGGAGAAACACCTGGTTTTCCTTGCCTGCAAAATCAAGGCCTTTGCCCGAACGAAAAAATATTGTTATAAGCAAATCAACGCCCATTATTGCGGGAGCTGAGGTTTGCTATACTTTGCAGGATGCAGTCGAAAAAGCTGAGCGATACGAAGGGAATATCTTTGTTATTGGCGGCGGAGAATTATACAAAAGCGCGCTCCCTCTTGCAGACAAGCTTTACATCTCGCACATAAAAAAACATTATGATGGCAATGTATTTTTCCCTGAAATTAAGTTTGATGAGTGGAATGTTAAAGAAGAGCGGGAATACAGCCAATTTATTTTCAAAAGGTATGATAAGAAATGACAAACGGCAAATTCATAGTGTTTGAAGGGATCAATGGTTGCGGCAAAGGCACGCAGTTGGAGCTTATTACTAAATTTCTTTATGACCTTGACCCGAAGAGAAAGCATACTCACGTCATAAGAACAAGAGAACCGAATGAATTGGACGAAAATGGGTTGAACGCAAGAAAAGCCTTGAAAGAAAGCAAAGACCCCTATGAAGGCGCAAGGGCTTGTGTTGGTTATTTCGCAATGAATAGGGTAACTCATAATAATATTTTGATAAGACCTTCTCTGGAAATAAAGAACACATTTGTTTTAAGCGACAGGTATTGGCATAGCAATTTTGCGTTCCAGCACGCGCAGGGAATTCCAATTGAAGAAATCAAGGAAGCAAATAAAACATCAACAGTTCCTGATTTAACAATAATTTATGATTTGCCAGTCAGTGTTGCAAATGACAGGCTTGCGAGACGAGACGGCAGTGAAAGAAGAAAATTTGACTCTAATTCTGATTTTATGGAAAAAGTAAGGGAAAATTACCGCAGACTGTCGGAGCATCTTGTTGGTTTTGACAATTCAATAGTTGTTGTTGACGCAAATAGGTCTATCGAAGAAGTATATAAGGCAACTAAAAACGTAATTCAGAGAAAAATCCTGCAATTAGATTAAATTCATATCTGCCAAAAGAATATTATTCTATAAACTGCTTTGAAAAATCCAATTATTGCATCCAAAAATGAATGTTTAGGTAAATTATTTGAAACTGGCTCAATATTTTGAATTCTATCTTCTTTAGAAACAACAGCAGGCCCTTCTACAACTTTATCTGGAAGAACTTCTGCAGGTTTGTCAGAATAAATGCTTTCATGAATATCTTTGATAAATACGCTCGCGCCTAACGAATTCGTGCTTTCAAGTTTGATTACAGCATCATAATAAGAATCGCTGTTTAAGTTAATTTTCCATTCTTCCCCTAAAGAAAGTGTTTTTATTTGTTCATCTGATGAAAACATTATTGTAGCTTGTTTATTGGCATTATCAAAACTTATTAATTTCAATTTATGAGATTTCCCTGCCAGTTTTATATTTATCTGCCTGTTTAGATAAAGCTGTTTTGAATATCCAATTGAAGTTGATTCGGCAAAACTGCTCCCCCCTCCACCACCTCCCGATGCAATTACAACTGCAGGAACTCTCAAAACAAATAATATATCGAGATTTGAGATAAAATTCAGGATATTTAAGGTATTTGATTCAGCCACATACCCTGAAGCTTCAGCATATAGAGTGTATGTTTGATTTGTTTGCACATTTCCAAGTCTTGTGTATGATGTTAAAGTTTGTCTTAGAAAATCAGGACTTAATGCCGAATAAAGCAAAGTCGTATCATTAGACAAAGATATGTTTGTTGCATTTATGTTTGCATCCGCATCCAAATACCACTTTCGCACATATGATGAAACATTTTCAGCATCCACAGTTTCTGTTCCTAGCCAAGTCACGTTTATTAAAGTATTATTTGTGGAATTGTGCAATATTGACAAATTCCCGTCGAAACTGGTGTCTTGAATTATATTATTGAATGCTCCTGTTCCTTCCGGACCTAAAGTCAAATCCCACCTGAATATCAGATTTCCAGTAACTGTGTTATTATAAAAATACTCATTTGTGACATTATCATGCAATATTAAATCTCCTTCGATAGTATTGTTGTATGCAACATTATCATGTGTATCGTGAAGGGAATAAAATATCCCTCCTCCCGTCATTTCATTATCGTACATTATGGAATTATGCGTCCCGTATTCGAATAAATATCCGAAAGAGGCATTTTCCACATAATTCGAATATACTGTGATATTATTATTATTGGAATTAAGCAGAATTCCGTGAGATTGAACTGCTGATGATGTGGCTTTGCAGGTGTTATTCCATAGCGATGTATGTGCAGAAACTTCAACATCGATGCAATAATCATTATTATATCCTGTATTGTTCCATATGTTTGAATAAAATACGTTTTCTACCTGCAAAGTATGAGCAGGCCTATTTTGCAGATAATTATTGTATATATTAAGAGACGATCCTGCCCCTGACCCAGTCAATCCAGGATAAATTGTTGCATTATCTCCAAAATTATTTGATATGTTTGTAAAATTTGTTCGTTCCATCAATAGATTCGCAGAGTAAAATCTATTGCCGTCAATAAAACTATCATTAAAATTCACTAATTCAGTTGACGAATTTGTTCTGTTGATAGTATTATTATAAAAAACAGCATTATGCACTAATCCGGTTCCGATAGAACGATAAACATAAATCCTAAATTCATCTTCAAAAACAGAATTCCGAATATCAAATACATTTGGAGCGTCTGCTCCGACAGAAAATGTGTTTCCAGTGTTGTTTGTTCTTTTGACGCCATTCATATAAATATAGGCATCTGTTCCGAAATATACTCTGAATGAATTGTTATAAAAAGTGACATTTGTCAAATTAGTTGTGTTTCCAAAAAAAGAAATTTCGTGAATTACATCATGAAATGTGGTATTTTCAGAAGTCGTATTGACATTTATAATTACGTTTCCATCCACTTCTAAATTGTGAAGCGCCGCAGTTCCTGATGTCAATGTCAGATTTCCTGAAATAACGCCGTTATTAATTGTCAAATCTTGATTAGTGCCATATGTGAAAATCCCGGAGCTATTTTTTGGCCCTCTCTGCACAGTCACATTATTTATTGTATTATTTAATGCATTATTATGAAATCTTAATAATCCTCCATCAGGAGTTATGGTTATATTTTCCCATATGCTGTTTGCCGCAGTATGAAATCCAGGACCCCATCCAGTCAAATTCCAAGTGTCAAATACACAGTTGCTGACTTTCAAATTAGTTCCAGTAATAAAAAACGCCCATTTATTGAAATTTGCAGAAGAATAGTTTCCAAAAATCGTAAAACCGTGGCAGTCTACAACCGCATTATTCGCCGCGCCTGTAAAACAGCTTGAATTTACAGCCGCAGTTATATTTGCCGTCACGTCATAAGTTGTGCCAGATGAAAGCGCCTGACAGGCGCTTATGCTGACTGCGTTCACAAAACCAGAAAACAAAACAAAACATAATAAAACTAACACTAATATGACTATTTTTCCCATATGCTCAAATGCTTATTTTACTCATATAAAAACTTATAGTTAATTAGTAATACTGCAAAACACATAAAATAAGATTTATATACTCCTTCCGCAAAAATAAAATTATGGACTGGCGCTCGTTCCTTTATGGAATTATTGTTTCAATTATTCTAGTTGGCTCTCTTGGCTATTACGAAAATTTGCAGTTAAATCATGTTGCTTCAAGCCTTAATGAAAAAATAACTTCATTGCAGGATTCTCAAAACTCGATTAAGTCAGATTTGTCAGGAGTTTCAAATGACTTGGCAAGCACAAAGTCAGAGCTTGGAT
>Ga0210057_1009423_pt1 | contig 11290 bp, 10 predicted proteins | sample CryGeyCG2114_010_2_FD_183968 | JGI IMG/M metagenome (GOLD analysis project Ga0210057, IMG submission 183968) | Groundwater microbial communities from aquifer - Crystal Geyser CG10_big_fil_rev_8/21/14_0.10 (SPAdes) (version 2) | ecosystem: Environmental > Aquatic > Deep subsurface > Groundwater ...
GTCATAAATTGTGAATTAGAGAAATATCTGAAATACTACAATGAGTATAGATTACATATGGGAATTGAATTAAAAGCACCCATAGAATTATTAACAGAGTGTTTCCAAGCTATTGGATAGAAAACGGGAATTTAGGGGCGAGAGAGGAAGCTCTCCGCTTATGACACAAGGTTAGTTCTTGTTTACTAACTCCCTTAGGTCGTAAGTAAACAATGTCCCAGCGGCGGTACACCCTTCGTATTTTCTCAAAGCAAAGCTTTTCGAAAATATACTCAGGGTCTTCGAGTCCTCTCCGAAAGCTTTATGAGGACTCGGTCATTAACATGACCAGTATAGGTTATCAATATTTTTCTTCTCCGCTAGCCGGCGGATCGAAAAATATTAGATTAACCTTTTCGAGTCCTCTCTCGCCAGGCCATAGTATACAAAAAACAATCCAATGAACTGGATTGTTTTTTGTCTATGTGGGCGAGAGAGGACTCGAACCTCCACGTCTTGCGACACTAGTTCCTAAGACTAGCGCGTATACCAATTCCGCCACTCGCCCAAATTAATATCGGTATTGTATTATTAATATCAAATTAATACAACCTTGTCCGCCCACCAGGGACTCTACCCTTACCTGCCTCTACCTATCGGTAGACAGGTACCGGCAGGCAGGCAGGAGCAGTATAGGTTATCGATATTTTACTTTGTTCCTCGTAAAATATCTGATTAACTTTTTCGAGCCCTGGACAAAGCTCCACTGGAGCTTTTTGTGCAGACTCTCACTCCGCTCGTGTCCGCCCACCAGGAATCTCGATCCTTACAGGATCTGTACACCTTATCAATATTTTTTTTCGCAAAACTCAAAAAATATTAGATAAAGGTTTTCGAGCCCTGGTGGGCGGTTAAATAGTAAAGCTCGAATGCTACGCATCCGAACTAACTATTTAATGTCCGCCCACCAGGGCTCGAACCTGGGACCTTTTGCTTAAGAGGCAATTGCTCTACCAGCTGAGCTATGGGCGGAAGAATTCAGCTCTTTTAAAGAGCTTTAGCTGGGACAAGAAAAGATTATCATTTTTTTGCCCATGTTGCTAGGTGTTTTGATTAATTGTGGGCCAGGCGGGAGTTGAACCCGCATGCCTTACGGCACTCGATCTTAAGTCGAGCGTGTATGCCAATTCCACCACTGGCCCATTTTTTACTTCTTCCCCTTATTCATTCCTCTATGTGTTGGCTTTAAACTATGACAATTTGGACACAAAATTCTTAAATTTTTTAATCTATTATCTTTATTATCGCCATTTATATGATCAAGTTCTAGTGGTAATCTACCATCTTTAGACTGTCTTGCCCAACCACAGTCTTCACATTTTGGCTTTTTTAAATCTTCTTTGTATAGTCGTTTTTTTAAGCCGTAGCTTTGGTAATTACTATTTTTTATTAGAATATCTTTTAATGGTATTAATGGTTTTCCAATTCCTGTTTTACCTTTGTTCCATCCTTGACCTTTAAAATGGGATATATCTAATTTACAAATTTTTATATATTTTTGTACTTGTAGATAGTTACCACCAGCAGGAATTAATCCTAATTTTTTTATAACCTGACGTATACTAGTAGAATCAGCAACAGCTTTTTTTAATTCTTGTTCAGACCATTTTCTGTGCCTCATTTGTTTGCCTGAGGTGTATCCGTTGAAATGTGAAATATCAATATTATTCTTCTTTATATATTGATCTATTTGTTTATAACTACTAGAAGTGCTTGTTAGACTAATTTTAATTATTGCCTCTCTTATTCCCTTGGATTTTTTTATGTCTTCTCTAAGACTACCGTCTGTCCAAGTTTTTGATCTCATTATCCTATAATTTTACCAATAAGGTAAAGGTATTTCAATGTGCTTAACTACGTGTCTGCCAAATCATGCGGTTTATTTACATATCAGTTTCGCCACCCGGGCAATATTCGACTAAGTACAAGATTACTCTATAAGAATAGGATAATCAAATCTTTCCTAAATAAATATTATTTTTATCAAATACAATATCATTAAATGAATGGGGTAGAAGGCATAAAAGAAATATTTATTCATTTTTATTTTTGGTAATAATTTTTCTTCAAACAAACACAAAACAGATCCAAAAAGACTAAACATTTGTATAATTGAAGAGAAAAAAATCCACACAGTATTCAAACATGCTTGTATATAAAATGCGTTTATTGGTTTTTTGAAAACATGGAAAGATAGTATAAGAAGTAATCCATAAATAGAATAATCAATTTCTATAAAAAATGGAAACAGAAGGATGATTATACCAATTAAATAATTCTTTTTTTCATAAGAATCTATAAGTATTAATCCCAAAACAAGAGTAAATATAATATTAAGAGCCATTATTTTTGTCACAAGCATAAAAGGTATTTGAGAAATTAATGCAAGAATTAAAAGTCTTTTTATATATCTATCTAGATTGGATGTGTGTTTGTAGCCCTTTACTATTGCGTAAGCAAATATTGGTAGAGCAAGTCGGCCAATTATTCGAAATATTGTTATGTGCGGGAAAAATAATAGACCAACATGGTCTATAACCATAGATATAATACCTATTAGTTTTAGGGTATTACCTGAGGTGGAGATTTGTGGTTTTGTATGGGTTTCTTTCATTAGTTTTTGGGGAGGGTGTTATGGGTTGTTTTATGAAAGCACCTGCCTGCCGTCAGGCAGGAAGCAGTTTGCTTTCTCCAGGCCTAACCAATACTTGTAAAAACAAGTATTGCTTGAGGCCTGGGCGGGAATCGCACCCGCGCATGGAGGATTTGCAGTCCCCAGCGTTTCTACTTCGCCACCAGGCCTTATATCTTATTTTAAACCAAAACAACATGGCCACCAGGCCTTGTGTTGAATTATACTATATTAAGACTCGTGAGACAGGTCCTCTATTACTTGTCTATTTTTTTCTCCTATATCTATTTTACAATCAAAAAATGGAATATTTTTCATATTTAATTTTGGTTTGACATAATCTCTTAAATTACCAAGATTTCTTTTCAAAAAATCTATACCTTGTTCTTCAGAATCTTCTGGGTATATGCTTACGTATATTGTTGCTTTTTTAAGGTCGCGAGATACATCCACGTGTGTGACAGTGATAAGAGATAATCTGTTTGATTCTTTTGAAATAAACTCAGAAACAAGCTGTCGCAAAAGTTCATTAACCTTGTCTTGTCTTTTTGACATATTATTCCTCTATTATTCTGAACGATATAATACGATCTCCTTCTGCTATCGCGATTTTGGAGTCAATACGACACCCAAATTCATTTCCTTCTTGCACATTATCCGTCTCCATTTTTTGTTGTTGTATACCAACAAGTTTTCCTGTTCCAATTTCTTCGTCTCTTCTTTTGATTTTGAAAATTGTTCCTTTTGATAGATATCCAGAAACAACCTTGCCTCCTATAACCTGCTTGTTTTTGTCTTGATTAAATATTCTTAGTATTTTTGCCTCTCCTATTTGCTCTTCAACTTGTTTTTTGGGTGTCTCTTCTTTTATTACGTCCTCAAACCACTCAAGTAGTTCATAAATTATATTAAATGTTTTTATCTCAATCCCCATTCTTTCTCCAAGCTCTCTTGCCGCACCATCTACTTTTACATTAAAGCCAATCACATATGCGTTTTCACTAGAGCCAGCCATTTTTACATCTCCTTCTGTTATTTTTCCGATGCTTGAATGCACTATTTTTACAAAAGAGCGTTCAGTACATAATTTTTTTAATTTTTCTCTTATGGCTTCTTCTGTACCAACGACATCACTTTTTAGCACCACGGGTATTACGTAAGCACCTTCTTGTATATCCTCATTTCTATCATTTGTCGCAAGAGCGCTAACACAAGAAAGCGCGGCACCCTCCGCATCTTTTCTGTTTTCATAAGCTACGCAGAGAGAACCAACGCTAGGTATACTATCAAAACCTCTTATTTGTATTGGTGAAGAAAACTGAGCTTTATCAACAGCATTACCAGTAAAATCTTCCATAATGCGCACGGGTGCGCAGCTTTTTTCAGCAACAATATACATTCCTTTTTTTAGTGTTCCGTCTTTGATTACAATTGTGGCAGAAATACCTTTTTTTGTATCAACATTTGTTTCTATTATTACTCCGGTTGCAGGCTTTGTCGTGTCTCCTTTAAGTTCTTCCATCTCGGAAACCAGAACCAACGTGTCCAAAAGCTCTTCTATTCCAGTACCAACTGTTGCAGAAACTGGTATGAATGGAATATCACCACCATAGCCTTCTATGTAAATTTCATTCTCAATTAAACTTTGTATCGCTTTATTTTGGTCTGCGTTTGGTTTGTCTATCTTATTTAGAGCAACTATGTAGGGTATTCCAGCCTCATTTATTGCAGACAAGGCTTCTACCGTTTGTGCTTTTACGCCGTCATCTGCTGCCACAACGAGTATTGCAACATCAGCAACACTTGCGCCACGTGACCTCATTCCAGAAAAAGCTTCGTGTCCTGGTGTGTCTAGAAATGTTATTCTTTTTGGTTCGCCGTCTTTTTGTTGGTGTATTACTTCGTATGCAGAAATATGTTGAGTAATTCCACCAGCTTCACCCTCTACAACATGTGATTTTCTTATATAGTCAAGAAGCTTTGATTTTCCATGATCAATATGTCCCATCACCACTATTACAGGAGGTCTTTCTATTATTCCTTCTTTTTTGCTAATATATGCTTCCATGATAAGAAAAATGTTTAGAAATGAAAACAGCACATCTCTGCGCCGTCCGCTCTAAATATGATGACACTATACAACATAATGATACAATAGGGAAGATGAATGATAATAAAACAAAAAAGAATAATATATACCTAGACTACATGGCGTCTACTCCAATAGACTCCCGTGTGTTAGAGGCCATGCAACCTTTTTTGCAAGAGAGGTTTGCAAACTCTCTTTCTATACACTCTGATGGACAAAGTGCTGATTTTTTTCTTGAACAATCACAAAAAAGGGTTGCGGAAACAATAGGGGCAAAAAAATCTGAGATACATTGGACTTCTGGTGGCACAGAATCAAACACATGGGCTCTTAAGGGTGTTGTGGAATACATAGAAGAGCACAATAATGGAATAAAAGGTCTTCATGTGGTTCTTGGTGGTATTGAACACTCTTCAGTTAGTGGATTTTTACATTATGCAAAAAAGAAAGAACTCGATGTCTCTTTGGTTGGTGTAGACAAAGACGGAATACTTGATATAGAAGAATTTAAACTTGCACTTAGACCAGAAACGATTTTGGTATCTGTTTTATATGCAAATAATGAGATTGGCACAATACAGCCAATAAAAAAAATTGGAGAAATAATAAAAAAACACAGATCTGAGGGTGGTGATAATTTTATTTTACCAAATCTTGATTTCAAGTTTCCTGCATTTCATACTGACGCCAGCCAGGCGTTTATGTATCTAGATTGCGATGTTGATACCCTTGGTGTAGATCTTATGACTCTTGATGGTCATAAAATGTATGGACCAAAAGGTATTGGTGCTTTATATATACGCGATGGATTACTTCTTACACCAATGTTTTTTTCTATGAACTCTGTAGAAAATAAAAGGTATGGAACTCCAGCAACACAACTTGTTGCTGGGTTTACAAAAGCTTCTGAGATTGCAGTAGACGAAAGACAGGAGTTTGGTATTAGACTAAGAGAGTTGCGTGACTATACTATTGAATCTCTTAAAAAAATGTTTCCTGAAATTATAATAAATGGCTCTATTAAGGAACGACTCCCAAATAATATAAGTTTTTCATTTCCGGGACAGAATCACGAATTCCTAACGGTGTTATTGGACGAGCAGGGTATTTCTGTTGCTACGAAAAGTGCTTGTCGTTCTGTTGAAAATTCTTCCCATGTTATAAAAGCATTAGGGAATGATGGTGATAGTGCTATAAGAATTTCTCTCGGTAAGGAGACCACAAAACTAGAAATTGACTACTTTCTAGAGACACTTGGTAGAATTCTAAAGAAATCTTGATTGCTTATTATAAATAACTTATACTGAATACATATGAATCTCGAGGAGCTAACAAAACACCAAATACTACTCCTTACTCTTTTGGTAAGCTTCGTCACATCTATAGCAACAGGTATTGTTACTGTGACTCTTATGGATCAAGCCCCGCATGGTGTTACTAATACTATAAATAGGGTGGTAGAGAGAACCGTAGAAAAAGTTGTTCCAGACACAAAAGGTCAGACAGCTTCTGTTATTACAAAAGAAACAACAGTAATCGTTAAAGAAGAAGATTTGATCACGAGCTCTATAGAAAAAGGTTCAAAAAGCATAGTAAGAATAGAATTACCATTAGCCCCTGACGAGACAACACCCAAAACTATCGCGCTTGGAACACTTGTATCATCTAGTGGTTATGTCGTTACAGACTCGCTTCAAATTGTTGCAGAAGGTAAATATGTAATTAGACAAGGAGCAAATAGATATCAAGCCGAGGTTGTAATACAAGACGAAGAAAAAGGGCTTGCGATTTTAAAGGTTGTTCTTGGTGAAAAAGATCCTGCAGATAAAAAATTCCAAAACCTATCATTTGCAGATATGTCTGCACTAAAGTTGGGACAAACCCTTATTAGCGTGAGTGGTTCAAACAAAGATTTTGTTTCCATGGGTGTTATATCTGGGATAAACACAATAGAAGTACCAATTGTGAAAGAAGTTGATCCAAACGCAAAAGATACAAAAGATAAGGCGCCAGAAACAAAAACACAGATTTCAAGAATTGATTCTGATATTAGGGACGTTACTTTGTCTGGTACGCCGGTTATAAATGTATTTGGAGATATGGTGGGTATGATGCTTATTACATCAAATGATAGAATGATAGTTCCTGCATCAGACATAGTTTTGATACTACAATCTATTAAAACAACAGAGAAAAAAACATCACAATAGGTAATTGACCAGACTCTGTTTTTGTTGTAAAATCTATTTACACGTTTATTTTTAATAATATATAGAAAAATGCCACCATTTGGAAAATTCACAAGTAAAGCAAGGGAAGTAATAAGAAAATCACACGAACTAGCTATCGAGCGAGGCCAAAATAATGTTGGACACGCACACCTTTTAGCTGCACTGATTCTACAAGAAGAAAGTATGGTAATGTCTGTACTTGATCGTCTTGGTGTTGATGTTGTATTACTTACCGATTCCGTGATTGAATCTCTAGAAAGTCCCGATAGGTCTTCGGTTCTTTCGCCTTCGTATCAAATCTATATTACACCAGAGCTTGGAAAAATATTAGAGGCATCGACGCAACTTGCTGGCCGTATGGGGGATGAATTTGTTTCAACGGAACATCTGTTTTTGGCGATGCTTGAGGTTCCAAACCCAGCAAAAGATTTGCTTGGAAGATTTAAAATAACAAGTGAAGCTGTTACAAATGTAATAGAAGAGCTTCGTGAAGGAAACACAAGTGATATTCAATCCAAACCAACATTTAGAGCGATTACAAAATACACAAGAAATCTTACAAAATATGCACAAGAAAATAAACTAGATCCTGTTATTGGTCGCGATAAAGAAATTAATCGTGTAATACAAATTCTTTCAAGAAGAACAAAAAATAACCCAATCTTAATAGGTGAAGCTGGTGTTGGTAAGACAGCGATTGTGGAGGGGTTGGCGCAGAGAATTGCGGTGGGTGATGTTCCCGAATCCATAAAAGGTAAAGAACTTGTCTCTCTTGATCTTGGTTCCCTTATTGCGGGAACAAAATACAGGGGGGAGTTTGAGGACAGACTAAAAGCAATAATGAAAGAAATAAATAAATCTGACGGAAAGATAATTCTGTTTATAGATGAGATTCACACTATTGTTGGTGCTGGTGCCGCAGAAGGCGCGATGGATGCATCAAATATGCTTAAACCCGCTCTTTCAAGGGGCGAGCTTCGTGCAATAGGAGCAACAACTATAAAAGAGTATCAAAAACACATAGAAAAAGATCCTGCACTCACAAGAAGATTTCAACCCGTGTATGTTAATGAGCCGTCGATAGAAGATGCACTTGCTATACTTCGAGGGATAAAAGAAAAATATGAACTATTTCATGGTGTGCAAATTCTAGATGAAGCTATTGTTGCTGCTGTGAATTTATCTTCTAGATATATCACAAGTAGATATTTACCAGACAAAGCTATAGATCTTATTGATGAAGCCTGTTCTTCTTTGCGCATGACTCTTGAAAACAAACCAGAAGATCTTGAGATTGCTCATAGAAAAATATTGCGTTTAGAAATAGAGAAAAGAGCTCTCGCAAAAGAAGCTTCTGATGCGAAAAATACAGAAGCAAAAGCAAGAGTTAGCCAAATTGATAAAGAAATTGCAGAGCTTAAAGAAAAAACATCAGAGCTGGAGCTAAAATGGAAGAATGAAAAAGAGACACTTACAGAGATAAAAGCAACAAAGAAAGAATTGGAAACAATGAGGATCGAAGCGGATTCTGCAGAAGCAATGTCTGATTTATCTCGTGCGGCTGAAATAAGGTATGGAGAAATTCCAGAAATGGAAAAAACATTAGAGCAAAAAACAAAACGTTTAAAGAAGCTACAGGGTTCTCGTCGTATTCTAAAAGAGGATGTAAATGAAAGTGATATAGCAGATGTTGTGTCTCGTTGGACGGGTGTGCCTGTAATGCGTATGCTTGAGGCAGAAGCACAAAAACTTGCCAGGATGACTGAAGTGTTGCAAGAGCGTGTTGTTGGGCAGGATGAGGCAATTAGCAAGGTTTCAGATGCTGTAAAGAGGTCGCGAGTTGGTATATCAGACCCAAATAAACCAATTGGCTCATTTATGTTTCTTGGCCCCACGGGGGTGGGTAAGACAGAGCTAACCAAAGCACTTGCTGAATTTATGTTTGATGATGCTGATGCTCTTGTGAGAATCGATATGTCTGAGTTTATGGAGAGGCATTCAATATCAAAAATGATTGGAGCACCCGCTGGATATGTTGGCTATGATGAGGGTGGAAATATCACAGAGAAAATAAGGCATAGACCATATTCTGTTGTTCTTTTTGATGAGGTGGAAAAAGCTCACCCAGAAGTGTTTAACCTTCTTCTGCAGGTTCTTGATGAAGGACATCTTACTGATGCAAAAGGGCGAAAGGTTAATTTCAAGAATACAATAATCGTGCTTACTTCAAATATTGGTTCTGAGTATATAGACCAAATGGAAAAACTTGGTTTTAGCTCGGGGGATACACTTGAAGAATATGAAGATGCAAAAGACAGGGTTATGAAAGCTCTTAAGGAGCATTTCAGACCTGAGTTTCTTAATCGTCTTGATGAAATTGTTTTGTTTAACGTGCTTCCAGAAAGTGCAATTAGAGATATTGTTGATATACAAATAAGAGAAATTACAAAACGTCTTTCAGACAAACACATAAACATTAATATTTCTGATGGGGTTTTTGCTTATCTTGCAAAAGAGGGATATGATCCACAATATGGCGCTCGTCCACTTAAGAGGTTGATTCAAAGTAAAATACTCACACCACTTGCAAACTTAATGGTAGAAAAAGGCGTAATGTCTGGGGGAAGCGTATCAATCGATATGTCTGGTGATGGATTAAAATTTTCTGTTACAAAAAAGGGGACTGGCAAGGCTCCAAAAGAGCCAAAACAGACAAAAAAGAAAACACCTAAGTCGAAAGTGGAGGCGTAAACATGTCAACACAAGTAGTTCTATGTACTTACTCCTTTGTGTTATAATTAGTGTTAGTTATGGCTTCAATATCAGAAGACAAATTAACACTTGTTAGGGAAATGTATAATACTCAAAATATGAGTATGCAGGACATTGCAACTAAATTAAACGTTTCACTAGATTCTGTTGTGTATTTTATGAGAAAACATAAAATCAATAGAAGAAACACATCAGATACAAACAGGTATAAGTATACTCTGCAAACCCCGTCATTTTCTCTAAATTCTGATACTACTAATGAGAAATTGTTGATAATACTCGCCATGCTTTATTGGGCTGAGGGGTATAAAACAGAAAAAGCAAACGGTTTAGATTTTGCAAATAGTGATCCTGATATGATAAAAACATTTATCACAGCTCTTAGATCGGTTTACTGTCTCGACGAAGGTAGGCTCAGGGTTTTGCTTTATTGTTATCAAGATCAAAATGTTAAAGATCTCATCTCTTTTTGGAGTTGTCATACATGTATTCCTGAAGCTCAATTTACAAAACCTTATATAAGGAAAGATATTAAGGATGGAGGTCGCAAAATGCCTTACGGACTAATACACATAAGGTATTATGACAAAAAATTGTTGATAGAACTGAAAAAACTGATAGAATCATATAAGTAATATTCATGCGTCGGTGGCGGAGTGGTCAATCGCACTTGACTGTAAATCAAGCACCTACTGGTTACGCAGGTTCGAATCCTGCCCGGCGCACAAAATATAAAAACACCCATTTAGGGTGTTTTTATATTTTTAATGTGCCGGAGCAAAGTGCCTGCGCACTTTGCGTGCAGGATTCGAAAACCTTGAGCATATCGTAACGAGTCCTGAGCTTGTCGAAGGGCGAAGTGAGATGCGAAAGGTGTACAGTCCATGTAATGGAAGAATCCTGATTTTGTAGCGCCGGGCAGGATTCGAAAGCCGGAGCGCGCGAAGCCTGAATACTACAGTATTCAGTGCGCGAGGCGGGTTAGAAAGTGTTGCGCACTTTCGCAAGACCTTCTTCTAATAAATATTACGATATATCGTAATATTTGTTGAAAAGGTGTACAGCTCCCGCCCGCCTACCGGCAGGCAGGTAGGGAGAGAATATTCTGCCCCCCAACTCTTTTTTTGTTATAATATCCACATGACATCAGACCCACTTAAAGCAATAGAGGATTTAACAAAAGAGGTAAATGACCACATAGATAAGCAGGGGCGAGGAGTTTTCAAAAGATATCCCGTTACATTTGCACTTTTAGCAACATTTGGTGTAACCGCAGTAGGTTCTGGGTTAAAGGCTATTTTAGATAAAGTTTTTATATTTAAAGAAAACCCAATTTTGTTAGTATTTATAGGAGTTTTGGTGCTTATGTTTACAGGCTCTTTGTTTAAAAAACTTAATAAATAGGTTGCACAAAGCTTAATTCTCCTGTATTATCTTAGTCTGTTGGTTATGTCTACGGACTACTGACTATTAACTACAAACTAATAACATGGCTCAAAAAACATTAATAATTCTGCAAAACTCTGA
>Ga0210057_1009425_pt1 | contig 11286 bp, 8 predicted proteins | sample CryGeyCG2114_010_2_FD_183968 | JGI IMG/M metagenome (GOLD analysis project Ga0210057, IMG submission 183968) | Groundwater microbial communities from aquifer - Crystal Geyser CG10_big_fil_rev_8/21/14_0.10 (SPAdes) (version 2) | ecosystem: Environmental > Aquatic > Deep subsurface > Groundwater ...
ATATACAACCAGTTATGAATTTAATATCTATTTCAAACGACACTCTATGGTATATTTTACAGTGGTGCGATGATAGAGAATTTAGATGTGTTAAAAATACATGTAAACGGATAAATGCAAAATGTAAAAAGCTAAATCTATATAAAATATATGAGTTGCAAAAGATATTTTTACAATCTATAGAAGGATCTGTTATCAATCTTTATAAAGACTGTTGTAGATCGGTGAAACCTCTTATATTTGATTATAATACGAAAAATTATAAAGTTGCTGTTGTTAGCGACATAATTAAAAAAATAAATTTACCACTGGACTCTTATATTAATTTAGTACATGTTAATATACAGACGAAGGACATTCACCAACTAAATCGTGTAGATAATTGTTATCATAGCAAACTAGGCACCGGTCATACTTTTTATTTTAATCTGTCTCAATTTATAAGGATAGAATTTATCGGACAGATATACGATGATTTTCAATTTATTCGAAAAAATGGCAATCAAACATGTATTAATATTAATTATGCTAGAGTTATGCTAAATAATACGATAGATATTTTTATTCCAAGAATGACTTTGCTTGACAACATAGAAAGTCATATTAAGGGGTTTATTGGAACTATTATATTTCATGAGATTGATCATGATATATATTATGAAAATAAAATTGGATATATAACATACGTAAATAATTATGGATTAGACAAATTCAATCCTATAACAACTAATTGGATTCTTATTAAGGCATCTTGTAAATGTGGTAAATCAATCCAAGAAATAAAAGATGTATCTTTCAATATAAGATACAAAATATTTCGAAAAGAAGTCGAATATATTCCTAATTATGGCAACGCTACAACTTATACTCCAGTATATATAAATACAGTTATAAAGTTTGCAGATAAAAATATATTTGACAGAATGTGGAGAGAACATACTAATACAAAACGTCCAATCGACACAGTTATTATAAATATCCGAGATTTCCCCACAATTTTAAATCTTGCAAATATGAGAATAATAATAAACGATGGTTGGCAAGCATATTTAGAAAAAATTAATAGCCGCGGCTACATTAATGATGCGTGCAATAATGACAATCACATATTTAAATCTCATTTATATTATAATAATATAAATCTCGTTTGTCCAGGCGGGGGAACATACCCATATGTAATAGAGTAGCATATTATAAATCAGTATAAAAATTTAGCCCAGCAGCGTGTCTTAATGTAAATGGTTTACCAGATTTCCAGTCGTTACCAGTTGCTTTAGCACACATAACATACATATCACCGTGATCTAATGTAAAACTTATATTATTTCCAATGGGTTGGTCGTTGTTATACCATTGATAATGCAAAGGTAAAGATTGTCCGAAACGACATCCGATTACTATTTTTCTTCCGTCATCTCCGTGATATCCAACACCACACGAATTAATATCATAATACCAATTACCTTCTGCGCGTATATTATTGGTTAATGGTCCTAAGTATTTTGGTAATAACTGTTGTATTTGCTGTAACAAAGGAACCTGATCGTATGCTATCACACGGCACTTTTCCGATTCATATTGAGGTTTTTGTTCATGCTGATCAAAACACAACACATGACGTGCTTTTTTATTAACAATCTTATTATTAACTCTAACCTGCGTATCCCAAGGAAGATTTTTTAATTCCTGAAAAACATTGTCGGGATTGGGTACAAATTTTCTAACTACTAATAAATAAGCATCAGGAAAGGTGTACTTTTCATCATTGTTACCAAGTTCTGATAAATTATATAAAGTTGCATTATGATTATCAGCAACTAATAACTGCTCAGCAGCAAAAAGATCACCGCTTGTGAACCCATATTTACCAATATTACCAATCGATTTCATACCCTGCGACGATGCGCATTCACTAAACGTAATAGTGATAGTTGAATTGGGGTATTTTTCTTTTTTGGCTTTACTCTTATACATAGTAATATATTTATTAACTAATAGAATTCAAAATTGAAAAAAATATATTAAATATCAATACTAACGATGAATCAGCTTAATAACGACAAATTATATTACAATGTTGATACAGCACATGTCAACAATAAAATTGTAAGCAAATTACATAATGATAAACACAGGCAAAAAACATCTTTTAACTGGCGATTAGGCGAACAGATAATCCATCTACTATCTGAAAAAGATAATAATATAGATTTAGAAACAGATCATATAACAGATGATATCTTATTACAATTCTGGTCAGATAACAAACATTATATGTTTAGTCCTGGTGCAATTCATATTTAATTAGTTAATATATTTTAATTTTTTTTATATATACAATGCGAACATCACGAAATGGTAAAAATATTTACTCCATTGATATGATGATTACATATATAAATATATTCAAACCGAAAGCGGTGTATGTTGACGTAAATAAATTACTTCCCAATTTAGAATATAAAGGATGGGGTGATCCGACAACAAATATTAAATTTTCTGCAATGGATGTTTTAAATAAACCTAATACTAAAAGACATAAAGAAGATTATAATAGAATAAATGATGCTAATTTAAAATATCCAATAATTCTTGATGCAAAAAATAATATTTTTGATGGAATTCATAGATTAGCTAAAGCGCATTTGTCAAAAAAAAAATTAAAGCATGTATATTTACACAACAAAAAATGTCTAATTTTATACTTGATAAAAACGGCAATTATAATAAAGTATTTAAACTACAATCTTACGATTTAATTGAATTATTTTATAAGAAATTTTGCAATTTATAACTACTTCTGTACAATTAGCAAATATACAATCAGTACACTACCATAGTTAGCAGAGCTAATGTGTAAGACTTGATAAGTCTATACAATATATTTTTTTACGCTGCAATAACACCGTATGTTTTCCAAGTGCCAGGTGTGCCGCTTGTAACACAAACAGCGCCTATATTACCAGCAGCTGCCGGATTCGTATATAATACTCTATCGCCTTGATAATATTGGGTCGTAGTAGGTATAGGTGTTGTAATATCTATTATAAGCTCTATTAATATATTATTGCTAGCATCTAAACCAGCAACTTTACCGTAGTATACTTGATTACTAGCCGATGGCGAATATAACTGTTTAGCTGGAACCGTTGTAACCGATTTAAAACTATTGCTAGGTTCCACGAATGCTATTTCGTTTGCCGATGCGAACTCTGCGATAATACCGGTCGCGCACGATTCGAACGCGTTATTAGAATATCGTATTAGTGTTCCTATTTCTCTATGTGTGGAATCTTCGGCTAATGGCCATGTGCCTAAACCATTAGCTGGCACGTCGCGTCTACCTGATCCAATATACAAGTTATCAAATATATTATAATCGATCCTTGTGATGGACGTTCCGGATGTTCGTATAGCGAGTCCTATTTGATTTGTGCCAGCTCCCGCGTTGTAATTTCCGACAAATTTATTATTAGTAATTAAGGGATCGTATTTTCCATTGTTATCAATAGCTACTAGCGCGCGTTCATCTTCAGTGCTGGAAAATGTATTATCACTTACAGTTATACGGATCATATTTATCGATACATTTAGACGATTGGTTATTAGTAGTTGTATATCACCGTTGCCAGTTATTATATTTCCGCTAATGTCTATATTTTCCATATTATACGTTGATGCGGTTGCTATGAATTCTGGATTTAGCATAATACCACCACCTGAACAATTCTGTATTATATTATTAATAATTTTTACATTCTTCATAGCTCGTATTATATCTATACCAGCTGCTTTATACGATCGCGCGGAACCATCTACATTATAACCCGAATATTCTATAAGATTGCCGTCAATAACAGATCCATTCATAACTTCTACTTTTATACCAGAGTTATAACCCCAATAGTTTGTTTTATTTTCGCCACCACCAAAATATCGTATAATATTTCCATTAACTATATTAGGTCCAGACGCGCTTCCTATAGTTGCACTTCCCTGTAAACATATACCATGTCTAGTTCCATTAACTAATATGTTATCAGTAATAATAGCATATGAAACACCACCCGCAACATGTGCTAAAATTCCATATTGAGTATTTGTTGTGTTACCTATACCACCTTTACTTATGAATATATTCTTACTAATAATATGATGTGCTGTTTTACTTATATTGCTTGTTGCGTCGATAGTTTCGGAATTTTCATAAGATGATATATGTATAAATTTATCACACTCGGATTGAGAATGATTTTCTGTTATTATACATGCACCTACACTATATGATAAATTTATATCCGTGCCATTAACATTAGTTACTTTAAAAGAATTGTTATGTATTTTAACACACTGTGAGTCAGAGAATCCTATAATACTATCATCATCGTTAGTACACACAAACAGTTCAAACGAGCAGTTTGAAATTTGTATATTTGATACTGCGGTCCCTCGTATAGCAGCTCCATTATCTGAACCATTGCTAGACGTACAAGCTGTCGACGTTCCATTGCCTTTAAAATTAACCCCGATAATATTTATATTTGAACCTACACATCTAAATGCTCCTGAATACAAACTGCTTGGACTTACTAATATAGTTGCGTTATTATGCGCGTATATAGTACGGTTAGCTGGTATGTCAACTGTTGTTAATATTTTATATGAAACACTGGGAGCACTAATTATCACATTACCAGCATTTATAGCTGACTGAAAAGCTTTCGTATCGTCTGTTGTTCCGTCACCAACAGCTCCAAACGCCATAACATCATAGCCATATACTTCAACTACATTACTCGGTGGCACAACAGGATTTACTGCAATCGCCAATGATTCAGCAGGCATTACTTATATTATAATTTATAAAAATACTAATGATTCAAAAAAATAAGAATTACTAATTAAAAAACTACTAATAAATTAAACTATTGCCAACAAAAAAACTAGCTACTAACGAATTAATAAGAACTAACTACTAATGATTTAATAAAAACTACTAATAAATTAAACTATTGTCAAAAAACTAGCTACTAATGAATTTATATTATGGACAACAACAAACTAGCTACCGATAATTTTAAAAACTAGCTACTAATGAATTAAACTATTGTCAAAAAACTAGCTACTAATGAATTTATATTATTGTCAACTAGCGCATAAATTATACAAATATTACGCCGATACAGCTCCGTATGTTTTCCATGTTCCAGGAGTGCCGCTTGTAACACATACAGCTCCGATATTGCCGCTAGCTGTAGGATTTATATATGTAACTCTATCACCTTGGTAATACTGTTCAACAGTTGGTATAGGTGTAGCTACATCAACTATTAATTCTATTAATGGTATATTACTGGAATCTAATCCTATAACGCGACCATAATATACTTGATTCCAAGGTGATGGACTATATAGTCTGGTTCTAGGAGATATAGTACAGTTTATAAATTTGTTATTCGGTTCGACAAATGCTATACGATAAGCTGCTAATTGCTGCGCTATAACTGCTTCATAACAATCTTTGAAAGTGTTATTAAGATATCGTATTCTCGAACCTATTTCTCTATGTACAGAATACAATGTTGATGGCCAAGACGCGGTCGGAATATTGGCATCTCGCATACCTGAACCCCAGTATAAATTCTCAAACGTGTTATTTTTTATGTGTAATATATTAGTTGAAATATTTCTTATACCTAATCCTATTTGATTTGTCCCAGATCCTCCATTGTAGCTGCCTACAAATTTATTTTTTTGTACTATAAATTGACATAATACACCACCACCGCCTAAATCTAAAGCAGTTATAGTTGTATTTGAAACATTACTTTCGAATACGTTGTTTTTTATTGTAATTCGTGTATATTTTATTCCACTACTAGCACGATTATTTATATTTAACTGTATATCACCGTTGTTGGATACATAATTACCTATTATATCTAGATTTTCTACATTATATGTAGATGCCGTAGCTAAAACAGTTGGAAGTATCATAATACCACCACCGGCGCAATTTTTAATATTATTATTAATAATTTTAACGTTTTTTAAAGCTCTAACTATATCTATACCAGCTGATTTATATGTTCGCATAGTTCCATCTGGCCAATATCCAGAATATTCTATAAGATTACCATCTATTATAGCACCTCCCATTACTTCTACTTTTATACCAGAATTATATCCCCAATAATTGTCAGTTGGTTCTTCACCTCCAAAATATCGGATTATATTATTTTTAACTATATCGGGACCTGTATATCCACCTACTGTATTATCACCGCGTAAATATATTCCATGTCTTTTACCATTAGCTAAAATATTGTTAGTTATAACACAATGAGATATTCCACCTGCATAATGTACCAATATACCATGCCTACCATTACATGTATTACCTTTACCTCCATTTTTTAAATAAATATTATTACTTATGATATGATGTGATGTTTTACTAATATCGCTAGCAGCGTCAATGTTATCACTACTACCTACAGAACATAAACCACAAAACAAATCGCTATTACTTGTCGAATAATTATTTGTTATTATACACGATCCCGTTCTATATGAAATACTTATATCAGCTCCTCCATTTTGATTAGTATTTAGAAAGTTATTATTACTAACGGTGATGTTACGTGTATCTGAAAATCCTATAATATCACCGTTTAAACCAGAACATATAAATAAATCAAATCGACAATTAGTAATTTTTATATCAGATACTGCGTTGCCTCTAATCGCCGCTCCTGTATCAGAACCATGTGATCCAGAACAGCTGGTTAATATACCATTTCCTTCAAAATTAATCCCTTTAATTAAAATATTACTACCTGTACATCGAAAAGCACCTATATAGGTAGATGATGGATCGACTAATATAGTTGCATTGCCGTTAGCGTGTATAGTTCGATTAGCTGGAATGTCAATACCAGTAACAATTCTATACGAGCTGTCCGACGCAGGAATTACAATACTACCTGTGTCGATGGCAGATTGAAAAGCTTTCGAATCATCTATTATACCGTCACCAACAGCACCAAAGTCTAATACGTTGTAACTAGTCTTCTCTGTCAGAGGAGATGCATCTGTTATAGAAGGATAAATTATCGTTTGTAGTGTTTCGTTAGACATTAGTATAAGTTTAAAGAATCTATTTGCTAATTCTATTAGCTGTAGTATATAAGTATAAGTTTAAAGAATCTATTTGCTAATTTTTGTCGCAACTGTCTATATAAGTATAAGTTTAAAGAATCTATTTGCTAATTTTTGTCGCAACTGTCTATATAAGTATAAGTTTAAAGAATCTATTTGCTAATTCTATTAGCTGTAGTATAGACTTATTAAGTCAATTGGTTAACTTTGTTAACTGTAGTATATAAGTAAAGCGAAAAAAAGTTATATATTAGGTTTCATTTTTGAATTTTCCAAATGTAATTATTAGTTCTAATGTCTAATTTATTAAATTGTTCAAAAGATACGTTGTTGATAATCATTGAATTCTGTAATTATGATGATATGATTGAGTTAAAAAATACATGTAAACAGTTGCATAAATTATATACACTGCTATTTAACAAATTACAAGCTTTGCAACAAGTATTTACCAATAACATATGTGAAAATTCCGAAATTAATAAAAAATTCGACAAATACAACAAATACCTAAAACACCCATACAACAACTATTTAAAACAACCATACAACAACTATTTAAAACAACCATACAACAACTATTTAAAACAACCATACAACAACTATTTAAAACAACCATACAACAACTATTTAAAACACCCATACAACAAATATTTAAAACAACCATACAGCGAATATTTAAAACGACCATACAGCGAATATTTTACATTATTAGATTATGCGCGCAAGAGATTAAGAAATATTCGAATAAATGAAATACCATATAGGTTAAGTTATAATAATATAGAACCAGCATATATAGATGTTGCGACTTGCAATTATACAAATTTGCTACATGCTACTTTACAGTTCACAGGTATACTTGGGTCATTTAGTGGACTTTATGGAGTAGCACGCGAGCATATTATTTATATAAAACTTGATGGTGTGTTTTTCGAAGATTTCAAATTATTACATCGTAACAATGATCGTTATCTAATAGATATTAACTATGCTAGAGTATTATTGTCTAATGAAATACACACACCGCCATTATATAATGATTATATGATTGTGAAGGAATTTTCTATTCAAGGATTTATTGGTAGAATGCATTTCTATCTTTATAATAGAAACACCCTTTATGATAAAAAATTAAACATTTATCCATGTATATTATTTCACAATTATGGATCAGCAGAAATCAATTATATAACAACAAACTGGATAGTAATTAAACACAAGTATAATCCTATTAAAAAAGTTGTTATAGTTTTTCATACTAACGATAATAAATTAAATATAACGTTTAATAGCAGTAAATATTTTGATATTATGTGGAATTGTCATACTAACAAAAAAAGACCGCTTGATACGATTGTTATAAATTTAAAAAAAGAGATTATAGAAACTAAAGTTAAAAATATAGATATATACGTAAATGATAAATATTATCTTGATGACTGCTGCGTATACTACAATAACATCAATATAGCAATATCATCAGAAGGTCAGTGGGCTCACTTAATCAACTGATAATATAATTAACAACTATATTAATCAACGCTACTTCATTAAAATATTCTACAAGTGTTGGTAGCAAGGTATTTATAAGTATATTTTTTAATTTAAATTTGGTAGTTTTCATGCCGTCTATCCACCATGATTCACCTTGTATACGGGTGTTTTGATAGTATTGTATAAATGCGTGTCCATCTAACCGATGTAGTTTATTTGGTTTTGTAATACTAGTATACCAGCAATCACAGCGTTTATTGCCGTTTCTATAATATTCTGTTACAGCGGGTCCATCTTCTCTAAATTTTAAGTCTCTGTAGTACCAATATTCTGCTTTTATTCTGTTCATTGTATAATACTGTATATATGCTGGACCATCTACCCTATGAATTGTGCCATTAACCATCCATGTTTTGTCGCATATTTCAGTATCTCTATAATAATTTATTACAGCAGGACCATGTTCATTATGTAGAATTCCAAAAACCCACCATTCTTTATGTTCTGCAGAACCGAATTCGTTATACCTTATTATAGCAGGACCTCCGATCCTATGATACGAATCCTTATATTTCCATTCTTCGCTCAGTTTATAAGTTTGATGAACACTTCCAGGGTAATGTATCTTATATGTAATTTTATAAGATATACCATTAAGTTTCCATTCTTCACTTTGTTTATTACTATATTCATCGTATATAATTTCCGGTGGAGTATTTCGAATATGCCTTTTATCCATTTTATCATAAATATAACAACCCGATGCTTTAATTTCATTTGAATTAGCCATTTTTAATTAATACAATATTATTATTCAAAATTCAATCCTTACATTTTATACCCTGCTTTTTTTCCTTTTAAATTTTGAATTAATACTATAATAATATACAGCAGTCAATTTTATTGACAACAAGGATTTTTTGATCCTATACAGCAGTCAATTTTATTGACAACAAGGATTTTTTGATACTATACAGCAGTTAATAAAATTACTTTTGTGTTTATAATAGCAACAATATATATTGCATATGGATAAAAATGCTCCTCATGGACCTACTTATTATTCAAAAGTTTATGATTTGTGCTTCTATGTATTAGGTAATGAAGAAAACTTAATCGATAGCAACGCGAATATTACAAATAAAGAGGTTATGAAGGGTGATAAGCCCATGCCGGAAGGTATATACGATGCACATATGGGAACTACAGATCATGCTTGGAACTGTTTAACTTGTGGAAATAGAAAAACGATATGTCCTGGTCACTCGGGTTCCGTTGATCTTAAATATCCTGTAAAATCACCTATGTTTCGTGATGAACTTTTAAAATGGTTAAAAGTAACATGTTTTTATTGTGGGAACTTAATTATTTCTTTGAAGAAATTTGTTAAAACCAGCAAGAGATTGAGTGAATTGGTTAAAAACGTTCGTAGTGTTAAAACATGTCCTTTTTGTGATAAACCTCACATGCAAGTTGTCAAAGATAAAAAGAAACCTGCTATATTTTATCGTATTCAGGAAGATGGCAAGACTATAGTAAAGTCGGAACAATTTTATAATCATCAAATTGAAAAGGTTGTTCAACGCATTAGTAATGAAACGGTTTTACATTTAGGTAAACCATTGCGTTCACATCCTAAGAAATTTATTCTTAGACATATTCGAGCACCGCCTAATACAATAAGACCTGATATTCGACGTATTGGCGGAGCCCGTAGTAGTAATTCTGACACAACATCGCTGCTTAAAACTATAGAAGAAATTAATGAAGCTCTACCAGAAGAAATACCACCCGATGACCAAATCATTAAGGAACTTGATGATATGTATTTTAATCTCGATATGACGTATTTTGCCATGATTAAAGGCGGTGGCGGTGGCGAAGTCAAGCTAGTTACTAATACAAACAAACCACCTGTAGCGTTAGCTGAAAGATTTCCAAAAAAGGTGGGTCGTTTAAGACGTAATTTAATGGGTAAGCGAGTCAGCTTTATGATTAGATCAGTAATTACTGGTGATAGTAGAATTCGTATCAATGAAGTAGGTATTCCTATGATTCATGCGCGAAATCTAGAAATTCCAGAAACTGTATCTGCTAAAAATAAAGATCGACTAACAGCTTATTATCTTAATGGTAAAGACCGGTATCCCGGGTGTAAAAGAATTATCAAAAAGTCAGATGGTCATGCGTATCGTATAGAACATCTAGATAGCAATTATCATTTACAAGAAGGCGATATAGTTATGCGTGATATGATCACTGGTGATTCTGTGTTGCTAAATCGTCAACCATCATTGCTGTTTGCAAGCATTCAAGGAATGAATGTAGTAGTAATGGAAATAGGCGATACAATCAGACTGAATCCTTCTGTTTGCAAAGGGTTCGGAGCCGATTAACAGTCGAAGTCGGCAAAAGCAGGCGCGATACAAAGCGTAATACCTGCTAGTAACGACGCGAAGTTCATATACATCTAAAGATGTTGTGGTAATTTTATTAAGTTCGTACTTCGCTAGTTGCAAGACACACTATTGCGGGAAACTCCTAAAGCTCTAACTACTACTTAGAATATGGAAACGTATTCTATAAGCCAGGGTAATAACCTAGGTCAAAGTAAAAATGTTAGAGATA
>Ga0210057_1009428_pt1 | contig 11282 bp, 8 predicted proteins | sample CryGeyCG2114_010_2_FD_183968 | JGI IMG/M metagenome (GOLD analysis project Ga0210057, IMG submission 183968) | Groundwater microbial communities from aquifer - Crystal Geyser CG10_big_fil_rev_8/21/14_0.10 (SPAdes) (version 2) | ecosystem: Environmental > Aquatic > Deep subsurface > Groundwater ...
TTTTTACCCTGTTCTTCTTGAATTGCTCGAATTGGTAAAATAAGAATGTCGCTTTTTTGCATAAAATAAAAAGTTACATTCGCAGTCATCCCGCTTCGCATATATTTGGGAGTATTGGTTGGTAAAACATTGACTTCGTAAGTAGTCACATTGTTGACCGTCTTAGAATCGAAAGCAATATGTGAAACCCTCGCTTCAAATTCATTGTCTGGATATGCATCAAGAACAATCGAAGCTGCTTGACTTAGCTGAATTTGTGCAAGGTCTGTTTCATCGACTTGCGCTTTCACAATAAGGCGATCAGAGAGAACAAAAAGCGGGTCCTGACTGGTAAATGTTTGACCGCTCTCGACATTACGCTGAATAACCGTCCCTGCAATTGCTGCCACAATTGGAGTCGGTCGATACAGTTCCTCCCAGCGCTTTAATTCTTTTAAACCTTCCGAGCGTGCGGAGTCGATAAGAGCAGCACGCTCAGTCGAACTCATCCAAGCTATAATTTGCCCCTGTTTAACGATTTCACCTTCTTTGATTAAAACTTCTTCAATCCGTCCCGGGATTGGTGGCTTTACCTCAACTCTATTTTCAGGACCGACAATACCAGTTGCTAGTATCGTCATGCGGATCTCACCGCGAGTTACTTCAATTAATTCTATGTTTTTTCCCGCATCAGATTTGCCTCGAGACCAAAAAATAGCAGCTGCGATGGCAAGCATTAAAATAGTGACTAATATTCCTAACTTTTTAAATTTCATGGAATTGCTCCAATCCCCTGTGCTTGCTCCCATTGAGCAGCTGAAATAACTTTATCTCTTTTGCTTTGCAAATAATTTTTCTGCCGAGCAATTAAATCGCCTTCAATGATGTCCCAATCTTCAAAGGTCAGCAGCCCATTATTGTATTTCGAACGCGCAATTTCTGCTCGCAGAGATGTCGCTTTCAAAAAATTTGTATCAACAACAAACTTTTCCTGCGCCAACCTAAAATTAGCATAGGCCTGCTTTAGCTTTGCCACCAGAACTTTGTCTGTATTCGCTACATTGTAAACTGCTTGCCGGTAAAGAGCAGATGCACTTTTGGTCGAATGAAAATCCCTAAGACCATCAAAAAGAGGAATGGTAAGATTAATTCCTATTGACCAAGACTCCTGATTAGGAAAGAACTTATCATCCAGGCGCGACAATCCCCCACTAACATCTAAGGAAGGAAAAAATGCTGACTGACTTAATGTAAGGCCGGCTTTCGACGCATCTTGCGTGGCCACAATCTGCTCAAAATCGGGAGTCGCTTTCGCCAGTAGAAAAAAATTCTCTGCGCCCGCGACACTGCCCTCTGGCGCATTTCCAGAAACCACAATATCAGAATATTCATCACGGCTAAGGACACGAGCCAATTGTGACTTGGCCACTTCTAAGATCATTTGGGCCTGAAGATCGTCATATCTCGCCTGGCTCAAATATGCCTGAGAGAGTAGGACCGAACCTTTATTCTCTCTGCCTGAGCCATAGCGCATAGTAACCAACTTGATGTTATCCTCACGACGACGAATGATCTCTGCTGTTAATTTTTTGAATTGTTGTGCATAGGCTAGACCCTCAAATGCTGATTTTAGGTCATAGCTAATTTTGGCTTTTATTGCACGGTAGCTCGCCTGACCGAAGCGTAAATTGGCTTCTCCTTGCTGTATCTGGGCCATGTCTTGCAATCCTGCAAATAAATTTTGGGAAGCGGTCAGACTTGCGCTATATCGATCGGCTTGAATACCGGCCGCAGTTTCACTTTTGGTATACCCCACGGCACTTGATATTTTTGGCAAATAAGCACCCCGACTGGAAGATATTTTGTGGCCCAGCGAAAGTACATTTTCCATAGAAGCTTTTAATTCCGGATTTTGCTGAACTGTCTCTTTAAGACAATCTTGCCATGAAAGAATATTTGACGCGTATAAGTTGAAGCTTATTATGAAAAAGATGAAGAGCGATAGCATATACGACATCATGTGATCACATGTACCTTGATAGTTCTAGCCCGATTACTATATTCGCATTATCGCTAATTAGTCTATCTCACTATTTAAACAGATTCTCTAGTAATTCCCAAGAATAGGGCAATGTCTCTAGTGAATTTTTCTACCAACAGAAGTGAGCATCCTCAATATTATCAATGTCAGACCACATAGGAAAAATTTGAACTTTCAGGTGATGTCTATTGATATTTCTCAAAGTCGCATCAAAAACCGACGTAGTACCATCGAGTAAGCCCTCAATAGCAAAGATAGAGTCATTTTTCGAGATTGTACCAATGTAGTAGTATCCACCATCTCTATCTGGTCCTATAGACACGGAATTATTTTCAAAGGTGTCAGCCTGTTTTAAAAAACTAAAGGGAAAATCAAGAATATCTGTGCCAGTTAAATGCACGAATGACTCTCCTTCACTTTTGTTAATCTCTTTAAATAAGTATGAAAGACGATTAAAGAAAGGCAACTCGGGTTGAAACAAAATTTTGTAATTTTCAATGGATGAGGCTTTTAATCGCTCCTGAAAAAATAAAAAACTCTCTGGAGTGTCAGGAGTAATATAAAGGTAGAGACAAATATCATTATTTAAATATTGCTTAAGTCCTGCCAAAAAATCTTTGATCATGGCGTGGTAGAGGGCCAGTGCCTGATTTTCCCCAATATCTTTGGCCAACCTAGTTTTTGAAAATCCCAAAAGTGGCATTTTTCCGATAACAGCAAATACTTCTTTCACACTTTCCTCAAAAAATACAAAAAAAAGGGGCCATTTAAGGCCCCCATTTTAAATTCTTCTAGTCTGGAATTTACATCATTCCTGGCATTCCGCCGCCTGGATGGCCATGTTGAGGCTCATCTTTCTTTGGCAGTTCGGCAATCATAGTTTCAGTTGTAAGCATCAACCCAGCAATTGAAGCTGCATTCTGAAGAGCAGAACGAACAACTTTAGTTGGATCGATAATTCCGGCAACAACTAGGTCTTCATACTTGTTGTCACGAGCATTGTATCCCCAAGTCAATTTTTTGTTATTTCTGACTTCGTTAACAACCACTGATCCTTCAAGCCCGGCATTAACAGCAATTTGCCTTAGTGGCTCTTGAGCTGCGCGAAGAATGATTTTGATACCAAAATCTTGTTCCTCGTTATCGCCTTTAAGAGATTCAAGCGCTTTCGTTGCATGTAAAAGAGCAGCACCACCACCAGCGACAATACCTTCTTCGACTGCGGCACGAGTAGCATTAAGAGCGTCCTCAACGCGATCTTTCTTCTCTTTCATTTCAGTTTCAGTTGGAGCACCAACTTGTACTACAGCAACACCTTCTGAAAGTTTTGCTAATCTTTCAGATAGTTTTTCTTTGTCATAATCAGATGTAGTTTCTGCAATCTGAGCTTTGATTTGAGCAACACGTGCCTCAACATCTTTTTTAGAACCTGCACCATCAACAACCGTAGTATTTTCTTTGTCGATATTTACTTTTTTAGCTGTTCCAAGATGCTCAAGAGTTGTTGTCTCGAGAGTCATACCAAGTTCTTCAGAAATCACTGTAGCGCCAGTAAGTACTGCAAGATCTTTAAGCATTTCTTTTCTTCTATCGCCAAAACCTGGAGCTTTAACAGCTGCAACTTGTAAACTACCACGAAGTCTATTGACCACAAGAGTAGTCAATGCCTCACCGTCAACATCTTCGGCTACCATGATCAATGGCTTGCCAGTTTTTACAACTGCTTCAAGTACAGGAAGAAGTTCTCTCATATTAGAGATTTTCTTATCAGTAATTAAGATAAATGGATTGTCATAATTTACTTCCATTTTTTCTGGGTTTGTTACGAAATAAGGAGATAGGTAACCTCTATCAAATTGCATACCTTCGACAACTTCCAAAACAGTTTCAGCTGTTTTAGATTCCTCGATAGTAATAACACCACTATTCCCAACTTTATCCATGGCCTGAGCAAGGAGCTTGCCGATTTCAGCATCATTATTTGAAGAGATTGTTCCAACTTGAGCAATTTCTTCAGAAGTGCTTACTTTCTTAGTTTGCTTCTTGAGTTCTTCGATAACTTTTGCGACAGCAAAATCGATACCTTTTTTAAGATCCATTGGATTGTGTCCAGCAGTTACAAATTTAACGCCTTCACGATAAATAGCTTGAGCTAGGACAGTTGCAGTTGTTGTTCCATCACCTGCATCATCATTGGTTTTTTGAGCGACTTCTTTAACCATCTGAGCGCCCATATTTTCAAAATTGTTTTCTAATTCAATTTCTTTGGCAACAGAAACGCCATCTTTTGTAATCTGAGGCGCGCCAAATGATTTTTGGATAACAACGTTTCGCCCTTTTGGTCCAAGGGTTACTTTTACTGCGTTTGCAAGTGCATTAACACCTTGTAGGATCAAGCTTCTTGCGTCTTCTGAGTATTTTAGTTCTTTAGCCATAACGATTAGCTCCTTGTGAGATATAATTTTATTAAAAAATTTTTATTGAATGACTCCAAAAATTTCATCTTCTTTCATAATAAGAAGCTCTTTTCCTTCAACCTTTACCTCTGTGCCAGAGTACTTGCCAAACAACACGAGGTCACCGGCCTTAACATCTACCATACGATGAGATCCATCTTCTAAAACCCTTCCAGGTCCTACGGCTACAACTCTACCTTTAGAAGGTTTTTCCTTGTTTGTGTCTGGAATAATAATTCCACCAGCTGTTTTTGTTTCCTCATCAGTTCTTTCCACGAGAACGCGATCTTGAAGTGGTCTAACTTGCATAATTTCCTCCTAACAAATAAACCTTTGGGTCTAAATAAAAATATTATTAGTCTAAAAATGACTCTCACAATGTAATAGCAACTAGACCCATGTCAAGGGCGGCAAGATCAAAAAAAAAACTAACCGCAATACGCTCAGCGCAAGATACTTAATTTTAATGGTTTTTTCTTCTTTTCTATCAGTTAGAATAAATGTATTAATTTGTTCTAAACCTACCTGCCTTGAGAGGATCTCTTCTGTGAAAATACGGGACTTTGTCCAATTTCGACTAGTTAGAAAACTTTTGCAAACGGAAGCCAGCGAGGAAAGAACTTACTTTGCACTTACTCTCGTGACGGGTGTCTCGGCTGGTTTGATTGCTGTCGCTCTCAATAAAAGCATATACTTTTTTACTGACGTCTTTGGAACCAACACTTCGTTTGGTCTCAAGGCACTGATATTGGGAGGTATTGCCGCCCTTATCTCCGGTTATGTAACCACGCGAAAATTCCCATCAACTGGTGGTTCAGGCATTCCGGGCGTTCGCGTAGCGATTGCTGTTTTCAACGGCAAGATCACTTTTCTTTCTTCAATCGCAAAGTTTTTTGTATCTGTCCTCAGTCTTTCAGCGGGATTTTCGCTTGGTCAAGAGGGCCCAACAGTTGCTAGTACTGCCGGAGTGGGCTCGGTCTTGGGCTCATTTTTTCACATGCCCAAAAAAAGGGTTAAGTCACTCGTGGCCATTGGTTCTGCTGGTGGCATCGCTGCTGCTTTTGGAACTCCTATTGCAGCAGTGGTTTTTACCTTAGAAGAAATCGTTGGAGATCTTAACGCCAAAATGCTGGGATCCATTGTCATCTCTTCAGTTGTGGCATCTGTTACGGCCCAATCGTTACAAGGTGACTCTGGACATTTTTTTACATCATTCAACTACAAACTTAATGATTCTCGCGAGCTTCTTTTCTATCTCGTTGTAGGATTTATATGTGCCATCATGGGTCCGCTTTGGGTCAAATCTGTTCTTAGCTACCGCCAGTTAAGCATCAAACATCTTAAAGGTCATAAGCTAACTTTGATAATGCTAACTTTTTTAATGATGGCGGCAATTTCTCAGTTTGAACCAAAAGTTCTAGGAATTGGACACGGAACGATTGAAGAGGCCTTACTATCTCTATTTATGGACTGGAAAATCTTACTCTGGCTGTTTGTATTTAAATTCATCGCCACAACCATTTGCTATGGCTCTGGTATTAGTGGTGGACTGTTTATGCCCACCCTTTTGATGGGTGCTATGCTGGGGGGTTGTATCGGTTCTATTTCAAGTATTTTGTTTCCCGGCTTTGCCCTAAACACCGGAGCTTTTGCTCTGATTGGCATGGGAGCATTTTTTGCAGCTGTAATTCGATCACCTTTCACCTCTATCATCATGGTTTTTGAACTGACTCGTGACTATAATATTATTTTGCCTCTCATGGTTTCAAATATTGTCGCCTATGCAATTGCTTCTAAGATTCACCATGGTTCTATTTTTGAAAATATTAGTGAACAAGATGGAATTCATCTTCCAACCAGAGATGACAATGATCTCATGGAAAGCCTGACCGTTGAAGAGGCCATGATCAATGAGCCTATAACCCTTAGTGCCCAGCTTCCAATTAAAGATGCCATGGCGAAAGTGCAAAAAATTGAGGCCTCCGGTTTTCCAGTTCTTAAGAATGGTCTTCTGATTGGCATGGTCTCTACCGCTGACGTTGGCTCTGCTTACGCCAAAAGAAAAAAAGGCCAACGCACCGTCGAGGATATATCGACCAAAAATGTTATCAAAATTTATCCTGATCAATCACTCTTGGTTGCTTTTCACAAATTAAAACAATATCAAATAAGCCGCTTAGCCGTTGTTAGCAGAATCAATGACAAACGCTTGGTAGGAATTATTACGGCTGAAGATATTGTTAGAAAATTTGGTTACCACTTGGTAGAAGAAACCAAGGCAAAATCAAAAACTAATAGGGACGAATTATTTACACCTGACCTCGATGCTGCGCCAGAATTAGACAGCGAATCAAATGGTGAAGTTCAAGAAGAAGTATAAAAAAATAATTTATTTCAATTCCAACCAATTCTTTCCAATGCCAATATCTACAACTAACGGCACTGAAAAGCTGACAACGTTCTCCATCCTATCTTTAACAACTTCTTTTAAGATACTAAGTTCCTCTTCTGGCCCTTCAAAAATAAGTTCGTCATGTACCTGAAGCAGCATTTTAGATTTCAACTTCAACCTGCTTAATTCCTGATCAATAGAAATCATTGCAACTTTGACGATATCAGCGGCTGTTCCCTGGATAGGACTATTAATCGCAACTCTTTCGGCCTGAGATTTTATAGCGCGATTACTTGATTTAATTTCAGGTAAAAATCTCTTTCGACCATGTATGGTTTTAGAATATCCATGCAATTCTGCAAATTCTTTTAGTTCGTCTAGAAAGGCCTTTACCCTTTGAAAACGGTTGAAGTAATTTTCAATATAGACTTTTGCATCAGTGCGAGAAATCTTAAGTACTTTTGATAAGCCGAAAGAAGATTGACCGTACATAAGCCCAAAATTGACGGCCTTGGCCATGCGACGATGCTCCTTGGTTACCTCTTCAATTGAAATTCCCATAACTTCAGAAGCAGTCTGAACATGAATGTCAATATTTTCTCTGAAGGCCTTTAGCATGACTTGATCCTGGCTCATATGAGCAAGGATTCTCAGTTCGACCTGGGAATAGTCAGCAGACAAAAAATAATTATTACCGGATGGAATAAAGGCCTTTCGCACCATCCGCCCAGACTCAGATCGAATCGGAATATTCTGTAAATTAGGGTTGAGAGAACTCAGCCTCCCTGTAGCTGCAGTGTGAAGGCTAAAATTTGTATGAATTCGATGTGTAACAGGATGGCGTAAATCCGGTAAGGTTTTGACATATGTATTTAAAAGTTTATCAATTTCTCGGTATCTTAGTATTTTTCCCGGAACCATGTTTAGATTAAGTGAATCTAACTCTTCCAATACCTCTGAATCTGTTGAGGGACCAGTCTTCGTTCGCTTAATAATTGGCAATCCTAACTTCTCAAATAAAAGTTGGCCTACTTGCTTAGGAGACTTAAGATTAATTTCACACTTGATTTCCTCGCCTACATCTTTTTCAATTTCTAGCAATTCATTAGAGAAGTTGGTTTCAATCGTCTTTAGATAATCGACGTCAATCAAAACTCCCTGTCTTTCCATCTCGGCAAGAATGGGAATAACTTGCATATCCATATTGTAAAATATTTCTTCCAGATTGTTTTTTTTAATATCACTAGAAAAAACTTTTGAAATTTTTAGCAGGCAAGTCGAGATATCGGCATGATATTGATAGAATCCTACACCTCGAATAAGTTGAAAATATTGTGACTCTATCTGGGTATGATCGAGTGTAATATCTGCATAGCCAGAGCACAAAGAATCAAAATGGTGATTCCCATCGGGGTTTAATATATAATGCGCTTGAACTACATCAAACATTTTTGCATTAAGAGGTTTGCTGCAGCCAAGGGCCGTACAATAATCGCGTTTTGCATGCTCAGTCACAAGCATCTTATCTGAATCCGCCCATAACTCGTGCAAAAATGAATCAAATTGCTCGTGGCTATTTCTTTCAATCAAAAAAGATGTCTGCTCATCGTAATTGATTGCCAACAACTCAACCCGTCGATTTAAAATGTCATCAGAATCATAAACCGTATGACAAGCAACAAGTTGAACGTTAGCCAAATCATTTTTCAATTGGGCGAGTTCATCTGAAGTTTCAATCAATTTGTAATTCATTCTTGATGTAACAGGTTCATTCAAAAGAATCTGTTCCAAACTATTCAAACCAGGAACAGTTTGGGCCGAATGTTCACCCGCACGTAAGTCACTTAATTTATTTAATGCATTTTTAAAATTCAGTTTTTTAAAAAAATCTTCCAGTCCTGCTCCCGCATGAAACTTGTATTCAGTCTCCTCTGGAGTATGCCCTAAAACTACATCGGTATGAATAGTAATTAACTTCTTTGAAAGTAGGCCTTTGTCGAGATAATCGGTAAAAGCCTCCTTCAAGCGTTTCCCAACGAATTCGTCTCTGTGCTCAACACATGCATCAAAAGTCTTATACTTTTCAAGCAATGTTGCTGCTCCCTTGGCCCCGACGCCCTTCATTCCAGGTACGTTGTCAGATGCATCGCCGACAATGGCCAGATAATCCACTATCTGCTCAGGCCAGACACCCATTTTTTCATACACCGCTTGGCGGTCGTAAATTTTATCCTTCATTGTATCCAGCATTTTGACCTTATCATCTACAAACTGCATTAAGTCCTTGTCGCTGCTGGCAATCAAAATTTGATCAAAATAACTTTTCCACTGCTCACAGGCAGAACCAATTAGATCATCTGCTTCATATTTAGAATTAGAGAATTTTGGTAATCCCATTTTATCTATCATTTCAAATATAAGCGGAAATTGAGGTACCAGTTCCTCCGGAGGCTCAGAACGATTGGCCTTATACTCCTTGTAAAGCTCATTGCGAAAAGTATCTCCCTTAGTGTCACAAGCAATAAAAATATGTGTAGGTTGGTACTTTGAGAGCAATTTATAAAGCATGCTCCAAACTCCCTGAACGGCGTTAACAGGTGTTCCATCTGGTGCATGTAGTGACCTCTGAATTGCAAAAAAGGCCCTAAAAATAAAACTACTGATATCTACTATGATAAGCTTCTTCATATGCTGCCTTAATTTTGATTTTTGATTATGAAAAAAGTAAAACTAGCATGGGGTCAGTCTCTTTTCAACTAAATGAAAGTTAAAACATATCTCTGAATATAAGCTATGAAAGCTTTTGAGTTTCAGAGTTAAACCAGCTCACTCGTTTCTTTTTTGCAGCAGCCTGCCCACCATCGTTAGCAATAACAGTTGTGTCTGCCATCACATCCCCAAGCCGGTGACCAGAATCGAGTTTGTACAGTAGATAAATTTCAAGCGAGATAAGGGGCACTCCAATTAAAATAGCAATAATCCACCCCCAGATCGGGAGAATGGCAAATCCTAAAGGGATAAGAATTGGTAGGTTGCGAATAACGGACTGCCTGACTGAGCAAGGACTGCCATCTTCAAGCGAAATGACAGCAAATCCAATTATTTTTTTCCCTACGGATTGACCATCTTGCAAAGAGTCAGAGATAGCAATGTAGACTACCGATAAAATAATACCGACTGGAAAGAAAAAAATTGAAAGAATCAGAACTAAAAAAAGATCAATTGCTTTTGCCAGAAGCCTGGAAAGCCGAGCAATTTTCTGACCCCTTTTTAGCAAATATTTACGCTTCATATTGGCCATTGTATATCATGATAACTAATCAATATAATAGGAAATATTTTCAAACAAAAACTGCCTGCTAAAGATCAAAGATAAGTATCTGTACAAACTTGTTTAACATATTATAAAAATATACAATCATCTCCTGCAGTAACGACAGGAGAAATGGGAGTGTAAAATGAGTTCTATCAACAAAGTAGATCAGTCAAATTTTAAAGAAGTTGTTTTGGATAGTAGTGTGCCAGTGCTTGTCGATTTCTGGGCCGAATGGTGTGGACCTTGCCGGGCGCTAGCTCCTGTTTTAGATGAAGTAGCAAAAGAGTTTGGGGCTAAGGCGCAGGTGGTGAAGCTCAATGTTGATGAAAATGGTGAGATTGCTCAACAATTTGGCATCCGTGGGATTCCGACCCTTATTTTCTTCAAAAATGGCGAAGCTGCTAAAACATTAGTTGGCCTTCAACCCAAAGAAGAAATTAGAAAAACCCTTCAAGAACTGGCCTAATTTACATAAGGCTCCCTAGGAGCCTTATTACTCATTACCTTATGGCGGTGGCCAGCAATGCTACAAGATCGTATCCGGGACAATTTGAGTGAAGCTCAGGAAGTCTTAAGTGAGTTTATTCAGGACCCAAAATCAATTGCCTCAATTGAAAATGCTCTGCAAATTTTAATAGAGTGTATAAATCAGGGCGGAGCAATTTATAGCTGTGGAAATGGTGGCTCCTTTTGCGATGCCATGCACTTTGCCGAAGAATTGACTGGGAAATTTAGAGAAAATCGCAAATCCTTGCGGGCCATGGCCATCAGTGATGCTTCCCACCTGTCCTGTGTTGCCAATGACTTTGGTTACAATCATGTGTTTTCGCGCTTCTTAGAAGGCTGGGCCAAGCCTGGGGATGTGTTGCTTGGTATTTCCACATCGGGAAATTCCGCTAATGTTATTGAAGCTGTGAAGACTGCAAAAAAGTTAGGAATGAAATCAATCGGGCTTTTAGGTAAAACTGGCGGCGACTTGAAGAACTTAGTTGACTCTGCCGTCATCGTTAAAGGCCATGTCTGGGCCGATCGCATCCAAGAAGTTCATATTAAAATCATTCACATCCTTATTGATGGTATCGAACAGGGCCTAAAATA
>Ga0210057_1009434_pt1 | contig 11277 bp, 9 predicted proteins | sample CryGeyCG2114_010_2_FD_183968 | JGI IMG/M metagenome (GOLD analysis project Ga0210057, IMG submission 183968) | Groundwater microbial communities from aquifer - Crystal Geyser CG10_big_fil_rev_8/21/14_0.10 (SPAdes) (version 2) | ecosystem: Environmental > Aquatic > Deep subsurface > Groundwater ...
CTGCAGCATGGGCGGACGACAGTCTATTCATGATCGTTGCACGTTCGCTGGCAGAAGGACGCGGGTATGCACTGCCCATCCTTGAATCACCATGGCACTTTCCCTACACCCTCAATATCGGACCGCCACTCATTCTTCCAGTAGCGCTGTTCATCAAACTATTCGGGTTCTCTGTAAGCATCGCACGCATTCCCATGACCTTGTTCCTTATGGGAACAGTTACCGCATTCTACTTCTTTACAAAGCACATAACCAATCGCATAACAGCTTGCTGGTCTACTATCCTTCTCGTCACTCTCTCCGCATTTGTAAACAATGGAAAACCTGTGTTGGGAGAAGTACCCGGACTCTTCTTTCTTCTGCTCGGGCTCCTTGCACTTCTTCGCATCGAACGACAGTGGAAATGGACTCTCTGGAGCGGGATGTTCTTCGGACTGGCACTGCTGACGAAAATCACGTACGGACTCATTCTTCCTGCACTGGGTATTGCATGGCTGGTTGCCTTACGCAGAAAAGAATGGAACACACTCAAAAAAATCACACTGGTCGGCTGTCTCACCGTTCTGCTGTACCTGCCATGGAGATTTGTCGAACTCAATTCGCAACCCGGGCTTCTCAGTGACTTTCTGTTTCTCTGGGGACAGAGTAACCAAGAATCCGCCGCACCGTTTTCCCACCTTTTCTCACATCCGGATACTCTCACGCGACTTCCGTTTCTTGCCTACGGCACATTCCTCCTTCTCGGAGGTATCGGGCTCTGGAACATACGAAAAAACCTTCACCACGTAGCAGGCTCTACCCTCGCAACGCTCATTATCCTCTTCACCATCTACTTTCTGAGCAGTTTCGGCTGGTACCGTCACCTTCTTCCTGCGCATTTTCTCCTTCTCCCGTTCGTTCCCATCGGCCTGGAAACTACGCTCTCTCTGTGTTCCTGGAAAACACAGATCAAAAAACCACTGATTGCACTCATCCTCTCAGGGATCATTCTTCTGCAAGGCTGGTGGCAACTGGACCACCGGGGCGCAAGCAGAAGTACAGAAGCTGAAGACGTTGCACATGCTCTTCAGAAAGGATTTACGGAAGAGCCTATGGTTATTCAACAGGCAGAAGTGTTCGTACAATTACCCTACAACAGACATTGGTTCTTCCTCACCAACCCCAAAATTACAGAGCGCCTGCCGGAAACAGTTGTGCAGTACTCCGATACAACACGCTGCCTCCCGGTGCTTCTTAAGCTAAGTGAGCAAAGCGTGCAGGATTGGAACGACCGCATCACACATGTCTCTGGCCGCTACTATCTTGTAGAACTCCCGGATGCTTCGTGTCCTACAACCTAAAAACATGCCCTGGTTCTCTGAATACTCTTTCATTCGGCTCCTGCAACAATTCGTCCAAACACATACAAGGCAGTTTCTGCTCTACCTCGTGAGCGGTGGGGCGTCGGTTGTTGTTGACTTCGGCAGTTACTTTCTCTTGATCTGGCTCGGTTCGCACTACGTCACAGCGAATGTCGTCGGAAACACTCTGGGTTTCCTCAGTGCGTTCTTTTTCCACAAGTACTTCGTGTTCAAAAAATACGACAAAAGCGCAAACCACTTTGTACGATATTGTCTCCTCACACTGTTTAATGTCGTTGTACAAACCCTGATCCTCGTCCTGTTGGTTGAGTGGTTCTCGTTCGACCAAGGAAGTGCAAAACTTCTCAGTTGGATCATCAGCACACTCGGCAACTTCTTCTTCTATAAATTCTTCGTCTATGTCTGAACCCTTGCCAATCAGCGTCCATATTCTCACATACAACTCCGCAAAAACAATTGCTCGAGCCATTGAGAGCGTTCGTGGATGCAGCGAAGTTCTCGTGATTGATGGAGGAAGTACGGATGACACGCGTACAATCGCTCAAGAACACGGCGCACGCATCATTGAACAACGACCACAGGAAGAACAAGGAACACCACTGGTCAACTTCGCCGAAGCGCGCAATAGAGGACTCCAGGCAGCCAGCAAGAACTGGATCCTTGCGCTCGACAGCGATGAGTATGCATCCGAAGAGTTGATGGAAGAACTGCGAAACCTGACACAGACAGGCGCACCATGCGCATGCTGGATTCCCAGGAAGTACATAACAACCGCCAATCGCATTGTGACACACGCAACCACCTACCCCAACGCACGATTGTACTTCTTCCATAAAGATGTCGTCACAGAGTGGGTCAAACCCGTGCATGAGAAACCGGAACTACAACCTGGTACACCGATTCACGAGCTGAAAGGCGCAAGCATGGCTCCCTTGGGGAGTAGGGAAGAGTACAAGCAGAAAAACCTTCGCTACCTGCAGATCGAAGTTGAGAGCGACGGCAACAGTAGTTGGCTCCATTGGTTCCTGCACCGCGTGCTCCACACACTGCGTTCACGAAGTGTTGCTTTCGTAAAATTACTTTGGATTTGGCTACTGCCACATAAAAACTGTGTGCGTCTTCCACTGAACCACGAACTTCTCCGGTTTTGGTACGGATGGAAACTCATCGTTGCCACATGTCCACTTACCCGTCGATCTCATGAAAACACTCATTGACAGATACTACAGGTACATTCGCCCGCTCCGTCCTCTCTACGGATGGGCACTTGATGCAAAAAGAAAGGTACGGTGTCAGAAAAGAACGGAAGAGTGGAAAGAAAAAGGATTCCGCGGAGCGAAGCTCGATATCTGCGGCGGACGCAATCCGTGGAAACCTGATGAATTTCTCAATGTGGATATTGTTGACCTCCCCCAGGTTGACCTCATCTTCGACATTCGCGAACGCTTCCCAATCGACGACAATGTCATCGTAGAAATTTTCTCCGCTGCCACGCTCGAACACTTCCGCGAACTGGACAACCTCCATATTCTCAGAGAGTTTCACCGCATTCTCCAACCCGGAGGCACCCTCTCTGTCTCTACCCCCGACATCGAAGCCATCGCCAAAGGACTTCTTGAAGGAGACGACATTCACCTCATTAACCAACACTTCTTCGGAAAGTATAAAGGAGATCAAACAGAAGACTACGACCTTCACCGTTGGATGTATCCGGCAGGGAAGATGGTTGAAATTCTGGAAAACGTCGGCTTTGTGAACGTAAAACAGGTTCCGAATGACACAGGACTCCATGATCCGAAGTACAACTACTTAATAAACGCAGAAAAGAAATAGGAAATAGGTAGTAAAAATTTTCAGGAAAATGCAGCTTTTAGGACTACAAAATACTCCCTTATCGCCCTGAAAATTTTTACTACCTATTTTCTGTGTCATGCACCCACACCGACCATCCCTCCCCCTGCTCCACCAACTCCACAGTACCAAGTCTTCTCATATCCCAACCCGGCTGACGTTTTTCATCCCACACAACGTATTTCACACGATACCTCTCCAAGTATTCCTCCAAACGCTCCTCGATGTCTGCACATGTACCTGTGACCAAATCCAGTTCATCCTGACGCACACGTTCCTTTCCCTGCATGTCAAAAATCGCATCGTACGCATCACCGTACACAAGAACGACTTCATCTTCTGGTCGACGGTCAGGGACATCTAGAGGCATCTGTGTAAGGCAATAGCGCTCCGCGAGTTCCCTGTGACTGCGCAGTTCATGCTGAATGTAGTGCGTGTAGAGGACATCGTGACGGGTATGACTCGCAACCAACGATGATGTAAGAGGATCTGATAGAACGACTGACTGGTCGAATGCTTCTAGTAAAGAAAGTAGTGAAGCCAGGTGTTGCTCACCAAAATCCGTATCATCAATCCGCCATTGCGCAATCACTGCACGGTTGTCATAGGCAATGCCAAAAAGAAATACACATCCCGCACAAAGCACAACACGAGAAAACCACTCTCTACGACGTGCTGCCGCAGTAACAGCTACGCAGGCGGCAAATACGAGAAAGAACAAGTAGTGCGATACGAAGATGAAACGAATGCCATGCAACAGATGTTGGTTAAAAATCACAAACGCTGTCAGCACAGTGCACGTAACTGCTGTTGTGTATATGCGACGACACCATCCCACACTCACTCCGAGTGCCATACACAAAAACAGCACCGTCCACGGCCAGGATTCCGGACTCTGTGTATGTCCAATGCCACTGCGAAAGAATGCTTCTGTGTAGAGAGAATGTGCACTGGCACGCATGAGTTGCAAAAAGATAGGAACAGCAATGACCGCTCCCACTCCTCCAAAAAGGAGTATCCGCCATACATGCTTCCATCGCTCAGCACGACTATGCACAGCATTCAAAAAATAGAGCAATGTAAGAATACCCCACCAAGCCCACGCGGCCGTCCAGCTCCAGAAGTACACATCAACAAGCAACCCCATGAGAGCTCCGCCCATAACTCCCCAAAGCAATCTGTACTGAAGACCGGCAAGCACCCCCCACATGGCAAGGAGTGTCAGAAGAAAACTTGTTCGCTGGTGAATGGGACGCCCCAGGTTGTAGAGTTCCATGAAGCAGAAAAGTACAGCGATAACAAAAGCCTGCTTTCGTGAAAACCCACATGCTCGACAGAACCCAAGGAGCACAAGAAAGAGAAGAAAAGGAATGATAAAATCCATCCACATAAGCACTGTTGCAGCATTCACGCGAAACGGCCGAAAGAGTTCCCCGTAGACACGCTCAATAAACGCCGTTTGCAGTTCAGGTAACTCCTCATCGCCTCCTGTCACCGCAGTGCCCAACCTGTGACTTCGACCAAGAAGTGCTTCCTGCACACGCGGAAGATAGCTGAACTCGTCGCTGTTGAAGTGCACGGGAATTCCCTGATACCGACCATCCAGTACGTGGAGAATATGTGGCATGCTAACCAAAAGCCCAAAAAATGCAGCAGTGCAGAATACAAGCCAATACCAGCGTTTTTCAGCAAAAAAACTACCCAACACAAAAGCAGTATACTGCATACGCATGGCTCGTCCCTACCACCAAATCCTCCAACACGCCTTCAGGCGCTTTAGCATACTGAGCGCAAGACGCACGTTTTTGCCAACATGCGGATACTATGTACGTTCTCGCCTCTTGGCACCCCCTCCCCTTTGTCCCCCTGTCCGTCCGGCAGGCGGGCTCCCTCAGGAAGGGGAAAGAGTAGAAAAACCCGCCCTCTTCACCATGAACATTCTCCCACCTATGGCGTACGTGTGGTATCACTTTGCAGAAAAGAACCTGGGAGACAGAGTAGGTAAAGTGCTCTTCGACTGTTCCGGCAAACTCAACCCGAAGGACTTTCCCAACATGCGTGTGCAGAAGTTTCTCAACTTCTACGCCGCGACGAAGTCGGACGAATTTTTGTATCACATTGCGACACATCGAAAAATCGGGTGGATCTGCGATGACGACATGTTCCCGATGAGCCCGAAGATGCTTGATGTGCTCGAAAGAGAACTTGCAGATGACAAAACAGCATCTGTCAGTTTTCGTCCGCGCAACTGGTGGCACTACGACATTGATGGAAAAGAGTATGAGGTCAGCAGCAGTTACTGCACAGCTATCAATAGAGAGATTTTCTGTAAGAAAGAAAAGCTGTCACTCGCTCCTGCCAACTTTAACAACCATCCGTCGCATATCGGTAAACCTCCCGTACGGTACGACACATTTGATAAGGCAAATGAAATTCTGATCAGAAAAGGCTATCGCTGTTACGTCGTGCCAGAGCAAGAACGAAATGAGTACCTCACCGGATTCAGTGGCATGAGTGGAGCAGTTATTCTCCTTCATTACTTCAAAACACCGGAAGAGACAATTCTGTACTACATGACCCCTCCTAAAAAACAATGGAGCGGCAACGTTCTCTTCGGCACACTCTCGGCTATGCTCGCGATCTGTACTATCTGCGAAATTTACGAATCAATCACCGGTAAGAAGTATGTCATTCCATCCCTTCCAGCCCGATCCGAACTCGAACGCATCCGCGATGTGAATCGGAAGGAATTTCGAGACGACCAGGATCCGGAGTGGTTCGAAAACGTCGAGAAACACCTGAAAAGAGAGCTTTGAGGAATTATTGACAAATTTATAAAAATAAGTATTATATAATCTTCTGTTTTCGGATCTTTGAAAAAGGAAAGGAGGTGAAAACATGAAGAAGAAGCTGACGAGCTTCTTGGTGGCGCTCTTGCGAGCGCTGGGCACGCCCCACGCCTAGTTGGGGCAGTCAACCGGGATGATCAACATCATCCCGGTTTCGGTGTGGGTTTTACTTACATCTATATTGCACCACCGACGTCACCGGACTTGCTTCCGTTTGGTACAAAATTTCCACACCTTCTTTTGGTTCCCGTGTAATCTCGTAGAGAGGGCAGGATTCTTCGCGCGAAGATACCAACTGGATATCCTCCCGAAACACCCCCTCTTCCCACACACGTCTGTTCACTCCACTTTCCACGAGGAAAAAGGAACTCTCTTCCGCATACTCATTGATGTAATCACGCGCAAGGGACCATGTGTAGAACCCTTCCGAAGATAGACCAAGGTTTGCAGAGATCTGCGGAACAAGTCGATCGACGACACTGTTGCAGGAACCGTAGGTGTAGAGACAGATAGCTGCGGTGTGGGTAACTATGAGAACAGTAATGCAACCAATACATGTATATTTCCATACAACAGATCCCCCTCCCCTGGCCCCTCCCTCAAAGGAGGGGAACCCTGCGGGCGACATACGTTGGCAAACATCTCGCAATCCTAACACTGCAAAAAAGAGCAAAAATACATATCCCGGAAACGCAAAACGCAGTGCCTGCACCCACCAGATAGCGGTCAGTATCCAAAGTGCACCCATGACGCATACAAAAAAAAGGTACTTTCTCCAGTAACGAAGTAGTCCGTACAGAGACAAGAGTAATAGCAGCGGCAAAATATTCTGGAGCGGATTACCGTAGTAGAACAGATTCGAGAGAAACTGATGCACCAGACTCGGCGCCTGCTGCCCTAACTCTCCCGTGTACTCTGAGTACAGCGGATCCCCAAAGACGAGAAAATTACGCAGAGGCCAGAGTGCAAAGAGGAGCACTCCGAATCCCATCCCTACCCAGAACCACAGTGAGTAGAGGTGGTCACGACGGTGAAAAAGCACCCATAAACCGAACACCGCAAACAGTGGCACGCCGTTGTATCGTGTCAGACAAGCGAGACCCAGTGCGGCACCGGACAGAAGGTACCATCGGTCATCCTGATCTGCACGCAGAAATCCATACACCGATGCCAGCACAAGACTCGTAAAAAGAAAATCTGCAGATCCCACTTGAGCCATGTATAAAAACCCATGATGAAAAAGAATGAAGACAGAAGTCAGAAGAGCAACGAAGGAGTCTGCCACTCGTGCAAACAGGAAAAAACTTAAGAGGAGCACTGCACCACCTGCCAGCAGACTACTCAGTTGCATACCAAGTTGCATACCAAAGAGTTGCGTCAACGGATAGGACGCAAACGCATGAAACGGCAAGTGCTTCGCGTAGGATTCTCCAAGAAGCTTGTACGATCCATCTTTCCACAAACTCTCTCCAAGAAGTGCGTAGATTGCCGTGTCACTCACAACGGGAAAACGCGTTCCCGGCAGCCACAGAAGAATTAAGAGAAGAAGTAATCCAAGAAGAATGTGCCAGGAGTATTTTTGAACGAAGGAAATCATGGTTTCACAATACGCAATTTCACAAACACCCATACCCATTTAAACCAGTCTTTCCAACAAATCTTCTTCCCTTCTTTGAAACTACGCGGTGTGTAGGAAATCGGTGCCTCAGCAATATGATATCCGCGCCGCAGGAGCATTGCCGTGAGTTCCGGGTCAAAACGAAAATCATTTTCTTTCAGTGGAAGAGTCTCAAGAACGTCTCGACGCACCATCTTGTAGCATGTGGGTTGGTCCGTGAGATGACTGCCATAGAGCACATTGCAGATGGTCGTGAGGAGTGACCCTCCAACAAACGTTGTCAGGTGCATGTACTGTTTCTGTTTCTTGAGTCGGCGTGACCCGAAGAGAACAGGTATGTTTTTTTCTTCTGCAATACGCAGAAGCGCAGGAATTTCCTCGGGGCTGTACTCCAGATCCGCATCCTGCACAATGACGTAGTGTCCCTTGGCATGTGTATACCCCATGCGCACGGCGGACCCCTTCCCGCCGTTTTCTTTGTGCAGAACAGTATCCTGAGTTCGCGCTTTCGCATGCAGAATCGAAAGTGAAGAGTCCTTCGATCCATCGTCCACAAAAATAACTTCCGCAAAATCACCACACACCTGAAAGATACGGTCGATAATTGCAGTCAATGTCGCTTCCTCGTTGTAGACAGGCATAACAATGCTCAGACGTGGCATCATAGAGAGAAGTGTACTGTACTACCGTGTCATTTCTCCAACCAATCGCCGCACGAGGCTTGGGAGACCATGTTTTTCTGTGACATTCCTACGTAACTGCTGACAAATCTCACTCTGCTTCTCCTCTGGAAGTACAAAGAACTCTTCAACTTTTGTGGCCATATTTTCATCGTTCACACGTAACCGTTCAGGGAGCTCTGGCTGCACGGCAGACGACAGAGAAACAACAGGACACTCACAAGCACATGCCTCAAGCACTGCTTTATCCAAACTTGTTTCACTCGCATGCAGGAACATTCCCGCACGCTGCAAGAGCAGAACAAGGGCAGGCTGCTCCAGTGAGGAAATTGTCACACGGTCATGCAAATCAAAGTTGTGCAAAAATTCCTGCAAACCAGACAGTACTTGGCTGTCATCAGCCGTAATAGGCATGCCTACAACCGTCAAATGGTACTGTGGAGGGAGCGCATGTAATGTACGGAGCAATACATCCAAACGTTTCGCGCGCGTAATGCGCCCAACCGTCACGAGGAGTGTGGGATCCCGCTCTATACTTGGGTCTGGACAAAAACGCTTTGTGTCGATGCCATGGCCCACGATAATGCTCTTTTTTGTCGGGAGCGGCATTCCATACTCCGATGCACTGAACACTTTTCGCGCAACGAGGAGCGAAAAACGTAGTGGCCACTTTGTACCACGCGCCTCGTACCAAAGGTAAACAGGTTTACGGAAAAGCCACCACATTTTCCAACCAAGCACCACCCAGATCGGTGTCATGTGTACGAGGACTACGTCGTACTCTTTGCGTAATTTCCACTGTAACCACCAGAAACGACAGAGCTGAAAGATTTTCGAGACTCCCCAGTCCTTCCCCAATGTCTCAACAACAACGTTGGACGGTAATGCGTACTCTCCGACAGAGAGACCGATAACAGTAACCTTGTCACATGTTTGCGCAAACTCTTCAACCCATCGATGGAAAAATCCAAGAATCGGATCTCGTCGATCAACCTTCTGAGTAATAATGAAAAGCTTCATGCAAAAGATTTAAGAAATTGAGCATACTCTCTCACTAACTTCTCACACGAATACATCGTGAGAATATCACGTCCCCGACGAGCGTACTCCGTAAAGAGCGCGTTGTCCGAAAGGAGGTGACCGATTTTGTCGACCAAGTCATCCGGTTCACCAGTTGTCGGCAAGTACATCTTTCCCTTCTCAAGTTCTTTGAGTACTCCCACGCGCGTCGCAATGAGCGGCACACCAAGGGCCATTGCCTCCAGTGCCACACGTGGACCGCCCTCACTTTTGGACGGTACCACCATCACTTTTGCAGATTGAATCGCACGGTAAACGTCATTTTTCTCAGGGAGCCACTGGGTAAATGTAACACGTTTCGTAAGCGCAAGACGTGAGACGTGAGACTGTAGACGTGAAAGTAACGGACCGTCGCCAATAATGAGCAACTGTTTGTCTTTTATATGTACAAGTGCCTCTAACACATTCTCAATACCCTTATTCGGCACCAGTCGTCCGCAGAAGACGATGTCGTATTTCTTTTCAAGAGACAGATCCGGCTGCAAAGCTTTCGGATCCAGATACTGTGATGCAAGAATATGGACAGGAATGGTCGTCCACTTCTTCACCATATCTGCCACTTCCTGGTTCACTGTTCGTACAGCAGAAACAGACCGACCGACGGTTCTAAAGTACAACCAGTACATCCGTCGCCCAACCCACTCACCCACGTTGGCCGCAATCGGATGTCCGACAATGTGATGCATTTCAGATATGCGCGGAATGTCAGTGTTCCTACTGAGAAACCAAGCACCGATGCCATTATAGAATGGCGGATAGTCATGCACTGTCATGACTGCGTACTTCCTCTCGGCAGTAAGTTCTCTTCCCTTCTGCAAAATCCACCACGGCTGATACCAGAGCCCGTATGGGGAATGGTGAATATACACCTGATCAAACGCATGCACCGGCGCCTCCAAGCAGGGACGTGGGGGTTTCGGGCAGATCACATCGATACGCTCAAAATACTGCTTCAACTCCTCCAACGTGTACCAGAATGCCCCCCGCCGCGCTTCGGGAATAGATCTGTCACCCGATATCATCAAAAGGTTCATAGAGAAAGATGGTAACAAGATGTGTCTACCCTTCAGGATGACACATCTTCCCTTAGTAAAGAGGTAAACAAATCTACATGTTCCTCACACACAACAGACCATGGTCGTGCCTCACGCAGTTGCTGTACACCACTTCTAATGTTCTCATAATTCTCCACTACTTCCATGATACCATCCCGAATCTGCTCTGAAGTTCTCAACGGTCGTACAATCATGCTCTGCCGAAGCTCTTCGCTCAACCCCGTTTCTTCTGTGAGAAGCACCGGCATCCCGTTTGCCCGTGCCTCAAGAGCAACATTGGGGCTAATTTCTGTAAGAGACGGCAGAACGAGGAGATCGTGCTTCGAAAACTGATACCGCTTTTCTTCACCGTGTACCGCAGGAAGAAAACGTATCATCGGATTTTTGACCGATTGCAGCTTGGCAGATAGCGGACCATCACCAACCAGTGTCAGTTGAACACCATCCATCAACTGCACTGCTTCCAGTAATGCATCAAGATTTTTAAATCCCACAAACCGCCCCATAAAGAGCAATCGAAACGGCGTATGTTTTGGACCTCTTTCAGAAGGTTTATCACTGGATATCGATAAAGCGTTTTCGATGACTTGATGTGAAGGCAACGTTTTGTAGTTTTCTTCATAGAGGAGTTGCTGCCACGCAGTAGAAAATACAATGACATCAAAAGCACGCAGTAGTGGCTGCATGAACTTTTCAATCAGTGGCCGCAAGAAAGGCTTCTCGTAGAGTTCTCGCAAACTCTTTTTGCCGCCGTAGTCTGTGTAGCGCTCCCACAGAAAATCT
>Ga0210057_1009435_pt1 | contig 11277 bp, 8 predicted proteins | sample CryGeyCG2114_010_2_FD_183968 | JGI IMG/M metagenome (GOLD analysis project Ga0210057, IMG submission 183968) | Groundwater microbial communities from aquifer - Crystal Geyser CG10_big_fil_rev_8/21/14_0.10 (SPAdes) (version 2) | ecosystem: Environmental > Aquatic > Deep subsurface > Groundwater ...
CTAATTTTTAATTGAATTTGAATTTAGAATTTGAATTTTTGTCTATCTATATGTTAATCGACGAAGTATACATTAATGTCAAAGCGGGTAAAGGCGGCGCGGGTCGTGTGGCTTTTTTTCCCATGAAGAGTGGGCCGTGTGGGGGAGACGGTGGAAATGGAGGAAGCGTGATAGTTCGTGGAAAAAAGGAGATAAAAAATTTGAACAGTTTAGGTCAGAAAAAGGCTTTTATAGCAGAGGATGGGGGCATTGGAGAAAACTTCAATAAAACAGGTCATCGCGGAGCCGATGCGATAATCAACGTTCCGCTTAATACTGAAGTTGTTAATACTATGCTTAAGACGAAAATAGTCATTAAAGAACCTGACAGGGACTATTTCATCTGCAGAGGAGGAAAGGGAGGCCGAGGGAACGACAAGTTCAAGTCGGCCACCAACCAGACACCCAAACATGCAGACCCAGGCATGCCTGGAGAAAGCGCGCATTTCAAGATAATACTCAAATTAATAGCAGATGCTGGCTTTATTGGGCTACCGAACGCAGGGAAAAGCAGCCTGCTTAATGAAATAACGAATGCACGGGTAGCAACTGCGCCGTATCCTTTTACAACACTTGAGCCTAATTTGGGAGCCTTTGAGCAGTATGTCATTGCCGATGTACCTGGCCTTATTGAAGGAGCCTCAAAAGGAAAGGGCCTAGGGAGTAGATTCCTCAAGCATATTGAAAAAGTAAAAGTACTCTATCACTGCATCAACTGTGAAAATGAGAAACCCGAAGAGACATACGCCGTAATACGAACTGAGCTTGCACAGTCAAATCCCATGCTGGTTGAAAAAAAAGAGATAATTTTGCTAACTAAAATTGATTTATTGGAACCCAAAAAAAGAATAAGCTTAGTGAAATCACTTGAAAAAAAACTTGAATTACCGGTAATAGGTGTTTCTATTCATGACCTGGACTCTATTGAAGGACTGAAGAAAAGTATTCGGGAAAATGTGACTGCCTCTGCTACAGCATAAATTTGGTATGTACTTGTCATTCTGGTAAGCGAATAGGGTGAGCGCATCCAGAATCATAAGGTAGATCCTGGAGTCGCCGTACTCCCCAGGATGACGGACAAATCTTTGATAGTTATCACCTTCATAAGCCTATCTCTCAGCTTTGCACTCCCCTCAATGCCTTTGCAGTACCACGTAATATGTTTTCTCATTGGGCGAAGATCCAGATCTGGTCTGTAGTTAAGAAATAATTTGGCGTGATAGAGTATTGCATTTTTCCTTTCTTCCCATGTGGGCGTGTACTCATTAAAGATCCATGGATTTCCAAAGGCTGCACGGGCAATAAGAATTCCATCAACTCCATATAATTTTATAAATTCGTTCGCCTGTTTTATGTTTTTAATATCACCACTTCCCCATAGCTGGACTGATGTCCCTTTCGTCAACTCCTTAGCTTTGGCGATTTCTTCCCAATCTGCGTGCCCACTGTACCTCGCATCAAACGTACGCCCATGAAGAGCTATGCGATCTACGCCAGCTTCAATGAGGAACGGGATAATTTCATTTACTTGAGATTCATGGTACCCAATTCTTGTTTTTACAGAAATTGGTAAATTTGTGCTTAGGCAACTGGACCAGTTGACTGAGGCTAATTTTTCCACTGCTTGTTTCATATGCTCAGGCAAATCAGTATCGGCGAGTCGTTTGCCGTTTTTCCATTCTTCTTGCGACGTTAAAAGAACTTTAATAATTTCTCGCGCCCTTGGCAAGTCCAAAAGAAGTGCCGACCCCCCACCCTTTTTAATGATGTTCGTATCAGGACAGCCCATATTGACGTCCACTCCTGCAAAGCCAAGCTCAGCGGCTATAAAGAATACATATTCATAATACTGCGGCTGTGGGCCAAAAAACTGGGCAATAATTGGCGTATTTGTTTTATGTTTATCTAAAGCGTGTAGGAGTGTTGTTCTCCCCCGAAATAACCCTTCTGCCGTCACAAATTCCGTATACATTAAATCGGGCTTACCTAATTCATCAGTAATTTGACGAAAGGCCGCATCGGTAACGCCATCTACGGGAGCAAGAGCAATATTCATACGTAATTATACAATTGCCGAAGAAAAAGATGGTTGAGGCAAAGTGGGGAGATGAAAATCTTTAAGAAAATCCGGCATTTCACCTTTTTGTTTTAACCCCACCCCTTCTTCTAAATGATGTTTTAATAGGTTTGTATAGCTCCTTCTTCCTATAAGTTCTTGACAAAAGAAAACAGCCGATTCTCCATTTGGTTCTTGTTGTTTATTTTTCAAAGGAAAGTCGGCAATATATTCCTTAAAATAGTCGTATGCTGATTGTTCAATATTTGGGAATAAGGCAAGCACTTCGTTGATCTTATTGTACAGTCTATCTTCCGTAAAAACGCTATTACTTTTAAAATAGGTCATAAGATTATCGAGACGATCGTCAATTTTTATTCGGAGTGTAAGATGTGCAGCCAAATTTCCAAACCTAAACCGAATATCTTCTGCGACACCTAATAAATGGTTCATTTGTTCTTTTGCTCCATTCCCATTTTTTGTTTTGCCTTTAAACCTTTTAGGGATAGTAAGTGCATCAATCTGCATGTCTAGGAGCTCTTTTTCATCCGGAGTGAGTTGAAGAAAAAATCTGCCCTTTTGATTTCGATAGTTAATTTCATATGTATTTGTTTTTACATTTATATCATCAACCTCATCATAGAGAGATATTGAAAAATCAGTGAGATCTTCTTTTGAATCATGTAGGAGTCGAGCAAGAAGTGAGATATATACGATTGAAGCATCCTCTTTTCTTACAGGAAGTTTATCTTTTACTCCTCGGAGGAATATACGTTCAAAATGAACATTAGTTGGCTCTGCAGTCCTTCGTTTTTGTTTTCCGAAATCATGACTTTCAACAAAATGAGTGGCTGATTCGATATTGGCAATATAATCTTTATATCTTTCATCAGTCTCTTGTCCTGTATCATCCTTCATTATATTTATCATAGCCTCATACCTACTCTTGAAATCTGCTGTCTCACGTGCAACATCGTGACAGACCTGCACTCCGGGAGGTTTGAAGTAAAGCACCATAAGGAGCAATGGTAATTCTGGCTTATGCCCATCTATTGGGGAAGAACGCACATTAATCCTATGTGAAGAATCGGAATCATCTCCCTGAGCTGCGCAACGAATTCGTCTTGATGCATGTAATCTTTCTCTACTCATATTATTAAATAAGAGGTAATAGTATACTATAAGTCGTTGGAATATACAATAAATGTTTAATTAACAATATATATGCTTAAATTTGAATTTTGGATATCTATAGTGTTGTAATACATACAATATATGCTATATATTCACATAATAAGTTGATATATATAGCCTCATGTGCTATACTATAAGGCTGTATGGCAGAAACAGCAACAAATTTTGAAAAAATGACTCCAAGGGAAATTGGTGGAAGGTTTTCACAGTTCTTTGGAAAACTAGGCTATAACTCACGCCCAGAAGGTCATCCAATTACTGCAACAAAGGATTCTCGACAACTAGCTTTTGTAAACTGCACGCTTGCTCCCTATATACCTGAAATTGAGATAAACAAAGATAACCCTTCATATAAAATCCATGAGGCGGTTGTACAAAAGGCAGTTAGGCTTAATAGCCTTGATAATGACCAACTTATTGCAAATCCTCAATGGATGACGTCATTCGATATGGCAGGAGCAGTTACTTCAACAGCATCCATGTCGGATGTCACTAAGCAAGTAAATACATTTCTATCAAAGGAAATTGGGGTAGATGCAGATAAACTTCATTACATAGTAAACAAAAGAGATATAAACAACCATCAAGGACTAATAGATGCAGGTGTTCCGGTATCTCACATTCATTTTCAAGAAGAGAACAATAAAATATTAGTAGATTGGGATTATGGAGTGCCGGGACTCGCCGGTACAGGTATTACTGTGTGTTATGTTACTGACAATGCCCAGCTTTCAAATCCAGATGCACTTGCAGATCGTCAGTTTTTAAACATAATTACCATTAAGGATTATAATGATGGAAAAGAGATAGCTCCGCTCTCTACTCCATTTATTGACATGGGATTTGGGTTAGAACGCCTCTCCTCTCTTTTGAAAGAAAAGACACCCTTTGAACTTCCAGGAAGAAAGGAAGTTAAAGAAGCTGCTGTACTTGCTGCAAAAACAATAATGGGGATTGACGATATAACCGATAGAAGAATCTTAACTCTTACCGATCACATCATTACGGCTAAAACATTACTTGACGAAGGTATAATTCCCATTCAGAGAGAACTTTCCCATAGAGGACCGCTTCTTAAGCGACTTATTAAAAATGCGATTCTTCAAGCATATTTACTAAATATAGATCCATCCTTCATAACGGAAAATCTAAGCGATCACGCTTCAACGGTAGGAAAAGAAGTCTCAGATTTTATGGCAAATGTAGATAGGGTAAAAACAAACATTACAGATATGCGACTCAGATGGCTGGTAAAAGAAGGAAAGCAGAAAGATGCCTTGAGACCAAGATTCTCAAGTATTGAAATGATACAACAGTTCCAAGAATATATAAAAAATAGACACAATGTTCCTACGGAGATAACCATGCAGTTATTGAGACAAATTGATCGAGAGGCATTCTATTTAAGTGGATTCCACGAACGATACTATTTTTATCCAACACTTGACGAAGAAGAGGCTATAGCAAGTAATAATGCATCTGGAATTATACAACTGTTGAAAGACAGAGATGCCGTAAAGGTTGGAGATATTGGTGCTGGAAAAGGTAAACATTCAATTGCACTCGCTAAAGAAGGATTTGAAGTAACAGCTCTTGATTTTGATCCGAAAAGCATTAAGGCTCTCGAAAACAAATTATATAGAGCGGGTATTACCAGTGTCAAACCTATAATAGCTGATGGATTTCAGCTTGAAAAGGTAATTCAACCAGGAAGTCTCGACGCCGCTTTAATATTCTACACCTCTGTTCTTGCTTCTGGTGAGAGAGAAGAAGACCTATCAACGCTCGAACAGATTAAGCAAACATTAAAGCCTGGAGGGGTATTTATGTGGAATGTTACAAACTTAAATGGTGTAAAACCAGTTTGGATGCCTGGAGATGCAGATTATTATATCAACGATAGAAATGAAACAATTCTCTATACCGAGAAACGAGACCTTAATAAGGGTAGAATAAACGCCCGCTCAGTTGCATATCGCATTGCAAAACCAACGAACTTTGCTGGAACTCTTAATGAAAAACAACTTATGGAGTTGGAACAATATAGATTTACCGTTGTAGAGTCGGAATCAGAGAGAAGGGTTATTTATAAGGATAAAGTGGCTGATGATGAATTAAAAACTGCACAAATAGTTACATCTGAGGAAGGTCTACTGAGTGTGAAGCCTTACAAGCAAGATGAAATATTAAATATACTTACTCGTATGGGTTTTACTCATGTTGAATTTCATAAACAACTTAGTTCAGAAGGATTTAGCCAAGTAAGCGATGGAACAGAGTTTAATATAGTAGTTACCGCAATAAATAAATAATATGGCACTAAGTCATGTAGAAATTAATAAAATAAGCCAAAGCGCAGAGTCAAATACCACTCAATTAAAGAACCTTGGAAAAGGCTTTAAAAGCTATTTTGAATCAAGAGGATACGGTTTTAAAGCTACAAGATCAATAATCAATCCAGATAGAAATTTACTCCAAGAACCCGAATTTACTGTTGATCATTTGTGCCATTTAAAAACAGAGATCCTTGAAGAAAAATTACCGTACCCTGGTGAAGCTTCTGAACAAGACTGCCTTCGAACTCAGAACCTCTATACAGGAAATCTTGATAAACACGTTGCTCAAGGCACACCTCTTCCCTTTTGTCTTGCATTCCGTATGCTGAGCGTGACTACACCTGGTACCAGTGAAAATATTATAGCCGATGGTTGGGAATATTTAGTAAAAGAAGCAGGTCTTAAACCAGACGATATAATCATAAAGATTTCAGAAAGAGACACAGAATTAATGGAGGCGCTTGTGAGAAATGGCGTTCCTCAAGATCGTTTTTTTATAATGAAAGAGACAATATCCGACAGTAACAAGGCAGAAAACGAACGAGAGGCAATCCCAAGTTACTTTAATTGGGATTATGGAAAGGCGTCAGGATTTGAAAATATATATGGACGAGGACTTACTTTTGCTGTACACACCGCCGAGAAGGAAGGATATACCGATATAGGAAATCTTATTTCAATAAAAAATAAATCGGATGGGAGAACGATTGCATGGGAATATGGGTTCGGATTAGAAGTTCTTTCCTCCACACTAAAAGGTGAGCCTATTGCAGTAAGATCAGGTGAAGTTGGAGACTTAGTGAAGAGGTATAACGATGGAAATGCTGAAACCTGGACTCCTCATTGGGATGCGGTTAGTGATTGCGTTGTTGGAGCTGCAAACATATTTCAAGCAGGAATACGGACCGAAGGAGACTCAAGAGGAAGTAGAATTTTAAAAGATATTCTTAATAAGGCGGCTCAAGTTGGGATTGGAGTTGGACTTACTTCTGATGATATAGCAGTAATGATTGCGGATTATAGCAAACTTAGGTATCCAGAAAAAAAAGATCTGGAGGTTTTAGAATCAACGGTAAACAAATACTATAACCGCCATGGAAGAGAAACAGGAAAGAACGCTGAGGAAATAATAAATTCAATGGTAAAAGAGTTAGCCGGAAAGCCCGGAATGGACATTCTCGCAACTGGAGTTCTTGGATTAAATAGATATGAACTCCCCATTTATGCACTGCAAAGTGTTTCCGATATTCGAAAAATGTATAGTCAAATGAGTCCGGATGAAATAGAAAAACAAAATATTCAAACAGCAACAGCGGGAAGAGTCTTATCGCATAGACTTATGGGGAAAGTGCTATTTCTTACTGTTGGACTTCCTGGAAATGATACTACTATTCAGGTAATGATTAATGTGCAGGAAGGTGGTATTTCCAATGACCAATTAAAAGATATTGCGAACTCTCTTAAAAATGGTGACTGGATTGAATGCAAAGGGCAGATAATAAAAACTAAAACTGGCGAACTTACCCTTCATGCTTCAGAAGCTCCTCATGTTTTAACTCCAGCATTGATTCCTGCAGTTGGTAAATACACCAATGGAAATGATGTTGAAGGAATCAGTACACTTGAAGCAGAAAAGAAGATGATCGGTAGCCTTGAGGCGCGTGCCAACCTAAATAAGTCCCTTCGAAAGGATTTGGATGACTTGGGTTTTACTGAAGTTGAAACGCCAATAATTGAAGATATGGCAGGAGGAGCTAGTGCAGCTCCTTTTTATACCTATATTAATGCACTTAAGAAATCGGGCGTACTCAGAATAGCACCTGAATTAAAGTTGAAAGTGTTGTTACGGCTTAAAGAGAAAATATTTGAAATGGGTAAAAGTTTTCGAAATGAAGGAAAGGATAGACAACATAATCCTGAATTTAGCATGATAGAAGGATATATGTCCTATGGAAATGCATATAAAGACCTTATCCCTCTTATGCAGAAATTGATAAAAAATGCAGCACAAGCAGTGAATGGAAATACCATAGTAACTGTCGGCGAAAACACGATCGATCTTTCCCAAGAATGGAGACAAATTTCTTTTAGAAATCTATTAATTGAAAATGCCCAAATCGATATAGACCCAATAATCCATTTGCCTGAGGAAATAGGAAAAGGTAAATTAAAAAAAATACTAGATGCAAGAGGGCTTGTTATTGAAGGTTTTGATGGATTTGGAATGGGAAAAATCCTTGATATGCTTTATAAAACTACTGCTCGACCAAATATTATAAAACCTACAATAGTGTACGAGTATCCAACCACTATTGTTCCTCTTGCAAGACCAAATGACAAGGATCTATCTTATAACGACATGTTCCAACTCGTTGCCGGAGGAACTGAACTCGTTAAGGCGTACCAAGAGCTAAATAGCCCTCTTACTCAACTGCAAAAATTTATAGATCAACAAAAAGCGAGAGATAAAGGGGATGATGAAGCAATGAGAGTGAACTGGTCATTTATAGAAAAATTAATTGAAGGCATTCCTCCTTGCGCAGGATTCGGAATTGGAGTAGATAGACTACTCTCATTCTTACGGAACGAGGGAGACATAAGAAATATCATCGCTTATCCTCTATAAGAAGATCGTATTTACTATTTACCGTGTCTAACAACACCATTCCACCAATTGGGAGAACTTCATTAGCGATGTTATGCCCAATATAGGGAGTAAAAATGATAGGAAAAGTATAATCTTTAAATAATTTTATAATCTCTCTATGAAGTTCTTGTCCGAGTTCTTTCCCCTCATGAGAAAAGTTCCCAATAATAATTCCTTGACTGTCTTTAAAAAAAGAGGTATCTATCAGTTTTTTTATGCTAGATAAAACGTGTGCAATATCTCCTTCTACATCCTCTAGTATGAGAATTGGTTTTTTTACTTTTGGAAAATAGTGGGTACCTATAAGTTTTTCAAACGTTTGTAGATTACCTCCCACAAGTGTTCCCTCTCCTTTCCCCTCTTTGAGTACTTTTGGTTTTGCAAGTAAAAACAAATCGTTATCTTGAACATCTATATTATTCATAAAGAAACGTTGAAACGTATCCTCGCTTTTTCTATATACTTCCAAACCTAACCAAATAGCATTCGCCCACAGATATGTTGGTATAGCATTTTTTTCAACTCCAGCGTTAAGAAGAGTTGTAAAATCACTCGCGCCAATAAGAAGTTTATTCCTTAGATTATCCCAGTCTAAGTATGGGAGAAGGTCTGCTGAATCATATCCTCCCCATAGATTAATAATTGCTTTTACAGAAGGGTCTGCTGCGAGCCTATTTACATCTTCTGCCCGTGTTTTTGCGTCAACAAGAATAGCTCCATCCTTTGGTTGATCGAGAGCATGTTTACCTATTATTGGATCGAGCCCCATTCTTTCAAAGAATGACATTGCATAGTTTAGGCTCTCATTCAATTGAGGAATTACGGGGTTGGCTGTTGCCACCAGGCCTACTCTACTGCCTTTCTCCAAAAGAGCCATAAATATATTTAGAATAACGTAACTTCTGGATATGGTCTTTTTCTCATGATAAAGACACCATAGGATAAATACTTATGGTTCTCATTAAATAAATCCATGAGTAAGTAGAGCCTTTTAAAAGCAATTTTTTTTACTTCTTCACTCCAGTCTTTCTGATCAACGAGTGAATGACAATAATCCTTAATCTTTTGCTGAGAAGCTGGAGTGAGTTTTTCATGGATATAATAATATACTTCTAGCCCCGTGTTCTTATATTGTTCGATCCAATACTCCATTGATCTATGCTTAAAGTTTGTTCCTATGAGATTATTAATATTATTAAGGACGGAATCAGGAGCCTTGCTATGATTGAAGAAAATAATATCCGCAACAAATCCCCATGGTTTTGTAACTCTTTCATATTCTCTTAGGGCCTTTTTAAAATCAGGGATAAATGCTGTCCCACCTGCACTAAAGGTTAAGTCATAGGCGTTATCCTTAAATGGGAGTTCTGAACCATCTCCAACAACAAAGTTAACTCTCCCTTTCAAGTCTTTATGATATTTCTTTAAAAATTTGCCTGCTGTTTTAATCGCCTCTTTATTAATATCAAGACCTGTAATTTTACATTTGGATAAGTGTGCCACCTCAAATGTGCTATATCCAGAATTACATGCAACAACGAGCACTTTACTTTTTTCAGAAATGAACGTATTCTGAACGAGCAGTCTTAATGTGTCTTTTCCTCCTGGTGGCCTATTGTGCTCATCGAGGTGTGCAAGAAAATCGAAATATGGCATTTTTGTGATTTCATCGACTGTGAACATATGTGGATATATTAAGTAATTTATAAAATATTAATATCTTTTAACACAGGATATGTAATTGCATCGACTATTGAGCGGAGTCCCAAAGACCACGCAATGAATCTCTCAATCCCCATTCCAAATCCAGACGTTGTAGTGTAGTTACTATTATTTCTGAGATCAATATACCAATCATAATTGCTATAGTTTTTTATGCCTTGCCTCTTCATTGATTCAACGATCCCTTTGGCTCTATCTTGTCGTTGGCCTGATCCAATGATTTCACCACCAAATCCCCCTTGAATCGGTGGGAATAAGAGATCTGCATTTAAGACTTTTTCTGTGTCTTTGGGGTCTGGCTTCTGGTAGAAAGCAATAGTATCTCTATCATACTTCGTTACCCAAACGGGAAGTTTGTTATTTGATACGAGCTTTATTATTTTAAGTTCGCCTTCATGGCTCAATATTCGTCCATAATCCGTATTTTTTACTAGTTTTGCATATCCATGTTTTTTCAATAGCGTATGTGCTTCATCAAAAGTAACAATAGGATATTTTTTCCCAATCATCTGTTGAAGTTCTTTATAGTGTAATTTATTTCCACTTACATTATGTTCATTGAAGGAATGATATCCATTTTTATTATTTTCAATAACATTGATAATAAGACTATCAACTAGTCCGTTAACAATCTTAATAACATCTGTATATGTTCCTTTTAACTCAGCTTCACAATGATAAAATTGATTTAAATGACGATAGTCTGGATCTTCGCCCCGAAAGGAGGGGAGATAACAATAAACCATATCAAATGCCTTTTGGACAAGCGGCTCCATCCCGAACTGTGCCGAATCCACGAGGTATGCCTTATCTTTGCCAAATATAAATGGAATTGGAAGTGAATCAGACCCCTTTCCCATAGGGGAGGAAACGCCCTGAGTTATGAGATATAGATCAATCTTAATAGCATTTAGTTTTTGAAAATAGGTATCGCACCCAATAGATATTGTATTTCTTAGTTTAAGAAGTTGTTTATAGAAGGGATCCTCCATCAGATCATTAATATGTGAAATCTGGTTGAAATAGTAAGTTCTCATAAATATATATCTAAATATAGAAATAAATTATATTAAACTACATACTAGTATATCATACATATATGCTATATACAATATTTTCAAATGCAGATAGCCCTCAATTAGAAATCTCTTAAATAATTTCCTCTTTCCTCTTCTTCACAAACGTAATCCATTCTTCTACCACTTCGAAAATAAGTTTAAATGGCGCTTCTATCAGGAAGTCGAGGATAAAGATCATAAAATTGAGACGTGCTAACCCTCCAC
>Ga0210057_1009436_pt1 | contig 11270 bp, 9 predicted proteins | sample CryGeyCG2114_010_2_FD_183968 | JGI IMG/M metagenome (GOLD analysis project Ga0210057, IMG submission 183968) | Groundwater microbial communities from aquifer - Crystal Geyser CG10_big_fil_rev_8/21/14_0.10 (SPAdes) (version 2) | ecosystem: Environmental > Aquatic > Deep subsurface > Groundwater ...
CCGTGAGCGCCATCATCGCGCTAGTCGGTTTTTATTACGGAACCAATTGGATGATGACAGGTCTGAGTGTCGAGCCGATTAAGTTGTTCTACTCAGCAGTGGTGGGTGTGGCATTAACCGCAGCCATCTTCGTGATTACGGAATACTATACGGCAACAGAATACACGCCGGTGCGTAAGATTGCCAAAGCTTCTGTCTCCGGACACGGGACGAACATTATTGCTGGGCTTTCTGTCGGTATGCAGTCAACGGCTTGGCCGATTATTGTTATTATCGCAGCCATGCTGGGTGCCTTTGCCTTCGCTGGAGTTTATGGCATTGCCATCGCGGCCATGAGCATGCTTTCGATGGCGGGCATCGTGGTGGCCATTGATGCTTATGGGCCAATTACGGATAACGCTGGCGGCATTGCCGAAATGGCAGGGCTTGATGAATCAGTGCGCAAAGTGACCGATCCTTTGGACGCGGTGGGCAATACAACCAAAGCAGTTACCAAGGGTTACGCCATTGGTTCTGCCGTGCTGGCGGCCATCGTTCTCTTTGCGGCCTACACAGAAGAACTAGAGCGCATTGCTGGCCGAGCTTTTGAATTTAGCTTGAGCGATCCTTATGTTCTGGCTGGGCTACTTCTCGGTGGTTTGGTTACTTATCTTTTTGCTTCTATCTCCATGGAGGCAGTTGGGCAGGCGGCTTCCGCCGTGGTGTTGGAGGTGCGCCGTCAGTTCAGTGAGATCGTGGGACTGATGGAGGGTACGGCTGAGCCGGATTATTCACGTGCCGTTGATATCGTTACCAAAACGGCCATTCGTCAGATGATTGTGCCGGCTCTTTTGCCTGTATTGGCCACAATCTTGATCGGTCTTTTCTTGGGGCCGGTGGCACTTGGCGGATTTATCCTCGGTAGCATCATTGTTGGAGCGTTCGTCGCCATCTCAATGACGACTGGTGGCGCGGCTTGGGACAATGCCAAGAAATACATTGAAGATGGTCAATTTGGTGGCAAGGGTTCCGATGCTCACGCCGCGGCTGTGACTGGCGATACGGTTGGCGATCCATACAAGGACACAGCGGGGCCAGCCATTAACCCAATGATTAAGATCATTAATGTCGTCGCGCTTCTGATTATTGCTCTAATCGTTTAAGATGAATCTATGAAGCCACGCGGCACGCAAATCTTAAAAATTTCACTAGGAGCTCTCGGCGGGCTCCTAGTTTTTACTTTGGCTCTGCCCAGTATTTTTGACTTGGTTTATCGTGGACGAATTTTCCCAAATGTGAAAATTGCTGGTCTTCCTGTTAGTGATTTATCAAAAGCAGAGGCCGGAGAAAGTTTAAAGAATGTTCTGGATGATTTGAGCAGTCAAGAAATCAAAATCGAATTTGAAAAAGAATATACCACTTCTTGGGATGAGCTGGGTATCGTCTTTGCTTCGGCGGAGAGCATTAATAGGGCATATGAAGTGGGTCGGGGCATGAACCCCTTGAAAACGTATCCTGAGCTTTGGGCAATCTTTGTCAACAATCAAGGGATTAGGTTAATTCCGGAATATACGGCTGATGATAAAACTTTCGCTGAGTACATCTACGGTTTGGACGAAGAGATTGCGGTGAAGATGCAGAATGCCAAGCTGGAAATTGAAAACGGGCGAGCCAAAATTTTTCAGCCACAGGTTCGAGGACGAAAAGTTAACGGCGAAAACTTTATGGCAAATTTGGAAGAGGCTATCGGTCGGGGTCAGTCACAAGTTAAATTAGCTGTTGATTATTTCGATCCAGAGGTAACGTTGGCTAGCTTGAACAATCAAGGCATCAATGAACTTGTAGCTCGTGGAGAGTCAGACTTTTCTGGCAGTCCGGCCAATCGACGACACAATATTAGTACTGGGGCAGCCCGTTTTGATGGATTGATAATCCCAGCTGGACAAACTTTTTCTTTTATTAAGAATTTGGGTGATGTCAGTGGAGCGACCGGTTATCGTGAAGAGCTGGTGATTAAGGGGGATGAAACAACGCCAGAGTATGGTGGTGGTCTTTGCCAAGTTTCGACAACCGCTTTCCGCGCTATCTTAAATGGTGGTTACCCAGTGGTGGCAAGACAAAACCACTCTTATCGCGTTGCGTATTACGAGCCGGCTGGGACGGATGCGACTATTTATCAGCCATATCCAGACTTGAAATTTACTAATGACAGCGGAGGCTCGATTCTGATCGATACTTACATTATCGGCAACAAACTTTATTTTGATTTTTATAGCACTAAGATGGAGCGCGAAGTAGAGCTGGATGGGCCGCATATCTATAACATTACAGAATATCCGGAGCCAGTTTATATTGAGACGAACCAAATTGCATTTGGTCAGACGAAACAGGTGGACATCGCTCATCGTGGGGCGGATACAATTCTCTATCGTAAGATTTATGAAAATGGTGAGCTGACCCAGACGGATGAATTTCGTAGTCACTACATTCCATGGCCGGCCAAATATTTGGTAGGCAAGGTTGAAGGCGAAGATCTAGATTTGAACTTGGGAAATATTGATGAATCAGTCGACCCGACCAGTGGCCCAGTGTTGCCATTGGACGAAGCGGTAATAAGTGGATGATCAGCTCCCCTCTTAAAGTAAGAGGGGCTGGGGGAGTTATGGCTCATTTGTATAATAGTAAGAATCTAAAACAACAACGCAGATCTTTGCGTAGATCCCAAACCGACGCGGAGAAGAAATTATGGCAAGTGCTGAGAGACAAACAAGTTCAAGGCCTCAAGTTCTTTAGACAATATAGCGTTGGCAAATATGTTCTAGATTTTTATTGCTCAACTGTAAGGCTTGCCATAGAACTTGATGGCGGTCAGCATATGGATAGTGGGCATGACGTTGAACGAACTAGTCATCTTGCTCGACAAGGTATTTTTGTTTTAAGATTTTGGAATAATGACGTCCTGAGCAATTTGGAGGGAGTTTGCGAAAGAATTGTTTTGGTCATCAAAGATCTGAAGCGATAACCCCTCCCAACCTCCCCTTATTTTAAGAGGAGGGGCAAAAGATGAGCCAAAGTATTTTTATCGGTTACAATATACCCACGATGAATAATGTTAATTTTTATCTCTTTTTTGGTGAAGATGGTTATCGGGCGAAGGCTGCGATGGCGACCTTATTGGAAAAAGATTTCAGCCAGCATCAAATTCAAAAAATCACAGAGTCGATTTCTCTTGGCGAATTGAAAAATGAATTCTCCAGCGCTGGCTCGCTTTTTGGCGAAGCCAAGGCCTTGGTGTTTCTTGATTTTTCAAATCAGGCGGATGACATTAAAGAAGCCGTCATTGACCACCTTGAGTCAAAAGATCTAGCGGTGCCCGTCATTATCCGAACGGGCAAGCTGGCTAAAAATAGCCGATTACTGAAAGCTTTTACCAAGCACGGAGAAACGCAGGAATTTAATTATTTATCGCCGGTCGAGCTCATGTCTTGGGTCGAGAGTGAAGTAAAGTCTCGTAGTGGCAAGATTAATCGTGGCGCAGTAGCAATGTTACTTTCTCTAGCTGGACGCGACACCTGGGTTTTGAGCAACGAGATTGATAAGCTTGTAAGTTTTGCCAACGGTGCTGAGATAGCCTCTGATGATGTCACGTCTCTAGTCTCGGGCGAACTGACTGATCGTGGTTTTGCTTTGATGGATGCGCTCGGTACACGTAAGACAGCCGATATCCAAAAGTTCTTACAAAATCAATTAGAAATGGGCGAGGATCCGCAGAAACTTTTCGGGCTCTTTGTCTATCAATTTCGCAACTTGCTGATGGTTCGTGATCTTTTGGACAGAGGCATCACACAGAAAAATGAAATAGAGTCAGTGACGGGTCTGCATCCATATGTAGCTATGAAGATAACAGGTCAAGCTCGGCGATTTCGTTTAAGCGAGCTCAAGAAGTTTTATGAAATTTTACAGCGGGCAGATTTGCGAATTAAACAGGGCGAGCTGGGAGCAACCGAAGCCATCGATTTTGTGAGTTATATAATTTAGAGATTAGGGACTGGAGGATAAAGATTAGTATAAAATGAAACTTTCTTTCTCACATTTTGTACGTTAGGAGATGGGTAAGGATCTTTTTTTAGATACCTATATAAGAAAACTGCCCGACCCCCTTATTGTGAAAGAGAATACCCAGATTGGGGTCTTTGTCCATCAGGTTATTGCTGAATGGTTTAAAAATCGTGTCAGTCTTTTCCCCGTGTCTCTGGATGACGTCTATCATAAAGTTCTGAAGACCAAGCAGGGAAGCGCTTACTTTCACAACTTTTTCAATGAAGAGACCAAAAATTACTTAGATAATTTCGCCGAAATGTTTAAGTCTCTTGATGGAGAAGTATTCGCTTCGGAAAAACAGTATTCTTTAAAAATGGATGATGACTTGACTTTGACCGGCAAGCCCGACTTTTTGATGAAGAACGGTCCAACCCTGTTGATAGTTGATGTGAAAACAGGTGGCAGGCCGCCTCACGAAAAATACGGTATGGATCACTGGGCACAGTTAAAATATTTCGCGTGGCTCTTATCTTCTCACTTTGAAGCGCAGGAAATGGTCGGAGCCTATTTGCTTTTAAAAGGCAACAAAATATCTGAAGTTAAGATAACAAAAAAGGATATGGCTGAAACAGAAAAATATTTTAGGGCAAAGGCTGGGGAGATATCGGAGTTTATTGAGAAAAATAAAATATTAATGGCCTAAAAAAGAAAAAGGAGGGTCCCCGACAAGCGCAGAGCGCGCTGTCGGGGAAAGACAGCCCCTCACACATTCTGTGTGAGGGGCTGCTCGAAATGAAATAGAGCCCGTCAGTTGGCGGGCTCTATTTAAAAAAATCTAAAATTTACTTCAATCCTTTGAGCGCTTTGCTCAGATTGCTCTTGAGGCGAGAGGCTTTGTTTTTGTGAATAATATTTTTCTTGGCGGCTTTGTCCAAAGCTTTGGTCGCTTCGACAAATTTTTTGCTAGCTTCTTCTTTTTTCTTGCCATCGACAAGATCGCGTGTTTCTTTGACCGCGTTCTTATATTGCTTGCGATAGACAGAATTGTGCTGGCGGCGTTTCTCCGCTTGGCGCATTCTCTTGATGGCTGATTTTATGATCGGCATCTTTTGTCTAAATAATTATTTCTTACAGGAGATATTGTAGCGGGGAGACGGAGTTTTGTAAATAGTAAAAAAGGTCATTTCCTTGCGGCCCAAATTTTGGGCCGCAAGACTTTGAATAATATTTGACTTTTGGCTCACCTCTCTTTACGATTAAATATTGTTTTTATGGAGCGAGCAAAAGAACAAATTGTTACAGCTATTCGTGAAGCGAAGAATATTTTGCTTCTCACCCATACAAATCCAGACGCAGATGCTTTTGGGAGCGTTTTGGGTTTGAGCCTTGCTTTACAGAAAATTAATAAAAAAGTATCTTCGATTTCTCTTGATGGGCATCCGAAAGATTTGGGCTTTTTGCCACGACTGGATCAGATTAGTTCGGAATTGGGCGGGCGTAGGGATTTGGTTCTGCAAATTGATCAAAGTGAACGAAAGGTGGGTAGCATCTCTTATAACACAGAGGGTGATAAAGTGAACATTTCGATTACACCTTCAGGGGAAGAAATTCGTGAAGAGGACACAAAATTTGTTTACGGCAATTATAATTTTGATTTAGTCATTGCCTTGGACTGTGCCACCGAAGGCATGCTTGGTCGAATTTACACAGAGAATAACGGTCTTTTTAGCAACGCGACTTTTGTTAGTATTGATCACCATAAAGACAATCCCAATTTTGCCAAGATCAATTGGGTAGATACAGAGGCAACCTCCACTTCCCGAATGATTTATGAGCTGATTTCGTCTTTAGAAAACGAAGGAAGTGTTAAGCTTTTTGACAAAGACATCGCTACAAACTTGTTGGCGGGGCTGATATTTGATACGGGGGGCTTCCGTCATGGGCCCATTACTCCCAGAACGTTAGATATAGCTGCACAGCTGATTGAGATGGGGGCTGATCGTGAGATGATTGTTCAAAACTTATTTAAATCGAAGCCTTTGCCGACCGTTAAGATCTGGGGGAAGATTTTATCTGAAGCTCGTTTTGAGCCAGAACTTAAATTAATTTGGTCGGCTATCTCTTTGATTGATTTCGAGGCCTTTGAATCAATTGATCGAAGCACCAACGATGTTATTAACGAAGTTTTAAGCGGTGTTGATGGAGTTGAGGTGGCCATTGTTCTTTCAGAGAAGGAGCCCAACAAAATTTTTGGCAGTGTTCGCACGGTTAAGGGGGTCGACGGAGCTGCCATTGCTAAGCTTTTCAACGGTGGTGGGCATATGAATGCTTCAGGTTTTCGGATAGAAGACGTTCCCTTCGCTGAGATTGAAGATAAGATCATAGCCAAAGTTCGTGAGTATTTGAAAAAAGGGCACAGCGACCCCATCTTGGCAGCCGAAGAGAATTTGCGAGATGGCGATTTTCAGAGCGTGAAAGAAGCGCTGAGAGAGCTAACAAACGGGTCGTCTATCCAAGAAAGGCACAAAAACGATATTGAAGCCTCCAATGAGAAAGATACGGTAAACACAGTCCAGATGCCTGCAGCGGAGTTGATATCTTAAAGATACGCTTGACAGAGTGACAAGGATGTGATACCATTTTATAATGTTTAAAAGATAGCTTAAAAATGGCATTATCAACTGAGGCGAAAAACAAGGTTATCGGCGGCTTACAGTCCCATAAAAAAGACACTGGTTCTCCATCTGTGCAGATTGGTATTTTAACTGAAAGAATTAATCAGTTAACCGATCATTTGAAGGATCACAAGAAAGATAATCACTCTCGCCGAGGGCTTATTGGTATGGTTAGCCAGCGACGCAAGTTGCTTAACTATTTAATGAAACGTGACAAGCAAGAATATAGTAAGTTAATTAAGAAGTTAAAGATTAGGAAGTAGGATATTGATACTTTAAGGGAGCAAGTCAAAAGTAAGTTGTTAAAGATCCCAAAATTCGTTGACGATTTATTTTTGACTTTTGTCCCCAGTGGATGTTAAAGCTCTCAAGTTGATACTACTTATTTTCATTCCTTTGCTTCAAAGAGGAGAAGTAACATATGAGTAAACAGTTTAAAACTGCCTTTGCTGGTAAGGATTTAATTTTTGAAGTGGGCAAGATGGCCCAGCAGGCTACAGGTGCGGTAACGGTTCGTTATGGTGACACGGTTGTGTTGGCTACGGCCGTGGTGACAGACAAGCCAAGAGAGGGTGCTAATTTTTTCCCATTGACCGTTGATTATGAAGAGCGGATGTATGCCACCGGTAAGATTTCCGGGAGCCGATTTATCAAACGCGAGGGTCGTGCCAGCGAAGATGCGACTTTGACAGCACGTTTTATTGACCGTCCAATCCGTCCATTATTTCCTAAGGGCTTTTATAATGAAGTCCAGATTATTGTTACCGTGCTTTCGGCGGATATGGAGAATAAGCCGGACGTGATCTCGATCATTGCCGCCTCTGCCGCTTTGACTTTGGCGGGTGCGCCATTCGCTGGGCCGATTGCCGGTATCCGTATTGGCGAGGTTGACGGTGATTTGGTCCCGTATCCGACCTATGAGCAGATTGCAAACAGTAAGCTCGATTTGATCGTGGCCGGAACTGACGAATCTGTAGCGATGGTAGAGGCTGGTGCTAGTGAGCTTTCTGAAGAGAGGATGGTGGAGGCAATTGAGTTGGCTCAAAAAGAAATGAAAGCTGTCGTTGATCTGCAAAGAGAGATGGCCAAGGAGCTGGGCATCAAAATCATGGAGCCAGAATTGTTGGCAGCTGACGATGAAATGATTGCTAAGGTAGCTGGTTTGGTCGAGGGAGGCTTGGCAGAAGCGGTGCAGATTAAAGACAAGCACGATAGCTATGAAAAAATCGCAGAGCTCCGGGATAAAGTAGAATCAGAGTTTTTGACCGAAGAGAGTGACAACCCCAAAGGGGAATCTTCGACTACGGATAAATTAAAATTAAGCGAAGCTTTTGACGAAACTCTTGCGAAGGTGGTACGTCGGAATATTTTAGAAGATGAAAAGAGAGCCGATGGCAGAGCTTTGAATGAGATTCGACCATTGGCGATTGAGATTGGTACTTTGCCACGACCACATGGTTCAGCTCTTTTCTCTCGTGGTGAAACACAGGCACTCTCAGTGGTGACCTTGGGTTCGCTCGACGATGAGCAATTGATTGACACCATGGAGCAAGATTCCACTCGTCGCTATATGCATCATTATAATTTTCCGCCATATTCAACCGGTGAGGCCAAATTCCTCCGTTCGGTAGGTCGACGCGAGATTGGCCACGGTGCTTTGGCTGAAAGAGCACTCAGGCCGATGATCCCGAGTCGTGAAGAGTTTCCCTATACCATTCGTGTAGTTTCGGAAATTTTAAGCTCCAACGGTAGCTCTTCGATGGCCTCTGTCTGTGGCAGTAGTTTGAGTCTGATGCATGCCGGTGTACCGATCAAAAAACCGGTAGCTGGTATTGCCATGGGACTCATCACTGACAAAGACAATCACAAGATCTTGACTGATATTGCTGGGATGGAAGACCACACTGGTGATATGGACTTCAAGGTGGCCGGTACCCGTGAGGGTATCACTGCTTTGCAGATGGATATTAAGGTCACAGGCATAACTTCCCAGATTATGCGTGATGCTCTCGCGCAGGCACGCGAAGCTAGGCTTTTCTTGCTCGATGAAATGGCCAAAATAATTGCAGAGCCAAACAAGGAACTTTCGCCATACGCACCACGTGTATTCACGGTCAAAATTGACCCAGAGAGGATTGGCGAGCTAATCGGTCCAGGCGGCAAAGTTATTAACGGTATCATTGACCGTTTTGGCGGCAAGGAAGTTTTGAATATCAACATTGAAGATGACGGCATGGTGATGGTTACTTCGGTTGATTCCGAAAAAGCTCAAGCTGCGGTCAAAGTTGTTAATGACATGATGCGGGTGGTGGGTCCTGGCGAAGTTTTTGATGGCACAGTTACGCGGCTTATGGATTTTGGTGCTTTTGTTGAGTATCTGCCTGGTCGTGAAGGCTTGGTTCATATTTCCAAGATGGCTGATCATCGTGTTGAAAAAGTTAGTGACGTAGTCAAGGAAGGTGACAAGGTCAAAGTTGTTGTAAGCGAAATTGACGATCAAGGACGAACCAACCTTTCGATGAAAGACGTCAAGCAAGGTTAAGAATATTCCAATGCTTTGTCGAGATTGTGGCGAGAAACTTTCGAACACAGCCACCTTCTGTCCCAAATGTGGGGCACGAAGAATTGTGGTCGAGGTTGATAATAGTGGCAATAAAGTTTTTTCTGCTAAGGATCCCGACAGAACTTTACAGAAGCCCACGAATAAAGGTTCGGTGATTATTCCTATTGTTGTGCTGATCAGTATTATCGTTCTTGTCCTTGCCTACATTCTGTCACGACCAAGCGGTATTTAGTTTTTATGGATGATAAAGAAGAAAACAAAAGCCTAGAAACATATCTAGATAACTGGCGGGACAAACCGCCATATCCAACAGAGGCTAATTTTGTTCCTGGGGAGGGTAGTCTTGAGGCTAAGATAGTCTTCATTGGTGAGGCCCCCGGTCGGAATGAGGACCTGCAGAAACGTCCCTTCGTCGGCGCGGCCGGCAAGTTGCTAAATGAAATGCTAGAAAGCATTGGTTTGCAGCGAGAGAATGTCTACATCACTAATATAGTTAAATACCGACCGCCAAATAATCGCGATCCTTTGCCGGAAGAGATCGAAGCGAACGCACCTCTTTTGAAGCGTGAACTGGAGATTATCCAGCCAAAATTAATAGTTATTCTGGGCCGGCATGCTATGAATAATTTTTTCCCAAATTTAAAAATTAGCCAAAGTCATGGGCAGGCTAAGAGGCTAGGCGAGCAAGTGTATTATATTTTGTATCATCCCGCCGCAGCTCTTTATCAAGGCTCGCTTAAAGAAATTTTGATGAAAGAGTTCAAACGGATCCCTCAGATTTTAGAAAAAATAAATGAATTATCGAAGAATGAAGAAAATAATAAACCCTCCAATAGTTCTCTTGATGAGAACAATCAGGCGGGCGGGGAAAACGATCAAATTCGCCAAGGCGAATTGTTCTAAGTCATATTAACTAACAAAACTTAAGAACTAAGATCATGAATGAAGAAAAAAAGAGCCCCCAAAAAATAAGGGCTTATCACGCCCGACCACAGAGCTCAAAACGTGGTCACCCAAGGGGAGAAAGAGCGAAATACAAAAAAAATAACAACGTTAGTTTGAAGCATGAAAATGCGATCAATCAAGCTGATGTTACTAAGTTGGTTAGTCCGGATGATAAGAAGATTCGGATTGTACCACTTGGTGGGCTTGGTGAAGTCGGTAAAAATATGATGGCCATCGAGTATGGCGAAGATATCATCGTCATCGATTCTGGCATGATGTTCCCAACTGAAGAAATGTTGGGTGTCGATTTTGTTATCCCGGATGTAGCATATTTGGAACATAATAAGAAAAAGGTTCGCGGAGTTTTTATCACTCACGGGCACGAAGACCACATTGGTGGCATTCCTTTTGTGTTGAAGAAGCTGTCCGGTGTACCGTTCCATGCGACCAAACTAACGGCTGGCATGATTGAACGTAAGTTGATTGAACATGGGTTGGATAGGGATATTCAGATGAGGATTATCAAGGCTGACGACAAGATCAAGGTCGGTAGCTTCGAGATCGAACCATTCCAAACCACCCACAGTATCCCTGATGCAGTCGGTTTCGTTATCAGGACACCAGAGGGACTGATTGTCCACACAGGTGACTTTAAGGTAGATTTTACGCCACCAGATGGGAAGGTTATCAACATGGCACGGTTAGCTGAGTATAGTCGCGAGGGTGTGTTGCTTTTACTCTCAGATAGCACCAACGCCAAAAAGCCGGGTTACGCCATGAGCGAAGCAGAGGTGGAGAAAAGCTTTTTGGATATTTTTGCGCAAGCCGAAGGACGCATCATTATTGCTTCTTTTGCTTCATTGATTAACCGTATTCAGAATGTTATCAACGGAGCTCACCGCTTTGGGCGCAAAGTGGCGATTTCTGGACGATCTATGCAGAACAACCTAGAGGTCGCTGCTAAGCTAGGCTATCTAAAAGTACCCGCGGGGACAATCGTGAAGCTGGATCAAGCCATGAAGATGCCAGATAACAAAGTTGTCATCATGAGCACAGGTTCTCAAGGT
>Ga0210057_1009438_pt1 | contig 11269 bp, 10 predicted proteins | sample CryGeyCG2114_010_2_FD_183968 | JGI IMG/M metagenome (GOLD analysis project Ga0210057, IMG submission 183968) | Groundwater microbial communities from aquifer - Crystal Geyser CG10_big_fil_rev_8/21/14_0.10 (SPAdes) (version 2) | ecosystem: Environmental > Aquatic > Deep subsurface > Groundwater ...
TACATCATCGCCACCAGGGGCATACCCCAGGTCATGCAGCGCTCCGAGATCTCACCGAAGCCACGGAGCATCTCCGCATCCGTTGGCGCGCCGAGGTTTACGTGGATGGAGACCGCGTCCGCCCCCAGCTTGATCGCTTCCTCCACCGTACACACCTGGATCTTCGCGTGGGGGTCGGGACTAAGCGAGGTGCCGGCGGAAAGATGGACGATCAGGCCGATGTCTCGGCCGCTGCCGCGGTGGCCCGCCGCCACCATGCCCTTGTGCATGAGGATAGCGTTCGCGCCGCCGTCCACCACCTTCGTCACGGTGCCCTGCATGTTCTCTAGGCCCGGGATCGGGCCGACTGTCGTCCCATGATCCATGGGCACGATCACCATGCGACCAGTCTCACGGTTCATGATGCGTTCGAGACGGATCTGCTTGCCAACCACTGCCATCCTCCGTTGTTGTAGTGTACCGATATACGACATCGGATTGCGTATTTAATTGTCGTACATCCGTAGCTACACAACAAAAAACTGGCCTTTGGGGCCAGCTTTCTATCCAACTATTGATATTTCAACTTAAAATCGCCGGCCCAGATGGTCAGTAAAAAAGAAGAAAAAGAATTTGGAATTAATGCTGTATTTCATCACGTATTAATAATACCTTAAGATGTAAAATTTGTCAACTTTTTTTAGCGTTCTAAATACGAATGCGGCACCACCATAAGTCAGCGGTGCCGCAAAAGCTCACGAGATGTCGAGGCTGTCTCCATGGGCCTCACTGCCCCGAGATTTGAGGGCCGAGCAATACATCCCACGGAATATAGGCCAGCATGCAGGCCAGGCCAAAAGCCACGGGGGGAACGAGGATGCGCACGGCGACAGGAAAACTGTTCCCCAACGCGAAGGTCATTGCGACGGCTATCCCAAGCCTTAAGAAGAAGACCGAGGCCGTAACGAAGGTTGCGATCAGGATGACTCCGCCAACTACTGCCAGGACTACTTCTGGGATTTGTGCCACCCAGCAGCTTTTCTTTCCCACGACTGTCCTCCTTAGCAGGATATGTATAATTATAGAATAATTTAACAAAAAGTCAAACGTATTAGGGTTTGAAATTATCCAATATTCTTTTGAGAACTAAAAGACAAGTTATAACACTTTACCGTCACTTCCATACTGGGAAGTACAGAAGTGAAAGATGTTTACACTTGACAAGTGGAGAAGGGAATGTGTCAAACGCCCCAGGGGGGTGGGGTGTTCAGATTAAAAGAGAACCGTCCCCTATTTTCTGCGTAATTACTCGCCATCGCTTTCTTCCTAAATCGATTTTGACAATTATATGGTTTAATTTATCACCTCTTTTCCGCGATCGCGATATTTAGGTGATTAATTGAACCTGTAAATTGTGTGCTTCTAAAAGTGCTCTTATGAACACCTCAATGGATTGAGGCGTTCATCCAAACCGCAAACTAAACCTTAGGGGTGGTCTCCTTACAATTACGATGGTTTCCTTTTTAAAATCGAAAATAAAAGTAATAGTAGAGCTATTACAATGGCCTTATCCGCAACCAAATACCATGGCAGAATGTGTTTAGCGAATGGTTTAGGATCATTATCCCCCGGCAATACGATTTCAGAGTAAATGTCTAAGCGGTAAGAAAAAGGTAAACCAAATCCTTTTGTCGGATGTAAAACAGCCCTTGTACCATGACCGAAAAAGAAAGCGAAATAAATTATGATCGCTACCAACAGAATTGTAAGAGCTTTCTTACTAAATTTAGCCGAAGCTTTCAGCATCTTTGTAATTAAAACAAGAATAACAATCGCTAGTAGTCCCGCCAGGCCATAAGGAAGTTTATCAGCAATGAAGAGAAAAGCCTTGATTTTAAAAACCTCTAACTTCGCTTGAGATAATTCTCTCGGCTCCTGACACAAAATCGTAGTGTTATATTCCTCGGGACTCTTGTAGGCCGTTGTCAATAAATAGGATTTACCCACCTCAAGCGGTGGATTTTCCGTAGGTCCAAAATGAAAGGTTTGAAAAGCCGTTGGAGGTTTGCCAATGAGTGTTTGAAGGATCTCCACTGTTCTTGGCTTATCTACACTATAATCACGTCCATCTTTTACCTTACCAATGTAAATATAATAATCGCCGGTCTTGCGAGCCTCGATAAGGTTGACAGATTGCGGACAACCCCAGGATAAGACGGTTTGAGGAAGAGCGACAAATGCCAGTCCAAGTAGCACAAATATCAATTTTTGTTTCATGCTGCTCCGTCCATTTCCTTTACTTATTATTGACCATATCATCCCCTACCAATTAAAGCAATTAAGAGCCCGATTGAGGCGCAAACGGCGGAAATGACCCAAAACCGCATGGTAATTTTAGTTTCCGGCCATCCAACGGCTTCTAGGTGATGATGGATTGGTGAAGACAAGAATATCTTTCTTTTAAAAACTAGTTTGGAAAAAATTTGGGCGATCACGGACAAAGCTTCGATCACAAAAACAAAACCAATGATCGGTAAAACGGCGACTGAATTGGTTAAAAAAGCAATAATTCCAAGCGTCATCCCTAAAGCCATTGAACCAGTATCGCCCATGAAAAAGCGCGCGGGATAAATATTAAACCACAAGAAGGCCAAAAGCGCGCCGACAATCGTGCCGCAAAAAGCCGCCAAAGCGACCTTGCCGGCAACGAGGGCAATAATCGCGTAAGCCGAGTAAGAAATGGCCAAAGTTCCTCCGGCTAATCCATCAAGGCCGTCTGTCTCATTGACCGCAAAGGCCATAAAAACAATTACCAGAATGAATAAAGGAATATACCAGAACCCCAAGAAGAAATCGCCGACGCCAGGAATATGAAAAATATCCCAACCAAGCTTAAAATAAAACCACCAGGCGCCAACAATCGCGATTGTTAAATAGATCAAAAATTTAAAGCGAAAACGGAGGCCGCCGCGATTAGGACCTAAGCCACGAATGTTGGCGATGTCATCAATCGCCCCGATAATACCCGTGGCAACAAGCGCGAATAAAGGAAGCCAAGTACCGGCCCGTGAAAGATTAAATAAAACAGTAATAATTGCTGTTGTAATCCAGATTAAAAGTCCGCCCATGGTCGGGGTATTTTCTTTGCCCTTGTGTAAAGAATAGAAAATTGGCGCTCTTTTTTCGTCAAAACCGGTTTTTCGAATTCGTTTGCCAAGTTTGTTTCGATATAAAAAATCAGTAAAGAGTGGCGTCCAAATGACGGCAATAATAAAGGAGAGGGCTGTTAACCAAAAAATTTTGGCTAGGTTGGGTAAAAATATTTGAATTGTTTCCATTGCTTATGCTTTTAAGGCTTCGGAAATTTCGGCAAAATTTAAGAAATTGGAGGCCTTAATTAATATCATATCATTTTCTTGTATCTTGCTCAAAAGATATTTAATCGCCTCATTATTACTCGTGAAATGTTTCCCTTTATACCCTTTAGCCAAATTACCCACAGTTACAACCTCGTCAGCTATTTCTCGGGCATATTCGCCGATGAGCTCGTGAGCTTCTCCGGCAATTTTGCCAATTTCAAGCATATCTCCCAAAACAGCGATCTTTCTTTTAGCGGGTAAAATTCTTAAAGTATCTAAGGCTGCCTTCATCGACAAAGGATTAGCATTGTATGAATCATCAATAATAATACTCTTATTTTTCCCTCTAAAAACTTCCATCCGGTGTTTTTGAGTTTTGATATTGTTAATTCCTGAAATTATTTCTTCTTTTTTTAAATTAAATATCTCCGCAATGGCCGCGGCGGCCAAAACCGGGTAAATGTTTGTTGATCTTCCTAAAGTAGTGGTCGTGGCCAAAAATTTTCCGGCCGAAGAGACAACTTGAAATTTAGAGATCGGAGCAAAGCTCTCGATTTCAGTGGTAATATTTTTAGCGGCAACATCAGCTTCGTTCTCTAAAGCAAAAGTTTTGACCTGCCAACGACCTCCGTAAGAAATTTTTCGAATATTATCATCGTCAATATTTAAAACCGCATAACCGTCAGAAGGTAAAACCCTTAACAATTGAGTTTTTTCTTCAATAATTTTCTCCATCGTCTCGAATATTTCTAAATGGGCCTGGCCGATGCTGGTGAGAACGGTAATGTTGGGCTGAATGAAACTGGTAATGTATTTGATATCACCGGGCCCGTCAGCGGCGATTTCTAAAATTAAAATTTCTGTCTTTCGGTTCGCCAAAACTTTTAAAGGCACTAAAGGAAGGATGGGAATCCAATGATAGAATTTCGAGGGCGACTGATGAAAACCAAGAATTGCCAGCGAGACGCCGTTTTTTGTATTCAAATTGCCAAATGATTTACGGACTCGATTTTGAAAATGAATTTTTAGAACTTCAAAAATCGCTTCTTTAGTTGAGGTTTTGCCGACAGAACCGGTGATGGCAATAATTTGAGGGCGGACACGCTTGAGGTATCTTGTCGCCCAAAATTTTAAGTAGATTTGTAAGAATTTTGACATTATTGTGTATTTTAATATTTTTATTGACTTTTGTCTAGGTTGTGTTAGATTTTACATGGCTCTCGCACTACATCATAGGGGGTGCACCTCGGGTGGACAAGAGAGATGTGGTCGCGTTTCTCCGATCTTTTCCAGCTAAGCCACGATTTGGTCTCCTAACTGTGCCTGGTCAAACCCCCGGGGCTCATGTACCGGAGCACGATACCCGCGTCGACAAGACGCTCGAGGTCTGGGACTACTGCTTTTGGTCCGGGATTACCATCGATGTTATCCACACAACGGGACTGCCTGATAGGAATGGTCTCAAGGGGGCCGAGTACCTCGGCAGGCAGTTCAAGGCATTTGCCGCGGCTAGGTATCAGGACTCAGAGACGGCAGTCCTTCGACGGCACTTCTTCACCGGAGAGGCCGAAAGCGCCTACACGGCCGAGAGCTTCCTGTTGCTCAAGGACAACTTCTACCAAGCTGACGGGAAGGGCAGGCCGCGTCCTTTGTATGACGCAATCGGTCTTGTCACAAACACCCCTCATCTCCGCGTCGCGTTGGTCTACGCCAGGCGTTTCCTCCCCGGGATCCGCATCATCGGAATCTCTTCCGGTGATGGTCGGGGGGCGCTCAACATGCCGTACAAGGACTACCGGCGGCGTGAACGCAAACACCTCATCGCCGCGAGGTTCCTCGACTGGAATGGCAGATTCATCGAGGTAATCGAGCGCGATTATGGTAAACGACTTCGCGCCCAATGTCGCGAAAAAGAGTGGCCGTCGATTCGGGTACCCACCTAACGACCGAGCTAACCCGCCCAGCCCCACGTGTGGGGCTGGGCGTCGCTGTTCTATTTAAGGTACAAAAACCGATTTATTGTTGTGGCGGGACTCGAAAGTAATCTAGTAACCAGGCCGCCATTTCACCGAAAGTCGGCGCCGCTGATTCCTCGGCCCATTTCACATTTTTGGGTTGATCTAATCTTACTAACATCACAAATTTAGGGTCATCAGCAGGGGCAAAGCCGGCAAATGAACCAATGTGGCGATCGGTATAGTAACCGCCGCCCGGCTTCGGTACTTGGGCTGTTCCCGTTTTACCGGCCACGCGATAACCCGAAACGGCCGCTTTTTTACCGTGGCCGTTAACGACAACTGAAACCATCATGTCCGCAACTTTTTTGGCGGTTTCTTCGCTTAGGACTTTTTTTATCTCTTGTGGTCCGCGGATATCTTTGTGTCCATTGGCATCAATGGTTTCAGCGACAATATAGGGCTTCATTATTTTGCCACCATTAGCAATTGAGGCCATAGCGGAAACAAGCTGCACCGGAGTAACAGAAATCCCCTGCCCAAAAGCAATGGTTGCCCGTTGCGTATTTGACCATTCTTTTAATGCTAAAACCTTGCCTTCGGTTTCCGTATCGAGTTCGATGCCAGTTTTTCTCCCGAAACCATAATCTTTGAGATATTGAAATTCTTTTTCTTTGCCCAACTCTTCGGAAACCCAAACCATGGCAACATTATCAGAATTTTCTAAAACTTGTGTCATTGTTTCTTTCCCGAAAGCCTGATCAGTCGCGGTGTGAATCTCATAGCTATCAACAATAACCGAATTTGAGAAAACCCCCTCGGTCTCTGGAGTGACCTTGCCTTCGTTAATCGCCGCCGCCATGATCAACGGTTTAAAAACTGATCCCGGCTCCCAAGCCGAGGCAATGGCTGGAATAGAAAAGCGAGACTGCTCTTCTTGAGGTACCTCATTAAATTTATTCGGATCATAAGTTGGATCGCCGGCTATCGCATAGATTCCGCCTGTTTTAGGATCCATAATTACGATTAGACCAGAATCTGCTTGATATTTTTCGACGGCTTTTTTCAAAACCGCTTCTGCTTGATATTGAATATTATGATCAATTGTCAAAATATAATCGGCGCCATTTTTAGGGTCGATTCTTTCGCCGATATTAAAAAGTCTGCCTCGAATATCTTTTTCAGCAAAAATTTCCCCACCAGAACCCTTGAGCTCATCATTAAAATATCCTTCAATCCCGTATTGACCATCGCCATCCTTATTAACAAAGCCCAGCGCTTGAGCGGCGAGAGTTTTTTCCGGGTAGACACGGCTAGCTTCTGGCAAAACCATAATTCCTTGAATTTTCATTGCCGCGATTTTATCGCCTTCTTCTTCAGTTAGGCCGTGTTTGAGTAATTTATATTGTTTATCGTTATTGATTGAAGCGAAAATTTCATTTTTGGGAATGTCGATAATTGGTGCAAGTTCTTCTGCGGCTTGGTCGGGATTTTTAATATTTTGTGGTACAGCAAGAACTTGGTAATATTGGGTGTTTGTGGCCAAAGGGAACATATCTGAAGCATAAATTTTCCCTCGCCCAGCTGGGAGTTCTTTTTTGAGAATATATTGATTTTCCGCTGAGGCGGCATAAGCTTCGTGTTCTATTACCTGCTTTTGAAAAAGCCTAAATGTCAAAATAGCCGCCACTACGACAATTAGGCCGAAAGCCAGACTTAGCCTTTTACTAATCAGCGTGCTCTGCATATTAACCATAATTGTTGTTATTGTTCGAGGTTAAGACGCTCCGCATTACTTTTTATTTCATTCAAAGATTTAAGTCGGGCTGATTCTACCTCCAATTGTTTGACATCAGTTTGGGCTTTGTTTTTTTGATCTTCGAGATCCATCACTTTATATTTCAAAGTCGATGCTTGAGAGCTTTGAGCCAAATAAAATAAGGCGGCGATCGCAATTAAAATTACCGTGACAAATTTTAATGAAACAGGTCCGAGCCTGATTTCACTATTAATTGTTCTTTTCCGATACGGTGAGTGCCAAGTATTGGCGCGAGTAATAAGCATTAACCCTCCTTGAGATATTGTTATTTTTTTCTTACTGCTCTTAATTTAGCTGATCTGGCGCGCGGATTATCATCTATTTCTTTTTCGGACGGGATCACTGGCTTCGGGGTTAAAATTTCTAAGCTCTGATTTTCCCGGAAAAAATGCTTCACAATCCTATCTTCAAGCGAGTGAAACGAGATAACGACTATTCTCCCGCCTGGAGAGAGTATTTGAAGGGCTTGTTTTAGGCCATTTTCGAGCGCTAACAGCTCATCATTGACCGCAATTCTTAAAGCTTGAAAGGTTAGCGTCGCAAAATGCATCTTCCTTTTGTTTCTCTCGCGGAGATGGATGGCTTTCTCGATAACCTTAACTAATTCTCCTGTTGTTCGAATCGGCCGAGCCTGACGGGCAGCGACAATTTCTCGAGCAATTGCCGCGGCCATTGGTTCTTCGCCATATTGCCAGATGATTTGTCTAATTCTTTCGGCTGGCCATCGATTGATAATCTTTTCCGCTGTCTCCTTAATATTCGGCGACATTCTCATATCAAGAGGGTTATTTTGCTGAAAAGAAAAACCGCGGCCTGAAGAAAGTTGATAGCTTGAAGTGCCTAAATCGAATAAAATCCCGAAAATTTCTGAAACTGGCCATTTTCTGATTAAAAGACCTATTTCATCAAAATTACTATTGATGAAAGTAATTCGATCGCTGTGGTTTTTAAGGTTCTTTTTTGCTTCTTCAATTGCCACTGGATCTTGATCAATGGCCAGAAGCTTTCCTTTGGGCGAAGTTTTTTCCAAGATCAGTTTCGCGTGGCCACCAAATCCAACCGTGGCATCAATGAAGTTTTGATTCTTTCGGGGGGCTAAATACTTAATTACTTCCCTCCTTAGCACAGGTACATGCGGTTGCATGTTTTTCATGTTGCCTCCAACACAGGGAAGAAAAGATTAGCAGCCAGTGCCCCTCCTTAATTCGCCCAACGAATCTCGCGATTCGTCGAGCAATTTACCCAATTTTGTTTTGCCCCACCTCGGCCCGAATTGTGGGACGCGTAGGGCCGGAAAAATATATTCTTTGCAGCCATTCTTTGTTTTATCTGGCTGCTAATCAAACAAAATAATCCTTACACTCCCAGATCCATCATGTGGCGGGAAATCTCATCGGTTTGTTTTTCAGTCGATTCCTTGAAAGCCTGCCACTTTTGGCTATTCCAGATTTCCAAACGGCTATATAGACCAGCGATAACGGCCTGATTCTTTAAAGATGCATATTCCTTTAAATAACCAGGAATTAACGCCCGTCCTTGGGAATCGAATTCCACCTCCATGGCACCAGCCAGCATTAACCTCGAGAAAGCCCGTGATTTAGGGTCGGAAATTGGTAAAGCTCCAAGTTTTCCGGCGAGATTTTCCCATTCTTTCTTGGTAAAAACCCAGAGACAATTATCTAATCCTCTCGTAATGACCGCGCCACTGCCAAGCTCTTTCCGTAATTTTACCGGAATGGCCATCCTTCCTTTTTGATCGATTGAATGGGTATATTCGCCTATGAACATGCATTTTATCCACTACTTTTCTTAATTTTCCCCACATTTATCCACAATTAGCCACTTTGAGTCCATAATAAAACACCTTGATACACGTGTCAACATTTTGTCAATAGCTATAACCCATGCCTGCCCCGCAGACGACGCACTGCAATAACAGGACGTAGGGCCCAACCGGCAGGTTGGTATGCTTTTGCAGTAAGGAGTTATACGGGGTCAACACCTAAATACCTCAACCTGTTAACCAGGAAGTTCTAGATAGAACTGTGGATAATTAATCCTTATATATAGAAAGCGGGGAGGTAGGGACGAGAGCCCCTACCTCCCCGGAAGTCGGACATGGGCGCGGATACGCCCGATGTCGGTATAGTCAAAACCAAGGAGGCCGTCCGTAAAGCGGTAGGTTTGCCCTGATGTCGCCTCTGGTGAAGCTTGCCCCCACCACTTGGGGCCTTAGCGAATGCTAAGCTAGCGGTTCTGCTGGTGAATCTCTTGGGGGAACATCACGGACAGCCTCCTAATTTTATTTTAGGAGGACAATGCGAGTTTGTCAAATAAAAAATTTTCGAGTTCTTTTATATGGTTATTTTAAGAGGCTGAATGCCTCGAAGCTTGTTTCGAGGATGAAAGCCTATTTAAAACAAACTTGCCCGCAGGGATACTTCGCAGTTTGCTGCGAAGTAGTTTATTTTAGAGCCAAAACACCAAGAAAAACAATCGTAATAATGGCAAGAATAAGAGTTGTTTGCAAAAGTAGTTTTATCGCTTCTTTTTTAGAGCCATCAAGATATAACATAAGTGGTTTGCCGATAACTAATGTTCCGACCACCAAAGCAGATAAGGTCATCAAAAGCAAAATCCCTACCCCGCTAAGTACATTCTGATCTTGGCCGAAAATTTTATTACCATAAGTCATGAGTAATGCCACAAGCGCTATATAGATCGCCGTGCCAATGCTGTTTAAGATTGCCGTTTTGAGTGAATTTTTTCCGCCAGAGGCGGATTTCTCTTCGTTCAACATTTTTTTCTCTTTATAATCCCCTCACAGTATTGAGGGGTTTAGCCTTCTTAAAAACTCCCTAATTTCCTTTACCCTGTTAAATACGACTTGAGCCTATTTTTTAAAAACATTTTGCCTAAATATGTTTTAAGATACTTTTCCCTATGGGTTGCGTCCTTTTGATCCAAACATGCTTCATAATACACCAGTTTTAACGGTCTTCTATCTCTTGTAGAAGATATAATACCATTTTGATGCTGCTCAAGTCGTAACTTTAAATTCTTTGTATATCCAGTATAAAATTTATTATCCTTCTTAGAGATTAACACGTAAGTGTAAAACACGGCTTTATTTAAAGTTATTTAACAGGGTGAACAAATAATTTTTTAATTCTTTTATTTCAACTCGCTTTTGTTTCATGGTATCGCGGTCACGGACAGTGACTTTACCGTCTTCTTCGAAATCTATCGTAATACAATAAGGCGTGCCGATTTCATCTTGTCGGCGGTAACGACGACCGATACTCCCAGATTCATCGAATTCGATCTCTCCCCAGCACGTTTTAAGGTCTTTATATATTTCCTGCGCCTTCTCCGATAGCTTTTTGACCAACGGCAAGACCGCAACTTTTACGGGTGCGAGTTTTGGATCTAAGTGTAAAACAATTTCATTGCCCTCTTCTTCTTTTGACTCTCCTCTTCCGCCAGAAACTTCCTCAAATGCGTCGCAAATTACTGCCAGCATCAACCGCTCAATTCCCAAGGTTGGCTCGATTACATAGGGTATATATTTTTCTTTAGTTTCCTCATCGAAGTATGATAAATCCTTTCCCGACGAATCCTGATGAGCCTTCAAATCAAAATCGGTCCGATTGGCCACACCAGCCAATTCTTTTTTACCGAAAGGAAAATCATATAAAATATCAACTGTTCTTTTAGAATAATGAGCCAATGATTCTTTCGCATGCTCGTGATGTTCGACTGAATCTTTTTCGATGCCACAAGATAAAACAAATTCTTCCCAATTTTTTAACCAGTCTTCAAAAGATTTTTCGTCGTCGCCTTTTTTGACAAAATATTCGATCTCGGCAATCTCGAATTCACGCACGCGATAAAGAAAGTCTTTAGTATTAATTTCGTTGCGGAATGATTTGCCGATTTGGGCAATGCCGAAAGGAATTTTCTTGCGCGAAACCTCCATCACTTGCTTAAAATCCGTAAACATTCCTTGCGCTGTTTCCGGCCGAAGATAGGTTAAAGATTTCTCTTCCTCGATAACCCCAACGTGCGTCTTAAACATCGGGTTAAACTGTTTCGCCTCGGTTAGCTCATGTTCGCCACCCGAAGGACATTTTTCTTCTGGTAGATCATTGGCTTTA
>Ga0210057_1009439_pt1 | contig 11269 bp, 13 predicted proteins | sample CryGeyCG2114_010_2_FD_183968 | JGI IMG/M metagenome (GOLD analysis project Ga0210057, IMG submission 183968) | Groundwater microbial communities from aquifer - Crystal Geyser CG10_big_fil_rev_8/21/14_0.10 (SPAdes) (version 2) | ecosystem: Environmental > Aquatic > Deep subsurface > Groundwater ...
TTTCTCAACAGAAAATCAGATGGGAATCCTGGTTGGCAAACATTATGGAAAGGTCAACTACAATTATTTTGGATGGTTGAAGGAGCTAAGATATTATTGGGGAGTGAGACTTATGGGTAAAGATAAGCCCAAATAGGTAAAATTTTATAAATGGAACAAAGATTCTTAGAGTTATGGCAAATGAGTTCCCATTAGAAAAAAGGGTAGCAATTGTATGTGATTTTGATTTAACATTAACGGAACAATATATGCAAATACCATTATTTGAAGCCTATTTTGATAATATTAAAGATGCATATAAGGGAACTAAAGATAAAAATGGAAATGTTATAAAATTTGAACATCCTTCTGATTATTTTAAAATTGTAGATTCATGGGCTGAACCAAATAATGGCGTAGCATATGTTACACAAATTTTAACTGATATTAGATTAGGAGTCTTTCCTGAATTAACAAATGAAGACTTAAAACAGTTTGGAAGCAAGATTGAATTAGCACCAGGTTTACCTGCTTTTTTTAGTAGAATGAAAAAAAAATGGGAGAATCAGTGTGATATTAAATTCTACATTATTAGTGTAGGATTTGAAGAAATGATTAAAGGTAGTGCAATAGCAGAACATGTTGACGGCATATATGGTACAAAACTAGTTAGTAGATTACATAAGTTGGGCAAGATAGATAAACCAATCTTAGATGGTGTGGCAAACATCATGACTCCATTCTCAAAAACTAAAAGTATAATCGAAATTGCTAAGGGTGGAAAAGAAAATATTGATAAATTGATGGGATCCGAAGAATATGAATTAGATTATAGAAATATTATTACAATAGGTGATGGATTAAGTGACGTAAGCCAGTTTGCTTATCTTACAAATAAAGGATCATTATCTATTTGTGTATATAAAATTGAAGATAAACAAGCTTTTGATAGAATTATGGGAAATGAAACAGTCAGAGATAGAGTTTCTGCCTTGTTACAAAGAGATTATAGGTCAAATAGCATGATGAATCAATATATTAACAAAAATATATACAGAATCATTCACAAAGAATGTAATTTTGACCAATCTGTTTTAAATAGAGAAAAGAAAAAGAAAATTAATGATCCTAAATTAAGAAAAGTTGTAAAAGACCATCTTGAAACTTGTTCTGAATGTAATGGATTGTACAGTTTCGCTTGGGAACCGCCTAGATAGTTTTCAAAACTTGAATATCGTATTGTGAAATAAAGTTTTCTAGAACTGTTGTAAACAAATGATGTTTATCTTTAGTATAAACTGTTGAATGAGTTTTTGCTGCAATAGCAATTAATACAGCGTCGCTTGCATCAGGAATCTTTAGTAACAAATTATTGTCAATAGCTCTTACAAAATCTTTTTCCTCTTCAAAGTTTCCTGGATGAACTGGAACATCTACTATAATGAAATTAGAGTCTTTAAGAAAATTTCTTAACTCTTTCCTAGTAGAATGATTTAATTTATGTTCAATATGTATTAATTCTTCAATATTGAAAGAGGTTATTGCCAGATTATTTAATTCAGAAAGCCTTTTTAATAAATCATTATGCTCTAAAGCGTATACAATAAAACAAGTATCTAACAAATTTAGATCCCTACATTTAGTGTAAGAAATGGTTTCTTTATCCCCTATTAGTTCTTTCATAAAGCTGTAAAGTTAGAAAGATATAAATATTTATGTAAATTATAGTATAGATATGAAGAAAATATTGATTGGTATTAATATTGCAGTTTTAGTAATTTGCTTGTATTTAATGTTTGGTACAAATGAGTCTATCACAGGTTATGTTATCCTAAATGATGGTGAAGATGCCAATATTGTAAGTTCAGTGCTTCATTATGAATTTAGAGACTTGGAAGGAGGGAATGTTGCAAAACAGTATATTACTGATACTGAAATCTATTTGGCAAGAGAAGATGATTATATTGAAAAGTTTGATAGATTAATATTATTAGATGAATGGGTAATTACTTCTGATGCAGACGGATTAGATGATTATTGTAAAGAAAATAATTATGTAAATAGAAAGTATTTCTATGATGAAGATAATGATGGTGAACAGGAAAATAATGATGAATTCATATTCTATAGTGTAATTGTGGATGATAAAGGATGTTTTAGTGTAAAGCTTCCTGATGAGAAATTTGTTGTTGTAATGGAAAAACCTTTATAAATAGGAAATGTAAACTATAGGCTATGCCACACATATCTCTTATTGGTCTAATGCATGATGATTTGGATGTTCCAAAAATATTAGAAATTGTTCTAAATAGAATAAAACCTGATGTAATTACATTAGAATGGGATAAGAGATTAGATAAGATTGAATGGGATTTTATTAATGCTGTGGATAAACTTAATTTTAATAAGGAATTGTTTAAAGAATTTGGGCATACATTCTTACCACTAGAATATGTTGAGTGTATTAGATATTGGAATAAACACAATGTGCCTTTACATTATATTGATGCAAGAGATGATGAGTTAGAAGATATTGAAATTAATAGATTAGGAATCCATCATTATCTAAAAAATGAACCTAGAAATGAGGCTGAATGGTGGATGGAATGTCAAATTGCAAAGCATAGAACAAAACAAAATTCAATTACTTATAGAAAAGATATAAATGCTAAATGTGAACTTGAAACTGCTTTAAAAAATGGTAATGTTGGATATAGAGATAAAGTTATGGCCAATAGAATCCTTGACATATATAGATATTTAGAACCTGAAGATAATTTAGTACACGTTGGCGGATTAGCACATATGATGAAAGATGAAAATGGGAAAACATTGTATGAACAATTAAAATCGTTTAATCCAAAAGTTATTCCTTTGTTAGAAAAATATACTAGATGTAGTAAAGTTAGACAATATTTAGATTACTAATTTCCATTTCTTAAGCATGTTTAAAAATTCTTGTTCTGAAGGTTTGAAAAGACTTATTGGACGATAAGATAGTTCTACTTTGTTTCCTGTTAGACCATTAGCCTTTAATGCTTTACTTAATCTTGTGATGTAACCTTTAGGTGAACCCTTAAATGATTCAGGGAATTCTTCAATTCTTTCTGATTTGATTAATTTAGCAACTTTTTTGGATTTATCTTTTCCAGAACCATTTGCAAAATAAGGTTTAAGCAATTCTTCACCGAATTTATATTCCCAAATTCCGTGAACATCTGCAACTCTTTGTGTTAACTTGATTCCTTTTTTTCTTGCCAAAGCATCTAAATCTACGCCTGTTAAAAAATCTTGGACAGACGGAGGACGATACCTTAGTCCAGTTTTGTAAGCTGTTTTTATTGCTATATCTTGACTTACTGGAGGATTTGAGTTTTTAGCATAATCAAAAATTAGATTAGCAACCAATCCAGTAGGGTGATAATGATATAAATTAATTGAATTGAATTTAGGGAGATTGCCTCTTCCTGAATTCTGTATTAAAATTGAAGCTATAGGAGTAACTTTTCTATCATTTTCAAGGATTCCTGTTTCGTACCAAACTTTATCTGGAGTAGTATAACAAAAACTCTCTTCTGCAATTTCTGTTCTTGCAAGATTTACTAATTCAGATTCTCTTGTAATAGGATCTCCATGTTTAGATTTGTATCTTCTTAAGTTATTAGAAGAATTAAATGCTAAGTCGGTTTTTCTAAGACCTTTTTCAAGATTATATTTTTGATTTTTTTCATAAAAATTACCAAGATAAGGAGAACATCCCTCTAATGCAACTAATCCTGCTAAAGTTCCAGATGCCTTAAGAAAATCTCTACGATTCATTTTACTAATTTCCATTTCTTAAGCATGTTCAAGAATTCTTGTTCTGATGGATTAAATTGTTTTACTTGAGACCAAAATTTTACATCCAAAACTGGTAATGGAAAATTTAATTTTTTTACTCTAACCTTTAATTCCTTAACATAATCTTCTGCAGTGTTAATATCTTTTTGAAGAAACATCTCTCTGTCAACACTATTAATTGTTTTAGTAAGATTGTTTCTAAGAGTCATATAATCTTTCCCATTTTTTGTAGATGTTATAAGCCAGTTATCAAAAGATTGTTTTATACCAAATTCCCATATTCTAGAATTGTCTGCAACTCTTGAAACTAAATTGATACCTTCTTGTTTTGCTCTTTTTTTGATAATTAAATCAGAAATATAATCACCTAATGATGAAGGTGAAGGTTTTCTGCAAACTGAGTAAGCCCATTCTTCTAATGATTTGTAAGAATTTTCTTTTTTTCTTCTTTCATCTCCAAGCTCATAAACATTTAATGCCCTAAGAAAAACTGGATGGAAATGATAAACAAAAAGATTATCTGCTTTAGGAATTCCTTTCGTCTTTCCAGAAAACATATGATGAACTGAATCTAAAAATCTACTTGAAAATTGTTCTTCTTTAGAAGGCTTATGCGTATGGCCTTTATGAGAATCATCAGGAATATTATTATCATTTGCAAATTGTATGCCTATTTCGTACCAAACTCTTTCAGGCTCAGCAAAAACATAAGACTCTTCTGTCATTTCTTTCCTTGCTAATGTTATTAATTCCAATTCCCTGGTAGAAGGATCTCCTGGAAGAGCTTTGTATCTTCTTAAATTATGAGAACGATTAACAGCTAACCTTCCATCCCTTAATTCCTTTTCAATAGGATAAGGCTTTTTTTGAAACATTTCATAGACTTTAGCAATATGAGGAGGCATACAGGCATCTAATGCTAACAAGCCAGTTAAACCAGTTCCATATTTGATAAATTGTCTACGATTTACCATCAAGTAGTAGTTATTAACAACTAGTTTATAAAGGTTTTCCTATAATATTATTTTTGAGTAGTCATATAATATGTGATACAAAAGCATAAGGTTTAAATAAAAATGAGAATTAAACAAATAAAATGAAAGAAAGAGTAACCCTAACCATTGAATCTGATATCATTGGTCAGATTGATAATTCTGTAGACGGATATAAAATCAAGAACAGAAGCCATGCTGTTGAGCTTTTGCTTCTTAGGGCAATGGGCAATAATACTATTAGAAAAGCGTTAATTCTTGCCGGCGGAAAAGGGACAAGATTCAAGCCTATCACAGATGAAATTCCTAAGCCTATGATTCCATTACAAGGCAAACCTATAATTCAACATACAATTGATTTACTAAAAAAATATGGGATTAGAGAAATCTATATATCTGTAGGATATAAGGCAGATAAGTTCAAGGAATATTTTGGCGATGGTTCAAAGTTTGGTGTAAAAATAAATTATATTGAAGAAACCGAGCCTATGGGAACAGCAGGACCTTTAAAATTGGCAAAAGAATATCTTAATGAAACTTTTGTTATGTGTAATGCTGATGAATTAAAAGATATTGATTTAATTGATATGTGTCTATTCCATAAAGAGAATGGAGCAAAAGCTACCATCGCATTAACTACTGTAAATGATCCTTCAGCTTATGGTGTTGCAAAAATGCAAGGTGCTAAAATTCTTGAATTTATAGAAAAGCCTGCAAATCCTCCAAGCAATTTGATTAATGCTGGATTGTATATCTTAGAACCAGAAGTAATTGATATGGTTCCTGAAGGTTTCTGCATGGTTGAAAAACAAATCTTTCCAAACATAGCACAAGATCAAAAATTGTATGGGTATCATTTCACAGGACAATGGTATGATACAGGAAATCTGGAAAGGTATGCAAAAGCTTTGAAAGAGTGGAAAGGATTGCATTAATTTCTTTTTTATATCTTTAAGATTGATAAAACATTTTCTTTTTTATATCTTTAAGATTGATAAAACATTTAAAGTAGTGCCACAAGATTAATTCTGTAATGACAAATCCATTCAAAGATGCACAAGAAAAAATCGGGCAAGTTTGTGAAATGCTTGGCCTGGCAAAAGACGTAACTAAAGTCCTACAAAATCCTATGAGAGAAGTAAGTGTAAACATCCCTGTAAAAATGGATAATGGTGAAATAAAATTATTTTCTGGATATAGAGTCCAACACAATAATTATAGAGGCCCATTTAAAGGAGGATTAAGATTTCATCAACAAGTGGATATTGATGAAGTAAAAGCTTTAGCTACTTGGATGTCAATAAAATGTGCTGTAGTGAATTTGCCATTGGGTGGAGGAAAAGGAGGAGTTATCGTTAATCCAAAAGAATTGAGTCAAGGAGAACTTGAAAGATTGTCAAGAGGATTCATAAGAACAATTTATGAAATAATTGGTCCAAATAAAGATGTGCCAGCACCTGACGTTAATACTAATTCACAAATTATGGATTGGATGGTTGAAGAGTATTCTTCATTAGTTGGAAAACAAGAGTATGCTGTTATTACAGGGAAGTCAGTTGGTAAAGGCGGATCATTAGGCAGAGATACAGCTACTGCTAGAGGTGCACAATTCTGTTTACAAGCAAATACTGAATTGAATGGAAAAAAAGTTGTAATTGAAGGTTATGGAAATGCTGGATTTAATTTTGCTAAACTGATTGAGAATGATGGCGCAAAAGTTGTTGCCGTTAGTGATTCAAGAGGTGCAGTTTATAATCCAGAAGGAATTGATTCTAACGAATTAATGGAATGGAAAAAAGAAAATAAAACTGTAAAAGATTTTCCTAAAGCTAAGAATATTGAAATGAAAGATTTATTTGGATTAGAATGTGATATTTTAGCTTTGGCAGCTTTAGAAAATTCTGTGCATGTTGAAAACCAAAGTGAAGTTAAAGCAAAAGTTATAATTGAATTAGCTAATGGACCAATTACTGCTGAAGCTAATAAATTATTATTTGAAAGAGGAGTTGTAGTTATACCTGACATTTTAGCTAATGCTGGTGGAGTTACTGTTTCACATTTTGAATGGATGCAAAATGTTGCTGACGATTATTGGAGTGCAGAAAAAGTTGATGAAGATTTAGCATTAGTTATGAAAAGATCTTATGAAGATGTTGCAGCTATGGCTAAAGAACATAACGTGGATTTGAGAACTGGTGCTTATCTAATTGCAGTGAAAAGAATTTATGAAGCTAAGAAGGATTAATATTGATTCCTCCTTGATTTCCCAATAACCCTTTGTAAAGAATCTATCTTTTTTAATAGATGAAGTTTTTCACTATCTAATCTTTCTAAATTCTTTTGATGATTTACTAATTCAAAATCTTTTTCACGAATATTTTTTGCAATTACTTTGAATCTAGAAATCTCAGAATTTAAAGAGTCTAAAGTTTTTAACATTTCATTCACTTTTGGTGCTGTTGAATTATAACTTTCAGTTGTAGATTTAAGATTATTAGTATGTTCCCTTAAAACTTCATGAACTCTAGTATAAAGTTGATCGTAAATTCTTTTGTGTAATAATTCAAATGTACGAACTGATTTACTGAACTCATCTTTTAATGAAACTATTTCCTCAACCTCCTTATTCATTTCAGAAAAGTAAGAGGATTGGTTGGATTTTAATTCTGATAAAGCATTTAATAATTCTTTGTTAAAATCTTGTTGTAAATTAGAATTCTCCTTAAGAGAAGATAATTCGTTTGATAAATTAGATAATTGTTCTTTTATCTCTTCCACGTCTTTTTTGTTAAACATAGGAGTTAGAATAAAGAAGTGTTATAAAAAGATTGTGTTATAATTTTTTATAGAAGTTATGGAGTTTAGGTTTGTAACCCATATGTTCCCAAAAAGTGTTATTTGTACTCTTTAAATTGATTAACTTTGCATCTAATCTTTTTGTAGAATCTTCCATGCTTCTAACAATTGCACGACCTGTTCCTGAGCCCCTTACATCTTCATCCAACCATAAGTCTAAACATTCAACTCTATCATTAGGGTAATAAGATAAGTCTAGATTACCTTTAACTTGACCATTAGAATCGTATAAATCAATCTCTACTGCATAATTATCTTCATTATCAATGTTATGACTTTCAATAACAATGGCACTAAGAACTAAGCCATTATTGTTAGCTTCAAATTCATCCTTGATTTTGCTTTTTATTGACATTTTCTTATACATATTTTTTGAATTTACTACCAAACTCTGAATATCCCATGTATGTCCAAAAACTATCATTAATACTATCTAATGCTTCAACACTTTCTCCACCCAATTCTTCGGTAACATTTTCAATAAATTGAACTAAAACTCTACCATAACCTTCACCTTGGAATTTACGATCAACTTCAATTTCATGAATTTGCATAGTTCTTGAATCTGGTAAATATGATAAATTAATATAAGCTACTTCTTCAGAATCATCCTTATAAGCTTGAACTTGAATTGAATTTATAAAAGGATCTTCATATACATTAACCTCTAATTCAAGATTATTTTCGCTTAAAAATCTGTTTTTAAAAGCTTCTTCCACCTGTTTTTTTAATGCCATTTTTATACTATATATAGGCCGTTTTTAGTATATAAATGTTTCGGAAGTAGTCACTCTCAAGTGGTAAGTGACTGAATTCCGCAGAATAACTGCGAATTATGGCTGAATTCGTAAAACTTTGGTGGAAGTTTTTGCGAAGTTATTTCTTACGTGTTTGGCGCAATTGAGTTTTGTGAGCGTTTGCGTCAAGAAAAGCCCTTATATTTTAGTAAAATGCGTTTTGCCTTAATAAGCTCTTCTTTATTGGCTTTGACACCCTCTTCTTCTTTAAGCAGCTTATCCCTTTCTTTGCTAAGCAACTTCCTTTCATCTTTTATTACAGATTTTTATTTCTTTAACATCTCTTCCAAATGCGCAGCTTTAGCAATACTCCTTACAGCGGCATAATTCTCAAATCCTTTTTTTTGTTGTAGAGATTTAATTATTGTTTTAATATAGGGCAAAGATTCTTTTGAAAATCCACCACTTCTAACAATAACATCGCAGAAATTTTGAGTAGTTGCTGTACTTTGTCCATATTGTCCATACTTACATTCTCTAACAAATTCTTCATTAATATATCTATTGTATGTATGAAGGAAACCGTTCATTCGAGATATGCTTAATGCAAAACCATATTGCCTGCGAGCAATCTTTTCCTTTACCGTCTCATCTACGATTTTTCGATCATCCGGTTCTGTCAAGTCCAAAGTAAGATTATGAATTAAATGTATGTGAATAGAAGGTAAATGACGGAACAAGCCAGGAGCTACTAAGCCGTAAGGAATACCAGGTAATAGATTATAATCACAGAAGTGGCCAAATCTCTCACCTGAGTAGTTTCTGTCCATATATACTCTTTTTTGTAGCCCAATATTTGATTTTTCTGGATTTCCTTCTATGTCTAATAGAACCTTATCCTCAGTCATCGCATAAAATGTCGTAATCCACGTACCTATGTTAGAATCTCGATCTTCCAAGGAATTATTGGGTTTCAGGGCCTGTAGTCTTCCTCCCGCTACCGATAGGATCTTGTTCCTTGAAGCAATAAACTTGTCTATTCCTGACAAATAATCTCCTCGAGGACTCCCCCATATTTCAAGCGTCGATACTAAAGGCGGCCACGATACTCTAGACATAGTAATCGCCTCCTATATTTTTTTTTAGTTGTATAACTCTAAATGCTTTTGCATGCATTTTTTAATTCCCCCTAAAACATTAAATTTTGTTGATTTTGAAATAATTAACCTATTAATAAAGGTTTGGGTCATATTTTTGTAAGATTTTGCAGAATCCTAATTCAATCCAACAGCCACTTCCAAAGAGGGATAAATTCAATCCCTTTCTCTTTTTTCTCCAAATTCTTAGTTAAAATTATCAGTTTCTTTGTTTTACTAAATTTATTCTTGAAATCCAAGAGAGCATTTATTTCCCTTTCCTCAATCTTGTTAGTATAAGAAACATTTATGGCAGTAAGAGAGTTATCTTTATTTTTTACTACAAAATCAACTTCGCCTTTGCCAGCCCAATAATAAATATCTTTGTCCCTTCGTTTCAATTCAACAAATACCATATTCTCTGCCAACCTTCCTCCATCTTTTGAAAACTTAAAGGAAACAACGTTCCTCAATCCATTATCTATGCAGTATATTTTTCTTGGATTGGCCTGCTGTTGCTTTAAAGAATACGAAAATAAATTTACTGTAAATATTACGTAAGCATCCTCCAAATAAGATAAGTATTCGCTTATTGTCTCCTGTTTTATGGCCATTTCCTTGCTTACAGCCTTATGATATGAATTAACAGTAAAAAGCGTAGATATGTTTGTCAAGAGATATTTCATCAAGTTCTTTATCAATGCAAGGTTCCTTATTTTATATCTTTCAATTATATCCTTATAAATTATTAACTCCATATAATTTTCCAGCAATTCCCCCTTTTGCTTGTTGATTGTTACTTCAGGGAATCCTCCATTGTTCAAGTATTCCTTTAAGAGCTTCTTTATTGCATATCTTTGGTCGGAGTATTGAAAGTTCTTTTCGAGTGTGATACCATTGAAATCAAGAAACTCCCTGAAAGATAAGGGAAACATTGTATAGTTTAATGTTCTGCCCCTTAATGATGTATGGATTTCTTTATGCAGTAGTTTGGAGGAAGATCCAGTGACGAATATACCTACATTTTCTGTGTCATATACTCTTCTTACAAATCTCTCCCACCCCTCTACTTCCTGAACTTCATCAAGAAAGAGAAATATCTTTTTATTTTTGTTTTGAGGATAGAGCTCATAATACGCTTCAAGTATATATTGCAAGTCATTTAGTTTCAGCGGATACAGCCTTTCATCTGAGAGGTTTATGTATACTATCCTGTTCTTTGCTATTTTATTCAACAGTTCTGATATCTTTTGATAAAAGTAATAGGTCTTTCCGCTTCTTCTGGAGCCAGTTATGCTTATGACCTTCTTAATTTCTGGTGTTTCAAGTTCTCTTGGCTTAAAGCTAGGCAAATCTTTTTTATGAAATGTGGCAATTATAAGCTTGAATATTTCTTTCTGTTCCATATCACTTTATAGGGCGATACTTATATATAAATGTTTCCTCTTATGAAGAGATACTCTTTTATATTCGATTTTAATGAGATGTTACGTTTGAGCTTAACAAATAGACTTATAAAAAAGAGAACAGTTATTCATAAAATTAGTTAACGACATAAGTAAGTTATAAATTCTTGCATAAAAATATGTTCATTCCAAAATATTTCCAATTCTTTTTGCATTGAATCAGCATTTGTAAAATGTTGTGACTTGGTTACAGCATTTTTAGTGACTTTCCAACAGGTTTCAATGGGGTTTAGTTCAGGAGAATATGGTGGAATAAACTCAAC
>Ga0210057_1009442_pt1 | contig 11266 bp, 11 predicted proteins | sample CryGeyCG2114_010_2_FD_183968 | JGI IMG/M metagenome (GOLD analysis project Ga0210057, IMG submission 183968) | Groundwater microbial communities from aquifer - Crystal Geyser CG10_big_fil_rev_8/21/14_0.10 (SPAdes) (version 2) | ecosystem: Environmental > Aquatic > Deep subsurface > Groundwater ...
CAAGAAATACTGATGCTGAGAGTACAAGAGGTTAATTTTAATTTTTGAGTTGAGTTTTATAATTATTTGAAAGAGGATAAGTTATTTAAGCTCTTTTTGTTTGTTTAGAGAATGGTAAGAAAAAGAGATGTGGCTGCTTGGAGTTTTATTATTGCTGTCGTTATTGTGCTTATTGCTGTGTTTGTGGGGCTAGTTTTGTTTTCTCAATATATCTGGAGTGATGAGGGTAGTTCTGTAATTTCTGGAAATGTCGATGGAAAAGGGAAGACAGTCATAAGTAATTCTTCTTTAGAGGGGGTTTTGGAAGATCCTAATTTGGGAGATGATGTTAAGGTTGGATATTATGAACAGGCAGTTAGAGCAGGGACATTGACAGAAGAGGATTTGGATGAGGCTGTGGAGGCAGGACTTCTAACTAAATCTAAAAAATATGATTTGCTTTATGGAGATGGACTGTGGGATGTGATAAAAGGAAAAAGTTATTATTTTTTGGATGTAGCAAGTGATGTAATTTATGAGCCCTTTGCTAGGGTTATTGGGGTTAAAACTCTTAGTGGAGAAGGAAATAATGTTTTAACTTTGAATTATTGGAAGGATTCTGGATGGAAGAATGCTTTGTTTGGGCTTTGGGTTGCTATCTTGACAGCTTTGTTTTTTACCTTTGCGAATTTTAATGAATTTTCTACCTTGCCTAATAGAAGTTTTCTTGATAAATTAGAAGATGGATTACCAAGTATTAAGAGAAGATTTATATTTGATTTCATCTATTTTGTATTAGGTTTTCCAATAATAATGGGCATTCCAATATTCAATAGAATCTTAGGAATATTGACTTTAGAATTTTTGGGAATACATTGGGTTTGGAGAGGACTTGTTGTGGCAGGAGTTTTGGCATTCTTTGGTGTATTCTATAAAAGATATTATGAATATAGAAAAAGAACATTTTTGTATAAACAGGAACTTGAAGAAGCTACAGCTATTGAAGGTGCAAAGGCAATGTTGAAGAGTTAGGAGATTATTTAAATATGGATTGAGGTATTTAGCTTAAAGAAGAGGAAATAAAATATGAAAATTAAGGGAATAGGAAAAAGGGGATTATCTAAGGGAGTTATTATCGGATTTGTTCTTCTTTTAATTGTTATCGGATTATGGTATTGGGGAAATAATTGTACTATCTCTGAAGAGCAAATACAATCTTCTAAGAGCAGTTTTTTTTCTTCTGTTTGGTTGAACTTTGAAAAATTTTTAGGATGTGATGTTGAGAGAGAGGGATTTGTGGGAACAATTATGGGGACTGTTGGAAATATTTTAGGATTTCAAGAAGGATTTGCAGATTTTATTCCAGATTTATTAGAAGGATTATTAGTTGGAGCTTGGATGTTTGGTGCTTATTGGTTAATAAGACTTAGCACAAATCTTGCATTTACTAAATACTTTGGAAAATTTAGACTACAAGGTGATGCAGATAGGAGAAAACTTGAGAGCGGATGGCTGAATTTTGTTGCAGGAAGAATATGGAAGATAGTTCCAATAGCTATTGCTTATGCGGTCATTTTACAAATCCCGATACTGAATAGACTCATACAGATAGTCACATTTGAAGTTTTAGGAGTAAATTTCTTCTTTAGAAGTATCATCATTGCATTCTATATCGGATTTGTTCCAGGAGCAATAGAGGCATATACAAGATATAGACTCGTCAGGCATTATAATGTCTTGATTTTAAAAGCTAAATACAGAGGAAAGGTCATAGATGCATTTAGTGGGGGAGGATAAAAATGGTTAATAAGAAAGATGAGGGAATTCTCTTATTATTTAGTTTTTTGATTTTAATTGGACTTCTCGGAAATGTAATCGCAATTGAGTATAATTATAGTCAATTTGAATTTGAAGATTTATTGGGAAAAGAACTTTATTCGGATGTTTTTGGATTCAATACTGAAAAAAGTTTTGGAGGGTATCTAGCCATGGGTCTTTTAGCAGGTTTTTGGATATGGGTGATTTATGCCTTTGTTAGATTTACTAGATGGGGGTATGATTTTAAAAGAAAGAGGGATTTTATTAAAACTGCTGAAAGTGACAAAGATCTCTTAAGAAGAGGACCACATGCGTATTTGAATTTTGTTGCAGGGAGAATATGGAAGGTTCCACTTATAGGGATCGGATTTGCAGTTTTGATGCAAATTCCTATATTGAATAGAATTTTGCAGGCCTTGACTTTAGAGTTTTGGCTTTCTGGAGAATTTCTTTGGTATGGTTTTTGGAGATCTGTTTGGATTGCATTTCTTATTGGATTTTTACCTTTTTTGATTGAAAAATACTTAGTTCATAAAATGGCGATTGGTTATGAAAAGGGAATTTATGATGTTAAAAAGATGAGGGAAGCGGTAAAAGAAAAAAATAAATGAAGTTAAAAAAGAGATTAAAAAATTAATTTAAGGTTTTTCCCAGTAGTTCCAGGATTCTAATGGTTCTTGTTTTGACTTTATTGCTGAAAGCAATCCATTGTAAGACTCAACTCTATCATTGAATTCTTGTTCTTTTACCGGATCGTAGTTAGTTTTTAGATCTCTTGCTCTATTATAGAGATCTACTCTTAGAGCTTTAGCTTGGCTTACAGCATTTCTAAGATTGCTTTGTTCTGTTGCCTTATCTATTATATCTTGTCTTACTTGTAAGGCTTCTTCAAGAGTTAGTTTTCTTCCAACTCTTTCAGATAAGTCTGTGGTCATTTCTTTTAAGGCCTCATATTTTCTTACATTTTCTGCTTTGTGAGTTGCCTTTCTAAAAGATTCAGATGCTGTGTGTCCTGCCCACAGAATTGGATTTAAGACATAATGTTGAAATGTTCTTTTTACTCTTGTACTTTTGAGAGAATTTTTTCTTGGTTTAGGAAAATAATCAGGTTCTTCTAATGGGCTATAAACTGCAGAAGGATCTAATCTTTCAAGTTCTTCTGCTTTAACTGAGTTCTCAATTGCCCTGTTTGCTTTTTTATATGTCGCACTTGCTGTAGCTTTTATGGCATCTCTGCCTGTTCTAAGTGTTGCAGGAACTGCCCAAGCTACAAAATTAAGGGCAGGTTTTAGAGTATAATTATGAACTGTCTTTAAGCTTTTACCTATAGCTTTAGCTGTTTCGGCTCTTCTTTCTCTTTTTTCTTGTTTTAAGGCTTCTAATTGCCTTATTGTGTTTACGTAGTTGTCTAGTGTTGTCATATTATTTTACCTAATATTTAGGAGAAAAACAACTATTTAAATGTTTCTATTATGTTACTACTAGGTAGTTAATATTTAATCTGTTAATGGCAGGGATATTTTTAAAAGATGTAGTTCTCTAATAGAAAGATGATTAAGAAGAGGGAATTAATTTTTTGGATTGTTCTTTTAGTTTTATTTATAAGTTTACTTTCTCAAAGCAGATTTGTTTCTTCTGCTGGAATTGACGGACTGGAACAAGGCGTTGAAGATATAAGGGACAAATCTAATGATGTTAAGAATGCTTTGAGTGAAGACGAAAGCAGAAATGAATATTTGAGAGAACAGTGGGGAGCAATACTATCAAATTCTAGTGTTGGGAATGCATTTAGTTCAGTAAATGAGAATTTGCAGTTTACTGGCCCTTTCTGGCAAATTGTTTTAGGGATTGATTTTTCTTTATCTTTTAAATTTATAATTGTTTTTTTAATATGGGTTTTATTGTTAATATCTGGATTTAATCTCTTTACTGGGCTTCAATTATTTTATGTTCCCGAAAAGTATTCTACACTGATTAAATGGGGGATTTTCTTTGCGTTCTTCGTTTTGATATCTAGTGTTAGGATTCCTGTTTTTCTTTACGATAACATAATTAGTTTTATTTTAGAAAGGGGCAGTTTAACTTATCAGATAATTGGAGGACTTATAGTTATGGTTGTTATAATTGTTGGAATGCTTTACTCTGGGAAATTGAAAAGCTCTTTTGCTTCTGCAAAAAATAATAGAACTATTAAAAAGAATAAGGCAGAATTAGAAGAACAGAAAAAAGAGATTGAAGACATTGAGACTGGACTTTCAGAAGAAAGAGATAGGATGAAAGAAAAGGAAGATGATGAAGAAATAAAGAAATCTGCTAGGGATCAAATTAGGGGAATGTCTGATGAAGAGTTTTAGTGTCTTCGATAACCAACGATTTCTTTTCCTTTGTATATAGGAACTTCAACATCTTTTTGTTTCTTAGAAGAACCTTTATTGTAAAGAGAGAAAATTCCCACAACTAATAGGGCAAGTGAGATGATTAATAGATTATTGCTTGATAAGAATGTAGGAAGAGTTATTTTTAGGGCTTCTGTGACTGATTCAAAGGAAAGTAAAAGACCTGCGAGACCTACGAGAGATAAGACATATCCAATGAGTTTTTTTGTTGCCATGTTTCCTCTTTTTATGTTTGGATTAGGAATAAATAATATTTAAAGGTTTATATAAGGTTTTTTAAATTGTGTTTGTGGAAAAGAGAAGATTTAAATATATCAAAAAATAATACAATTGTATGAAAAATAGATACGATATTAGTAATGAACTTCTAATATTAAGGGCATTAAGCTTTTTTGTTGAAAATCCATATCAAGAGATTTATTTGAGAGAATTTTCTAGAAGGATGGGTATAAGTCTTAATAGCTCTCAAAGATTTTTGAACAAATTTTTAAAACTTGGACTAATTGTTGATTTTAGAAAGGGAAATTTGAGATATTTTAAGGCAAATATGGAATCTAAGGTGTTTAAAAGTATAAAGATAACTTTTACTTTAAATGAAATAGAAAGTAGTGGTTTGATAAGAGAGCTTAAGGATATTGGAGTAAATTATCTTGTTCTGTTTGGAAGCAATGCAAGAGGTGAGGGGGATGTAAATAGTGATTATGATTTTGTGATAATAACGACTAACAAGTCCAAGGTTCATGAAGTTTTAAGTAAGTTTAGAAAGAAAATTAATAGAGAGATACAGTATCAAATATTTAATTTACCTGAATGGAAAAGACAAGGGAGGGAGAATAGGGCTTTTTATGAAGATGTAATTAAAGATGGAATTGCACTTATTGGAGAGATTCCTTTAATCAATTAAGATGGATATAGATAGATTATTTAGACTCCGAGAACCTTTCGACTGCACCCACCCTGCTTCAGCTCGGTGTGAGCAATTGGTTCTCGGCAGTGCTCAAGAACTCAAGCACGCCCATTGCTTCAGCGATGGGTTCTTGACAGAAAGGAAGTTGAGAAAGATTGAAATTAGTCTTGAAAAGGTCAAGAGTAGCTTAATTGTATCGGAGAATAAATTGGGTAAATCAAAAGAACTTTTTGAGGCAGGATTTTTTGAAGAATCTGTGGTGAATGCGTATACTTCAATGTTTCATTCTGCAAGAGCATTATTATATCGAGAGGGCATACAAGAAAAAGCACATTATGCTGTTTATATATATTTGAAGGAAAAATACTCGCGAGAGTTAGGAAGTTTAATAGAGAGCTTTTTATATTATCAACAGAGTAGAAAGGAAATTTTATATGGATTTAATCATTCTTCAAATAAAGATGAAGCTGAAAATATTATTGATGATGCTGAAAGGTTTATTGATAAAATAAAAGTTATTTTGGAGTTGAAAAAATGAATTTAGTTAATGGATATGATTTATTAGGAAATATTGCAATTGTTAAGTTTAATAGAGATGCTAATTTGAAGGAGAAGAAGAAAGAGGCTTTGAAAATTTTGGATAAGCATAAAAGTGTTAGAACTATTTTAGAAAAAGCAGATGGTTTTTCTGGGAGATTGAGAAAGCAGAAGACTCATTGGATTTTGGGAGAGAAGACAAAAGAGGCATTGTATAAGGAGAATGGTTGCGTGTTTAGATTTAATGTTGATGAGTGTTATTTTTCTTCTAGATTGAGTACGGATAGAGAAGAGGTTGCTAAACAAGTTTTGAAGAGCAAGAAGAAAGAGAAAGTTCTTGTAATGTTTTCGGGAATTGGAGTTTATGGAATTGTTATTGGAAAATTAGCTGGGAAGAGAGCAGAGAAAATTGTGTGTGTTGAACTTAATAGAGCTTGTAATAGATATGCTTTGGATAATGTGAGAAGAAATAAGTTGACTGAGAAAGTTGAAATTGTTCAAGGAGATGTCAGGAGAGTCTTTCAGACTCCCCTGAGCACTGAACACTCTAATGGCTCGTCTTCACTCGCACGTCGACAAAGAGTTTCCAGTGTAAGAAATGTTATTGGAAAAGATAGAAAGGTAAATGAAAAATTTGATAGAATATTTATGGGGCGTCCTAACTTGAAGGATGACTTTTTAGATGTTGCTTTTTCTGTGAGTAAGAAAGGAACAATAATTCATTATCATGGATTTTATCACGAAATAGAAAAGAAAGCTGGTGTTATTGAGGAATTGATTTTAGATAGAGCGAAGAAGGCAAAGAAAAAAGTTAGGATTATTCGGATAAAAAAGGCTGGAGAGATTGCTCCTTATAAATTTAGATATCGTGTCGATTTTAAAGTATTGTGAAGAGATTAGAGACTTAATGCTTTCAATGTTAATGTTTCAAGCCATATTCTTTCAGGATCTTCTTTTCTAAGAGGAAGACAGTAGTTTTCAATTGCTTTAAGTGCATCTTCTCTTTTGTCTGTTGGACGATAGATGTGTCTTAGTATATTTTTTAGTGGAACTATATCTCTGTTTTGAACTCCTTGAATTTCTGCGTCTGTTAGTGTTTCCGTTCTAACTTCGCCTTTTGATTCAACTGGGATTTGAGATGCGCAAGCTTCTGCTATCTCCTTAATCATTGCTCCAGGAGCCTTATAATCTCTTGTAAATGTTGTCATAAATTTACTGCCTTAAGGTTACTTTTTAAATTTTTCTATTTGTTATGTCAAGATGCTTTTTGAAAACCACACCTTTTAAGGTGTGGTGCATCTTGAGCATCCAAAGCACGAGCCCCTTTGCAAACCACACCCTTTAGGGTGTGGTGGGGCATCGTGCTTTTGATTTTCAATGATTAAAAGTAAGAATTAATTTGGAGTTTCATTTCTGGGTGAATTGCAGAAGATTAAAGGTGCAACTCTGATGGAATTGCAGTAGATCAAAGGTGCAACTCTGATGGAATTGCAGTAGATCAAAGGTGCAACTCTGATGGAATTGCAGTGGGAGCTTCTCCGCCGTGCCAGGTGAATCTAGGACGGACACGCATTGGATAGAGGCGTTCTGAGTTGTCGTCTAAGATTATCGCTGATCCTTTTAGGGAAGGGAGAGAGTCGAGAGATTTTTGAATGTTTGAGAGAAGATAAGATTGCATTATTTCATTTAGAGCTGAGATGTCTTGTTTGGAAGTCACGCGATGAGATATAACAATATCTGACTGAGTCATAACGTCATGATGTATCTGTCCGGGTTGTTGTGTTGCTAAGACGAGCGAGATTCCGGGTTGACGACCCTCTCTTAGTAATTGAATTAGTGCGGCTGTTGCAGGTGTTGAGCCGGTTTTCGGAAGGAATTCGTGACAATTATGGGTTATTAGTCCATTGGAAACAAAATTGTGTATTTTATTTACAGATATATCATAAACTTTTTCTTCTCCTCTATTTCTTATTCTGAGAATTCTCTCGTATAAAATATTTTTGTCTATCCTTTCGTTTATCCATTCATTAAAATCTGAAAATTTCTTTGGCAAACCTGGTTTTATTTTGTTGTATATCCAATCTCTTACCTGTGATTCTGGGAATGATAATTCTTTAGAGATTTTTATTTTTCCCAGCCCCTTCTTATGCAGTTCTAAGGCTTTTGTATAAATTGTTTCTCTTTCATTTTTTAGAGACATTCTTGCCTTTAGATAAGCAAACCATTTATTTCCTTCAATTTCTTTATCATGGCAATATCTATACCCTACGTTCTGTAAAAATAATATTGTGTTTGGCAGATTTTTTTTAAGTGTCAAAACTATTTTTATAGTTTCACTTCCATTTTTTCTTATGTTTCCAGCTCTTTCAGTTATTTTACTTATTTTGATTCCAAGAGATTCAAATAGGTCTTTTATTTCTTCTGCGTATTCTATTGCTTCTTTTCTTAAACTTTTCAACTTGTTGAAACTTAATCTTATGGCATTGAAATCTCCAAAGGCATTTTTTGCCTTGGTAATTTTTTGTCCATCGCTACCCATAAGGGCGGCAAGAAATTCTGCCTTTATTTTGTCATTTCCATTTTTTATCCAATCTGGAATTTTTGTTTTTTGTGTTATTTTATCTCCTTTAATTACACCTAAACTATCAAACAATTTGTATGCCTTTCTTGATGCCTGAATACTATGGCTTTTCCCTTTAATTTCTATTAATTTTCCGAAGTTGTTTTTGAATATGGATTTTGTTTCTCTGGAAAATATATTTGAGGATTTCAATTCTAACAATTCTAGATCTTTCTTTATCAAATTGAGATCGTTTGGATTAATTTTTCCAGCAAATCCCAATGATTGAGTTTTCTGGCTTGCCCAACCGTCTCCGAATAAATGTCCTAAAATTCTGGCTTTGATGGCTTCTTTATCTTCTGAGTAGTGTTGAATTAAGGGTGTGGCTATTTCGTTGACACTAAATGCTGAGGCGAATCCTCCTCGTGTTAAAACTCTATGTTCTGGAGTACATTTAATTTTTCTTCCTGTTTCAGTTGTTATTTCTATAATTTTCCTTTTTCCTTTTTCATAAATTTGATTAATTTGATTATGAGAAAAATCTTTTCTTCCTGTGTCGTAGGTTAAAACTTCTATTTTCTTTCCCATTTTAAATTCTTTTATTATTTCTTCCATTTTAGTGTGATTTGTTTTGGTTATGATTTCTGTATCTCCTGTTAAACATTCATCAATGAAAACCCAGACTAAAGGAGATTCTGGAGAGGCAATTGCTGTTGATTTTTGATAGCCATGTTGGATGCTTTGAATTTCTTCTCTTTTTCTTGAAGATAGACGAGATTCGAATACTTTTTTAGAGATAAGAGAAATTACTAAAGCTCTGACATTGAATGCTGAATTTGAGCTGTAGATGGAAACATCAAGAACCGTTGTTTTTCCAGCGTTTATTAAATCAGAGACTTCTGTTCCTGTCTTTTCTTCGGAGAAAACTCCCCAAGAGGATGCAGAATCAAATAAAGATGAGGCAACTAGTTTTGTTTCTACTTGGGATTTATGATCTTCCGAGATTAATGATTGGATTTCTTTTATTGTGAAACTTTGTTTGGAATTTTTTAATTGTGAGATTACACGAGTTATTAGAACTGCAGACATTGAAGTAAATTCAAGATTGAAAACAGTTATCCAGTCTTCAGCTTCTAATTCTGAAGGCAAGAGAGCGAAAGTATCATCGTATGGAATTGATTTTTTATCATATTCTTCTGATTTACCAAATGGAACAAAGACTTTTACTGGAAGTTCTTTTGGAGATAGGTTCCAAGATTTTAAAAGAGAGGAGTCTTTTTCATTTTTGTATTTCATTGTCCAAAAAATTCCCATTGTGTCGAATATTAGAGAAGCTATGTTTTTTGATTCTTCTTGAGGCAAGTCAGATAGAGATTCTGCAATTGTTCCTAAAGTATAGCTATTATGTACGATTATATCATTTGCTACGAAGTTGTGATTTGTTGGAACCGATATATCATACACTTTGAATTCTCCATCTAATATTTCTATAGAAGTTATTTCATCCCAGAATATATCTGAATTTGCTAGAATAGAAAGAGGGTTACTTTCTTCTATTTCTGCTATTTGAGATAATGTTTGTCTTGAGGGAGAATAGAATACTCTTTCCCTCATGGCCTTTGGATGTTTGTATCCTAGCCTTCTTCCTATCTCTACCCAACTTTTCGGTTTATACATTTCCCAAATTTCTTTTGGAATCGTGTCGATGTTTGTATTCCTAATTTTTGAAGATATTTCTTCAAAAGCGATTTTTTGCTTTTTCTCTTTTCTTCCAAAAAATCCAATATCTTCGATGAATTTCAAAGTATTTTCTGAATTTATTACAATTTCAAATGCTCTTAATTGTTTTTCTCGATATTTTATTTTCTTTTTTCTCAGCTTTGAAACTATCCCGAATCTTAATAATAAGTTTTGAATTTGTCTTATCAATTTTTCTGATGAAGAGGCGTAAGATATTGCCCAATAGTCCTTTGTCTTATAGATGCTTCCATCACAACTAAACAATCTGCTTAAGAACATGGAAAGAGATTTTTTATTTAGTTGCATTATATCTCTTGATAAATATTTTTGTGTTGCAAGTAAGCCGAAAAGCCCCTCTTTTTCTATGAGATTTCTTATGCTTCTTTTTTCGTGCCAAACTTTGCTTTCTTTTGTAAACTGCCCAATTTCATTTCTTTTATAATCACTTTTAATTATTTTGTTCTTCCAGTTAGGGGATGATATTCTGTAATGATTTTCTTTTTCTTTTATAAGTTGAAGGGAGGAATCAAATTTTGTGAGTGAATCTCTGAATTCATCCACTATCTTCTCGTCGGAATTTGTAAAAAGAACTATGCTTTTTGTGTGTCCTTCAGCTATTAAATATGAAAGAAGCTTTATTTCATGTTCAGGCATTTCTTTATTTCCAAATGATGGGATTATCCTAGGAGTTGCTATTCTGCCACCAATTCCTATCTTTTGGGCTTCTTCCCATCCTTTTATTGTAAGCAAGGGATGTTCTGGAGTCAGCTTGATTTCTTTTCCACTTCTTAGTTTTATTCTTAAAAGCCTATTTACCGTTCTTGAAAAAAAGTCTTTCTCTTCTGCTTGTTCAGTTTTTAGGTAATTGTTTAGAGAAATTATTTTTTCTTTGTTGTTTTCTAATTCTTTTATAGGTATCTGAGAGCCATCAGCTAATTGTATGAGGGTATCTTCGTGGAGGCATTTTCCCGAGCCTCTCTTTCCAGCAACTAAAATTACGTGAGTTCTAGCCACATCTAGGTAAATTGGGTTTGATAGAGAATTTTGATTTCCCATTGCAACATAACTTTTTCCTATAGGAATTAATCCTCTAGACCCAAATCTTTTTTTATCTGCTGAATCACGCCCGATGATAATATCGAAAGGCATAATTGTTTTAATCTTATCAGAGATTTAAATCTATTGTTGAATGTTTTTGAACTTATACTGAGTGGGACAAATATCACTCATAAATAAGAATTAAGTTATGCCAGATCATTCTAACAAATAATCTCATATCCATTCTGTCTGGTAGTTTTTGGCTTATTTTCCAACCAAACATTTTTTTAT
>Ga0210057_1009443_pt1 | contig 11266 bp, 12 predicted proteins | sample CryGeyCG2114_010_2_FD_183968 | JGI IMG/M metagenome (GOLD analysis project Ga0210057, IMG submission 183968) | Groundwater microbial communities from aquifer - Crystal Geyser CG10_big_fil_rev_8/21/14_0.10 (SPAdes) (version 2) | ecosystem: Environmental > Aquatic > Deep subsurface > Groundwater ...
AAATGAGAAAGCTTTCGCCGGGACTCTCTATTGATATTGTTCCCAATGGAATTGACATAAACCATTTTTCAAAGAAGGAAAGGAAAGAGGGGTCCGTCAAAAAAATACTTTATGTCGGCAATTTTACTTGGCTTCAAAATACGGAGGCAGTAAAGATTTTAGTAGGTAGTGTTTGGCCAAAGATTAAAACATCAGTTTCCGGTATAAAGCTTTGGATTGTGGGAACGCACATGAGCTCTGAAATAAAGGGTCTTGCATCAGAGGATATTGAAGTTACCGAAGGGCTTGAGGATATAAGAGACGCTTACAAAAATGCCTCTGTCTTGGTTGCTCCCATTAAAGGTCCCGGCGGAACAAGACTCAAGATACTTGAGGCCATGGCTTCGGCCCTTCCTGTTGTAACCACTTCGGTTGGGGCCGAGGGTTTGGGGGTTTGCGATAATGAAGAAGCCTTGATAAGAGACAGCTTAGATAGTCTTGCGGATGCGGCAATCGGCATCCTTAAAGATTCCAATTTAGCAGCCAGTTTAGGCGAAAGGGGAAAAGATTTTGTGGAGAGAAACTATACATGGGATAAAAGTGCAGAAAAATTAGATGCAATCTACAAGGAGGTATATGGCGGATAAAACTGAACTCTCAATAATTATTCTTAATTACAATACCAAAGAACTTTTGGAGAACTGCCTGAATTCCATTAAGAAATGTGAGAATGAGGTTTTTTTGGAAGTAATTGTTTCGGATAATGCTTCTTCGGACGGAAGCGCAGACATGGTCAGGAGGAATTTTCCTTGGGTTAAACTTCTTACGGGGGAAAACGAGGGATTCTCTAAGGGCAATAACCGGGCAAAACCGTACGTTAAGGGGAAAATGGTTTTGTTCTTGAACCCGGATACCATAATTCACAAAGACGTATTTACCGGAACAACGGCTTATTTAAGAGAACATAAAGATGTGGGAGCTTTGACCTGCAAACTGGTTCTTCCTGATGGTAGTTTGGACAAGGATACACGCCGTAGATTTCCCACCCCCCGGATTTCTTTTAATCGCTTAATTTTGAGAAATGGCTACAAATATTGGTATCAGGACGTGTCCGACAATATCATTCAGGAAGTAGATGCTATTCAAGGCGCCTTTTTTTTAACCTGGAAAAGTGTTTTAGATAAAGTAGGCTGGTTTGATGAGGATTATTTCTTTCAAGGGGAGGATATAGATCTTTCTTGGAAAATTAAAAATCTTGGGCTTAAAAATATCTATTACCCGGAGGTTTCGATTACCCATTTAAAGGGAGCCTCAACCGGGAAGAGTAAACTTTGGAAAGCAAAAATTTCTTTAAAACATAAAATAAGGGTTAAGTTGGCTACAGTTGATGCAATGGAAATATTTTTTAGAAAGCGTTTGTTCAATAAATACCCAAGAATTTTTAGCTGGTTTGTGATTATCGGAATAAAAATATTCAAAGTACTGCGTTTAACTGGTGTGGTTATTTCTTCGATGGCAAAATGAGAATTGTAATAGATGCAAGGCTTTATGGTTTGGAGAATGCAGGTTTAGGAAGATATACAATAAATCTGGTTAATGAACTTCAAAAGTTGGACAAGAGTAACGAATATTTTATCTTGCTTCGTAAAAAGTACTTTAATCAATTAAACTTTAATTCAAATTGGAAAAAGGTTTTAGTGGATATTAATCACTATAGCCTGCAAGAGCAGGTAAAACTTCCAAAAATAATAAAAGACCTAAGACCTGATTTGGTGCATTTTTTGCACTTTAATGTACCGGTTTTCTATAAAGGAAAGTTTATAGTTACGATTCACGATTTATTAATGCATAAACAAAGGGGATTGGAGGCGACTACTTTGACACCGTCAAGATATTTTCTAAAGAGACTTGGTTATAAATTTGTTTTCGGAAATGCAGTTAAAAAAGCTATTAAGGTTATTGTCCCAAGCCAAGCCGTCAAAGATGAGATTTGCTATTACTACAAACTTAATCCCGAAAAGGTAATTGTTACATATGAAGGAATCTAATTTATATTTTTTGTATGTAGGTAATGCCTACCCTCACAAAAATCTCAAAAGGTTAATTGAGGCTATGGTTAGCCTGAATAAAAAAGTAAAAGAAAATATTCAACTTTATATAGTTTCCTCAAGAAGTGTATTTACAGTGAGATTGGAGAAATTAGTAAAAAAACTAAAAGCGGAAGAATATATAAAACTTTTAGGATTTGTACCCGATGAAAAATTGAAAATTCTTTACAAAAAATCATTAGCCTTTGTGTCTCCTTCAATTTCGGAAGGTTTTGGTCTTCCCGGGCTTGAGGCAATGAATGCTCAAACTATAGTTGCCTGCTCCGATATTCCGGTGTTTAAAGAAATTTACAAAGATGTTCCCATTTATTTCAACCCGTTTGATGTAAATTCTATCTCGGACTCAATGAAACTTATTTTGGATATAGACCCTGAAGCCAGAGAAAAGAGGATCGAAAAAGGTTTAGAACTTGCAAAGACCTATTCATGGTCTAAGATGGCTAGAGAAACTCTAGAAGTTTATAGGAGTGCTATTTAATTTTTTTACTTTCCTTGTAAATCCAATAACTGGTTAGAGCTCCGGCGGAGTAGCCCCAAACAACAATAATTGCCAGGTATAAAGGACTTGAAATTAAACCTTTATGTATTAAATAAAGGGCAATTAACATTCCAGGTATTGGTAAAGTAGTTGTTAGAAGTAAATAGGTTTTGAATTTCATGTTGGTTAACCCGATTGCATAAGAAGTAGTGTCAAAAAGAATACCACCAAAAATTCTAAGTACGGCCAGCGCCTTTACACCTGTAAATTTTGCTATCTGGTCAATTTGAGTTAGCGCCTTTCGGCCGGCGAGTTTGGCAACAATTGGCCTTCCCCATTTTCGTGCAATCCAAAAGTCGATAATGGGAGCTATGAAAGTATTACCTAGATAATAAATTAAGAAAGTTGCCCAAAAACCGTAAAGGACCAAACCCGCAAGCAAAAAGGGAAGCGATGTCAGCGGGACTATTATGCCGCCTATGGCAACCCCGAAAGTTAGAAAGATTGGCCCGAATATTCCTAAGCGTTTTGTAAATTCTCCCACCTCAAGGCTTTTAGTTAGAGACGAAACCATATAGGCCAGAGCCATAAGTAAGCTTAGGCCGCCAATGAGGTAAAGTAACGTTTTTAGTTTTTGGTTCACCGCTTTGATGATACCATTAAATTTAGTAGAATCTAATAAATAAATGGTGATTTTTATTGATGAATCGGGGATTCACTCTACGCTTGGTCATTCGACCACAGTGATAGTTTATGTTGAAATTGAGAAGTTGAATAGGTTTAATAAAGATTTTACTAACATACTAAGAAAGCTAAATTTAATGACTTTTCATTGGGCTGAGCATGGTTGGAAAGTTCGGAGCAGTTTTCTGAAGAAGATTTTAAAACTTGATTTTATTTTTAAAATCGCAATTTTTAAGAATCCTGTCGATGTAAACAAAATGTATGACATTGTTTTTCAACAGCTAATAACAGAAAGTAATATTAGGAATATCTATATTGATGGTAAAAAACCCAAATGGTATGAGAGAAAGTTAAAGAAAATACTTCGAGACAAGGGTATCTCAGTAGCTAAGTTAAAAACTGTAAGAAAAGAAATATCGCAATCTGGTTTACAATTAGCAGATGGTTTGGCGGGTTTGGGAAGGTGTGTTGTTGATAATCCAAATGCTAAAGAAGCTTGGGGATTATTCAATCAATTGAAAAAGGAGAAAAAACTTTTCATTCAATATTTATTTTGAAGTTATTACAATTAAAAACCCCGCGCGAGGCGGGGTCAGTCTTCCAAGTAGCCTTGCGGCTCGGCCAACACGGGCCTTTGTCCTTGGGGACTAGTTATGGGTGTATTGTAGCAGATATTGTCAAATGAAGATAGCATTAGTCTACGACAGGGTGAATAAGTGGGGAGGGGCGGAGAGAGTACTTCTTGCCCTTCATGAAATGTTTCCCGATGCCCCGCTTTATACGTCTGTCTATGATGAAAAAAAGGCTTATTGGGCTAAAGTATTTCCTAAAGTTTATACATCATTTCTTCAACATATTCCTTTTGCCAAATCCAACCATGAATTATTTGGCTGGCTGATGCTTTTTGCCTTTGAAAGTTTCAGTTTCGATAATTATGATTTGGTTATCTCGGTTACCTCTGAAGCAGCCAAAGGAATTATTACGAAACCTCACACAAAGCATATATGCTACATGCTTACTCCTACTCGCTATCTATGGAGCCATTATGACTTATACTTTAAAAACAAACTCCTTAGGTTTATTTCCAAGCCAATTGTTAATTATTTAAGGGTTTGGGATAAAATAGCGGCCCAAAGACCGGATAAAATAATTGCAATTTCAAATGAGGTGAAAAATAGGATAAAGAAATACTATGGAAGGGATTCAGAAATTATTTTTCCGCCAGTCGAAACTCCCGAGGTGGCAATAGTAAACCACTCCCGAAGTGGGTATTTTTTAATAGTTTCGAGACTGGTGCCCTATAAAAGAATTGATTTGGCCGTAAAAGCCTTTAACAAGCTTAAATTACCATTGATTATTGTCGGAACGGGAAGTCAAGCTAAAAGTTTAAAACTAATAGCCGGTAACAATATTAAATTTGCCGGGGAAGTTTCTGAAGAGGAGCTGATTGAATACTATAAAGGCGCAAAAGCTCTCATAATGCCTCAGGAAGAAGACTTTGGGATTACCGCGGTTGAAGCGCAATCTTTGGGTGTTCCTGTTATCGCTTTTAAGAAAGGTGGGGCACTAAATACGGTCATTGATAAAAGGACCGGAATCTTTTTTTTGAAGCAGGAAGTTGACAGTTTGGCATCTGCTGTTGCACAATTTAACGAAAGGCCGATTTTTGATCGACCTTCTTTAGTCGAAAATGCAAGACGCTTTTCGAAAGAAAACTTTAAAATGACATTTTTGGACTTTCTAAATAAATATAATAGAATACAAAAATTATGATTCCGGTAATTATTTGCGGCGGTTTCGGTACCAAGCTCTGGCCAATAAGCCGTCAGCGTAGGCCAAAGCATTTTCTTCCTCTTTTCAATGGTAAGTCGCTTTTTCAGTTGAATTATGAGGGTCTGAGAACCCGGTTCAAACCTGAAGAAATTTATATTTCTACTAACGAAGATCAGGTTTCTTTAGCTCAGGAGCAAGTTTCTGATATTCCCACTGAAAATTTTATACTCGAGCCGGAAATGCGCAATCAGGGTCCGGCTACCGGTCTGGTGGCTGCTATCCTATATAAAAAAGGATTTGCTGATGAGCCGTTTATGCTTGTTCAAGTGGATGTCTTGAGAGAACCGGTTGAGAATTTTATCAAGATGATGACTGATTGTGATTCGCTGGCCCGCACGGAAACAAAATATATAACCGGAGGATTTAGACCGGATTATTCGGTTATGGGAGTTGATTACTTAATTAAGGGAACAAGAGTTACTGCCGAAGATAAAGTCGGAATATATAACATTGATAGATTTGTTTGGCGTAGTTCCAAGGAGCAGACGGAGGATCTTATCAAACAAAATAATGCTTTAGTGCACGCTAATCATACGTGTATGACCCCACGCAACATGCTGAATATGATACAAAAGTATAAGCAGGAGTGGTTTGAGCCGCTTATAAATATTGCCAATGGTAAAAATTTAAACGAGGAGTTTGTTAAAATGCCACCCGGTCCGTTTGAAGATGTCACTCAACAGGTCCATGCGGCTCACGAGTCGTTAGTTGTTGAGCTTCCTTTTAGCTGGGTAGATATTGGCACGTTCGAGTCGTTAGATAAATATTTAAAAGAGAAAGGTATGTATGAAACTTCTGAAAATATAGTAGATCTTAACGGAAAGAATAATTTTGTAAGGCTCGATGATCCTAACAAAGTTGTGGCTCTTGTCGGTGTGGACAATATTGTTGTAGTGGATACCGGTGATGTCCTTTTAGTCTGTCCGAAAAACCAATCCGGCCAGGTAGGTGAGGCCCTTAAGGAAGTCAAAAAGAGGAATCTGGCATTGACTTAAAGCTAATTATGTTTTACGAAATAATTAAAAGAACAATAGACATCTTAGGAGCCGTCTTTTTGCTCATTCTTTTTTCACCCATTCTTTTAATAACGGCAATTGCCATAAAATTAAGCTCCCCGGGACCTGCATTTGTTGAGAAAACCAATTTGCATATGAGAAGACTCGGAAAAGGGGGAAAGATATTTCGACTATATAAATTCCGTTCGATGCCGCCTAAAGCAGATATCTTGGAAAAAACTCATCCTAAATATAAATCCGCCTATATTGAAAAGCATACGAGTGGAAATTATAAACCTACGCATGATCCCAGAGTTACCAAAGTCGGCAAGTTTATTCGAAAACACTCGATAGACGAAATGCCTCAGCTTATTAACGTCTTAAGGGGGGAAATGAGTATCGTGGGTCCGAGGCCCTATCTTCAGGAGGAGTTGGAAGAACAACAGGGAAAGTTTCCGGGGACAGAAAAGTATGTAAAAGAAATGTTAACTGTCAAACCCGGAATTACGGGTTACTGGCAGGTTAATGGAAGGATCGATGTAAATTTTGATAAAAGAATAAGAATGGATGCTTTTTACGCCAGGAAAAAATCACTACTTTTCGATATTTTAATTGCTTTTAAAACTCCTTGGGTGATGCTCACGGGCAAAGGGGCGGTGTGATATCATAAAATATGACCCAAAATCCTGTCATTCCACAAATTAAAGTCAACGACGCTCCGGTCGCTCAGAATGGTTCTGTTGTTTCTGATCCCGTTGCCCAGGTAAATCAAGATGTTTCTATTAAACCCCGTAAGAAAGGTTTATTGATTGTTTTGGTCGTTATTGGGGTGATTTTGCTTTATTCAATCGTCTCCGGCCTTTTTGTTTACTCAAAAGCCATGCGGTTGAAGAAATCAGTGAGTGGTCTGGTGGCCGCAGGCAAATCCCAGGATTTAAATAAAATAAAATCCGAGCTGGTTAACACTAAATCTTCTCTTAAGGCACTAAAATCTTCTTTTGTGGCGATTTCTCCCTTTAGAATCGTCCCGTTTTTTGGTTCTTACATATCAGATATGAGTCATCTTGTAAACGCCGGACTTTACGGCATGGATGCTGCGGATATTGTTTTAACAACAGTTGAACCATACGCGGATCTTTTGGGATTAACCGGAGGAAAAGATACTGCCGTGGGTGATGGAACAAAAACCGCCAAAGACAGAATCGACTTTATAGTTAAATCAATTCCGGATCTTGTTCCCAACATTGATAAAATATCAACAAAAACCTCCCTAATTGAAAAAGAGCTTGCCGATATTAATCCTGAGAGGTATCCCGTAAGAATCGGAAGAACTGAAGTTAGGTCCAAGGTTAAATCTGGTCTTAAATTATTTAGGGAAGCCGCAAGTTTTATCACCAACGGCAAGCCTCTTTTAGAAGCGGCACCTTATTTATTGGGAATTGATAAAGAAAGAACATATTTGGTTCTTTTCCAGAATGATAAGGAATTAAGACCGACCGGAGGTTTTATGACCGGCTATTCGATAATGAAGGTCAATAAAGGAGCTTTCTCTCCGGTTTCTTCCAGCGATATTTATAATCTTGATGCCAAGTATAAACCCACAACCGTGGCTCCCAATCCGATAGCCAAATACCTTAAAGGGCCATATGTTCTTTCCAATAAATTAAGGTTAAGGGATATGAACTGGTCACCCGACTTTGCCGAGAGTATGAAGCTATTTGTCCAGGAAGCAAAGAGTGTTGGTATAACCGGAATCGACGGAATCATTTCCGTTGACACCCAAGTTTTGGTTTATCTTCTTGATGCAATAGGGAAAATAGGGGTTCCTGGGTTTGGTAATTTCAGTACCGAGATTGACTCAAGATGCAATTGCCCCAACGTTATTTATGAACTTGAAGACTTTGCTGACGTAGAAGGCCCGGTTGTTTGGGATCCTGCAGGTACCGGAAAGATTATTTATGCTCCTGCCAATTATGATAACAGAAAGAAAATAATAGGACCTCTAATGAATTCAATTCTGGCTAATGCAATGGGGCAGCCTAAGGATAAACTACCTAAACTCTTTGAAGCAGGTTTCAAATCATTAATTGAAAAACACGTTCTTTTCTATCTTTTTGATTCCAAAGCCCAGGATGCAGTTTCCTCATTTGGAATTGCAGGAACAATAAAAAGTACGAGCGGAGATTATTTGCACATCAATGATGCGAATTTGGGGGGAAGAAAGTCTAATTTGTATGTCACTAACGAAATATCTCAGGAATATTCAACGGCGAAAGACGGCTATATAGAAAAGACATTAACCTTAACTTATAAAAATCCGATGAAGCAGGACGGCTGGCTTAATTCGGTCCTTCCCGACTGGGTGAGAATCTATGTTCCCAAAGGAAGCACATTAATTTCATTTGACGGAGTAGAAGATAAAGCCGAACCCTATGAAGAATTTGGGAAAACTGTTTTTGCGGGATTTTTTAAACTTAGACCCGAAGGCGTTTCAAAACTTACTTTAAAATACAAGATCCCGATTAAGGCAAAAGGGGAGCTTAACCTTCTTATTCAAAAACAGCCGGGGTTAGATGCACCTCTTTATACAATTACCTCGGGCAGAAACGAAGAGGAGTTTTTGTTAAAAACAGATAAAGAGATTAAGATAGGACTGTGAGAACTTACTCCGATGAAGGTATAATCCTTGCCCGAAGAAACTTTGGGGAAGCAGATAGAATTCTTTCAATTTACACGAAGAACCACGGAAGAGTTTCTGCTATTGCCAAAGGAATTAGAAGAACAACAAGTAAAAAAAGAGGGCATTTGGAAGTTTTTAGTTATATTAAGTTTCAAATAACGGACGGACATGGGATTGGGATTTTGACCGAAGTAGATACTATAAATAATTTTGAAGGCATAAGAAAGGATTTAAAAAAAGTTTCTTTAGCCTACTTTTTTACCGAAGTAATCGGAAAAATAACCCGTGAGCATGAAAGAAACGACGGTATTTTCGAACTCACATTAAACTATTTGGAGAAATTGCAGTTTGAGACTGCTCTTCGAAGTCTGCGCATGAATTTTATCCTTGAACTGTTGACAATTACCGGTTTTTGGCCAAAAGGAAAAAAACTTGCAAGTCCTGATGAAAGACTTGAAGAAGTTATTGAAAGAGGCATTAATTCAATAAGAGTAGGTAGAAAAGTTTTGAGATAAAATTCCTGATATAATTAACTTAATATGGATTTGATGGAGAAAATTACCGCTCTTGCCAAAAGGCGTGGTTTTATCTTTCCTTCTTCAGAAATATATGGAGGTTATCAGGGCTTCTGGGATTACGGACCTTTGGGGGTGGAACTTAAAAACAATATAAAGCGCGAGTGGTGGAAAAGTATGGTTTATGAGAGAGAAGATGTAGTCGGTTTTGATGCCGCAGTTATTATGAACCCTACCATATGGGAAAAGTCGGGGCACCTTAAAGCATTTACGGATCCTTTGATTGAGTGCAAATTGTGCCACCAACGCTTTAGGGCGGATAAAAAAGATCTTCTGGCCAGGCATGAGTCGGAACACGGTGAAAAAGTAGGTTGGACCGAATCAAAAAAATTTAACTTAATGACCGAAGTTCTTTTGGGAGTAACCGAACCGAAACAAAAGGCCTATCTCCGGGGGGAAATTACCCAGGGGGTGATGGTTAATTTTGAGAATGTGGTCAATTCCACCCGGGTAAAAATCCCGTTTGGTATCGCTCAAATCGGTAAAGCCTTCAGAAATGAAATTACCCCGGGAAATTTTACTTTCAGGTCCCGTGAGTTTAAGCAGATGGAGCTGGAGTATTTTATTCCTCCAAAGGAGGATGAATCTAAAAAAACTTTTGAATACTGGAAAAAGCAGAGAATGGACTGGTATGTAAGTTTGGGGTTGAATCCAAAAAAGTTGAGGTTTAGAAAGCACGAAGAAAAAGAAAGGGCGCATTATGCCCGTTTTGCGGAAGATATTGAGTACGAAGCTCCGTTTGGTTGGGGTGAACTTGAAGGGATTCACCATAGAGGCGACTTTGATTTGAAAAACCACTCTCTTAAATACAAAGACAAGGAAAGCGGCGAAGAGTATATCCCTTGGGTGATTGAAACGTCCGGAGGGGTAGATAGGGCAGCTTTGTTTTTTCTTTTGGATGCCTATCACGAAGAAGACAAAAGAGTAGTTTTGAAGCTGCACCCCCGACTGGCACCGTTTAAAGTGGCCGTTTTTCCTCTGTTGGCAAATAAGAATGAATTGGTTAAAAAAGCCAGAGCTGTGTACAAAGTACTAAGTACTAAGTACTACTGCGCCTGGGATGACAGGGGAAATATAGGCAAGAGGTATTTTGCCCAGGATGAAATAGGCACTCCCTGGTGTGTAACGGTTGATTTTAAGTCGTTGGAAGACAACGCCGTCACCGTTCGTGACAGAGATTCCGCCAAACAGGAAAGAATAGAGGTTGACAAGCTGGTCGGGTGTCTTCAGAATAAACTTAAGGAATAAATAATCCCACTCCCGAGGTGGGATTACTGGTAAATGAAGCTAGCACTAAAAAAGTTGTGGATTATTATACTTTGGATTGTTTTAATCTATGCAGCACAACATCTCGTCCGCGATATTTTATCTGATATTTTCGGTATCCGTAATTCGTTCACTGATTTCGGACATAGAGAAAGTTCAAATGCCGTATGGTGTGGAAAATATTGTAAATGGACAACTTTTCCAATTGAAATATTTTATATATTTACTTCATTATGTTTATTAAAAGCAAAAAAGTTTGGGGTTGTTGGGTGGCTGATGATGATTGTAATAATTCCGGTATTATTACAATATCTTGACTTGATTATTAAATAAAATAATCCCACCTCGGGAGTGGGATTTAGTCAAAAGTTAGATGCTTGATGTTTTCTAATTCTTTTTGATAATCCGCATTATCCAAAACAAATTTTTTATAGCTTTCTTTATTTTTAAAATTACCGATTATATTTTTCTTGGAACATAGATTAAACAAAACTTTATCCAAATATTCAGGAAGAGAAGACCACTCATATTTTTGTAAAGCATTCAAATCTTTAACGACAGCGGAAGAATAGGGGTTTAAATGAATATATCTTGAAACATGCAATAATTGCTCTTCGCTGTCAATTTTAACCGCCTTAAATTGACCTTGAAAGAGATGTCCGATTCTT
>Ga0210057_1009444_pt1 | contig 11265 bp, 9 predicted proteins | sample CryGeyCG2114_010_2_FD_183968 | JGI IMG/M metagenome (GOLD analysis project Ga0210057, IMG submission 183968) | Groundwater microbial communities from aquifer - Crystal Geyser CG10_big_fil_rev_8/21/14_0.10 (SPAdes) (version 2) | ecosystem: Environmental > Aquatic > Deep subsurface > Groundwater ...
ACAAATTTGCTCGACGTCTCGCTTCCAAAACTTTTAGCCAACTCAATCGCTTCGTTTATCGCTACCTTAGCAGGCACTTCTTTTTTGTCAGAATATAGAAGTTCCGAGAGACCTATTCTTAAGATATTTCTATCGATAACCGCAATTTTTTCAAGTGGCCACTCAGGAGCAGCTTGTCGTATCACGTTGTCAATTTCTTTTTGTTTTGCAAGTACATTTGAAAGAAGCTCCTTCATAAACGGTCTGTCTTCCCTGCTTGCGCCAAATTCCTTCGCGTTTGCATACAAGCGCTTATCTAGCTCAGGCGTTTTTAATTTTGTATCAGAGGAATCCCACTCAAAGAGTGTTTGAAGAACAATCGAACGTGATAGTCGGCGATTTGCCATATCCTCAATACTTTAACACGCTTGAAATGAACTTGTATTAAAATGCCTCGTAAAATGGGACATTTCTGTGGATATTATTTTCTATTTTTCTTCCTTCCTTTCTTTTGTCTCGTTTGTTTCTTCTCCTTGATTATTTGCCTCCTGCCCCATTTCACGCGCTTCTTCTTGTCTTTTCTTCGCGCGGCGCTGTGCGCGTTCGGTACGTGCTACAACATCAATTACTTGCTTACCCCTATACTTTCCGCACTCCGCACACGCACGATGTCGCCTGCGAAACGCACCACATTCACACTTAGAAAGACGCGGCTCCTCAAGCGCGTGGTGACTTCGGCGATTGCCAGTGTGGCTTCTATTTACGCGCATTCTTACACCCATAATGCACGCAGTATAAGAGGTTTTTGAATATTTGCAAGCGCTCTTATCTATGATTTAAGCATAATATTGCCTAAAAACGTCACTCTATGGAAGCTCGGGATGTGACCGTTTTGTTTGATAGAGGCGCAATGCGCTTTAGTGCCATATCCTTTATTCTTCTCAAATTCGTACTCTGGATACTTTTTCGCGCAGTCACTCATATATCTATCACGCGTGACCTTCGCCACGATGGACGCAAGCGCAATGGCGGGAACCGTCTCGTCGCCCTTTACTATCTGCTCTTGCTGCCATTCGGGTGGCACGGAAAGGCCTTTATCGAGAAGCACCCCCACTTGGGAGCTAAGCTCCCAAGTGGGGTGTAGTGTGCACTTGGCTTCGATTTTTTTGAGGCAGCGGTGTGCCGCCAAACGGCACGCCGGCATTATCCCTTCTGTATCAATAAATTTTGCATCCACCATCTCCACTCCAAAAGCTAGGACATCCGATGTCCTAACTCTTTCAAACCACTCTTCACGTTTTTTTTTGCTTAGTTTTTTTGAGTCTTTGAGATTTTCAAAATCACCCCAAGAAAAACTTGCCGGCATCATGACTGCGCCAACCGCCACCGGCCCCGCGAGCGCACCCCGCCCTACTTCATCTATGCCTATGACGTATTTCATCCCGTTAGAAGTTTCGGTTTTCGTATGTTGACCATGTTTCTGCATAGTGACTGTATTATCTTTTGTTGACCTTTTATACTGCGTAGAGAAAAATTTCAGCGAAATTTTTCTCTACCTGACTTCTAACGGGATTCACAAAATTATAATAGCAGAGGACCGCGACTATGGTCGCGGTCCCTCAATTATTTCACTGCCCTCGGAAAGCCAGTTCCTTTGAGTGTCTCCTCGAACTGCGAGAAGTCACGGTCGGGGTACTCAGGATCCATTGGGCCGATACCCTTTTCGCGTGCTTCCTCGCGCCGACGAACCAGATCCTTGTTACTCTGCTGAAACTGATAGTCGAAATCATGTTTGAGCAAATACGCCCGAGCACGTTCGCAGCGCCATTGCCGATAGAGATGGAGTAAGTACCTTGCCTCCCTGTGAATCTTTTGAAAAAGATTTGGCCTCTCGGGATACAGGTCGAGGTCCTCACGATTGTCATCAAGATTTGTACTCATTTTCTCCTCCACAATTTTTCTCACCAAAATCTGCGATTTTTCCAAAGCGTTATGATTGCTGACCCAGTGACCGAAACAATGAGAATTCCCCACAAAGTAAAGAGCCAAGAATACTCCGGATGGTAAAAACCCATCGTGATCCACATCAGAAACACCGCTCCAAGCAAAACAATGAGTATTGCCAAAATGAGGTTTTTGTACATTCTTTCCTCCACAATTGGAATGTCCTCCTTTTGGTATACTATAAGCATGTCGCGCGTGCAATCATTTACTCATCTCCATACTCATAGCCACTATTCGCTCCTACAGGGGCTACCGCGCATTCCAGCGCTTGTGGAAGCGGCAAAAGCAGATGGACAGACAGCTCTTGCTCTCACTGATAACGGAAACCTCTACGGTGCAATTTCTTTTTATAAGGAATGCAAAAAGAATGACATAAAACCCATAATAGGCTCCGATATATACATTGCCCCTCGCTCTAGACACGAAAAGGAACACGGCACTGATAACAATACGTCGCGTCTCATACTACTGGCACGAAACGAAATTGGTTATCGAAATCTCTTAAAACTCGTATCACGCTCGTTTACCGAAGGATTTTATTACACACCCCGAGCAGATAGAGAATTGATTGAAGAATACAAAGAAGGGTTACTCGCGATTGTTCCTTCATTTGCCGGCGGCCCCTCGCGTGCACTCGCAAATAATGACACTTCTCGCGCAGAAGAATCATTTGGGTGGCATAAGGATGTCTTTGGAAAATATCTTTATACCGAAATCACCATACATCCTGAGATCAAAGGGCATGCAGAGCTTATGGATTCCCTTATTAAGCTTTCAAAAGAAAAAGACGTTCCTATCATGGCGGCGCACGACACTTATTACTTAAAAAAAGATGACGCCGTTGCACGTGAGCTCGTGCGTAAAATTCGTACAGGCGGACGATTGGATAGAGAGCTTGGCGTGAGTCAAACCGACTTTTCATTCATCACGCAAAAGAGGGCGCTTGAACTTTTTAAAAAACTCCCAGAAGCAATTGAAAATACCCAAAAAGTAGTAGACGAATGCAACCTAGAACTTGAGCTCGGAAACTGGGTGTTTCCAAATTTCCCGATTCCCAAAGGATCAACGCACGATAAGGAACTCCGAGCACTTACCGAAGCCGGGCTCAAAGTGCGCGAAATGGAAAAAACAAAAGAGATAGAAGATCGTATTGATTATGAACTCAAGGTAATTGCCGACAAGGGATATGCCCCATATTTCCTAGTCGTTGCCGACCTCCTGCGCCACGCTAGAGAGAACGATATTTTCACAAACACACGAGGCTCTGCCGCTGGATCACTCGTATCATATTTATGCGGCATTACCACTATTGACCCGATGTTTTACCGACTGCCTTTTGAGCGATTCCTTAATCCCGAGCGCCCGTCGCCGCCTGATATTGATATGGATCTCGCTGATAACAAGCGTGACGAGCTCATTCGCTACGCACGTGAAAAATACGGAGAAGAGCATGTCGCACAAATTGGTACATTTGGAACGATGATGGCGCGCGCCGCCGTCAGAGACGTGGCGCGCGCTTTGGGGCACTCATATGGTATGGCCGACCAAATCGCAAAAATGATTCCGTTTGGGGCACAAGGATTCCCTATGACAATAGACAGAGCGATGAAAGAGTCACCTGATTTGAAAGAAGTGTACGAAAACGATGCAGACGCCCGAGACATTATTGATTTGGCAAAAAAGATTGAAGGAAACGCCCGCCACGTGGGAGTACACGCCGCGGGCGTGGTTATCTCTCCTACTCCTGTAATTGATTTTGTACCAATTCAGTTTGATCCAAAAGGTGGTAAAACAATCACACAGTTTGACATGCACGCTGTGGAAGAAGCAGGTCTCCTAAAATATGACTTCCTCGGACTCAAAAACTTGTCCGTCTTGGCAGACTCAGTACTTCGTGTAAGGAATCGTCTTGGAAAAGATATTGATATCGAAAACATTAATCTAGACGACAAAAAAACATACGAAATGCTCGCCAGAGGAGAGACATTGGGTGTCTTCCAGCTTGCGTCAAGCGGAATGACAAGTTATTTGAAAGAATTAAGACCTAGTGAAATAAATGATATCAGTGCCATGGTCGCATTGTATCGTCCGGGTCCAATGGCATTCATTCCTGATTATATTGAACGCAAGCATAATCCGAGCAAAGTGAGATATTTGGATGATCGTATGAAAGAAGTGCTTGAGCCAACCTACGGCATTCTTATATACCAAGACGACGTCATGACAATTGCGGTGGACTTGGCTGGCTATTCGTGGGGCGAGGCCGACAAGTTTAGAAAGGCAATGGGAAAGAAAATTCCAGCGGAAATGAAGGCGCAAGAAGAGCGCTTTAAAAGCGGGTGTATAGAAAACGGAATGGATAAACGCGTGGCTGGGCAGCTTTGGGAGATGATTGAGACATTCGCCGCATATGGTTTCAACAAAGCGCATGCGGCGAGTTACGGAAACCTCTCGTACAAAACCGCCTATATGAAGGCAAATTATCCCGTGGATTATATGGCATCCCTGCTCACAGCAGACGCCGGTGATATAGATAAAATCGCGACTATTGTGGCGGAGTGCACGCGAATGGGTATATCCGTATCTCCTCCTGACGCAAACGAGAGTTTCGGTGATTTTACTGTTGTTGATGACTCAAATATTCGCTTTGGATTGCATTCCATTAAAAATTTCGGAAGCGGCGTCGGCAATTATATTATTCAAGAGAGAAAGTCAAACGGATCTTTTACATCTCTCGGAAATTTTCTCTCTAGAATCAGAGACAGGAACTTAAACAGAAAGTCACTTGAATCACTAATAAAATCAGGGGCATTGGATACACTTGGAGAGCGAGGTCAAATGATGCAACATATTGAACTCCTCCTCCAATACCACAGAGAAAACATGCTCGCGCCCGATAATCAGGACTCTCTTTTCGGGGCATCGTCCATGCAAGCAGAAACCGAACTTCGTCTTCCGCCGGCAGAAACAACTTCCATGAAAGAGAGGCTCGGGTGGGAGCGCGAGCTACTTGGGCTCTACGTATCTGGGCACCCACTCGATGCTCACAAAAGTAAATTTGAAAACCAAAAATTTGATATTAGATCCACAAAAGAAAAGCTGCCTAACGGAGTACAGACCGTCATTGCTGGTCTTATAGAAAATAACCAAACCATTCTCACAAAAAACGGTGAGAAAATGGCATTCCTTCGCGTATCCGATTATTCAGACGGCGTGGAAGTCGTTTGTTTTCCAAGAGTATTAAAAGAGTATGATGCACTACTCCAACTGGAGAGTTGTGTCATGATAAAGGGAAGAATGTCAGAGAGAAATGGAGAGATGAGCTTTGTTGCCGAAGCGGTGAAGAAATTGTAGTCTGCTATAAGGAAAATAGTCAAAGAGAAGGGCGTACTCAGATGAATGGAAAACCATCGGCAAACCCCTACCGTAAAGCGTGTGAGGAGCTTGAGGAGCTCATTATCATGCTCCGATTCTCAAACACGAACCCCCTTGGTCCGAAAGAAAAGGAAGAAGCACATACAGTACTGAAAGAAGCCGAGGTGCTTGCAGAAAGACACATCCCCAACGATCATGAAATGTGTCGCCGTACGATTTGGCACAGTCGTTCGAAAAACACTTGGCAGGAGGTAACGGCTTATCTTTACTACCTCCACGCAAGGCTGACCAGCAAAGCGTACGTGAACGACTTGAAAGAATTACCAGATACAACTGTAAGTGCACCCGGGGGCGCCTACCCTAGAACTATGCACTAACCTGGCACAGAACATCAGGGCCGCGGATGTACTTATCCGCGGCCTTTTGATTTGGCTTTATTTGGTGCTACTATGGCTTTTATGTCAGAAAATGTACTCGAAGCAAAGCGACACACACTCGCACACATCCTTGCGTCCGTGGTGCTTGAAAAATACCCTCATGCAAAACCGACCATAGGCCCTGCAATTGAAAACGGCTTCTACTATGATTTTGACTTTTCGGGTGGCGAAGCGCCTGGCCAGGACGAACTCACCAAACTCACCAAACAGATGGTGAAGCAACTCCCGAAATGGACTGAATTTGAAAGAAGGGAGATTACCGCTGATGAAGCGCGTGATCATTTTAAAGATAATCCGTTTAAACTTGAGCTTATTGATGATATTGAGAAAGATGGAGAAAAAATCACTCTATATACTTCTGGCCGATTCACCGATCTTTGTCGCGGTGGACATTCTGAAAACCCTGCAAAAGACATCCCTAAAGACGCGTTCACGCTTACGAGCATTGCTGGCGCATATTGGCGAGGAGATGAAACTAAACCGATGCTCACGCGCATCTACGGTGTCGCATTTGAGGATAAGAAAACACTTGATGCGTATCTCGAGCAGTTGGAAAAGGCAAAAGAGCGAGACCATCGAAAACTTGGGAAAGAACTTGACCTGTTTACTTTCTCTGAGCTCGTTGGTCCTGGGCTTCCTCTTTGGACTCCAAAAGGAACAGTGCTCCGACATGAGCTTGATGCCTTTGTGTGGGAATTACGAAAAAAACATGGATATGACCGAGTGACAATTCCACACATTACTAAAAAAGCTTTGTACGAAACTTCCGGGCACTGGGAAAAATTTGGCGAAGAACTTTTTAGAATTCAAACGCGAGAAGGAAAAGAATTCGCATTAAAGCCAATGAACTGCCCGCATCACACTCAAATTTTTGCGCGCCGCCCTCATTCATACCGGGAAATGCCAAAGCGCTATGCAGAAACGACAATGGTCTACCGCGATGAACAGTCGGGAGAGCTGGGCGGGCTTACACGGGTGCTTTCAATTACCCAAGATGACTCACACGTATTCTGTAGAAAGAATCAAATAAAAGACGAATTCTTTAGAATCTGGGACATCATAGATACGTTCTACAGCACCTTTGGATTCAAGGTACACGTGCGCCTGTCATTCCATGATCCGGAAAAGAAAGAGGCGTACCTAGGAGACGCAAGCGTATGGGAAGAAGCAGAGAATTCACTTCGTGATATTGCGAAGGAAAGAAAAGCCGATCATTTCGAAGCGTCGGGAGAAGCAGCGATGTACGGACCAAAACTTGATTTTATGGCAACGGACGCGATTGGGCGCGACCACCAAGTAGCAACTATCCAACTTGATTTAAACACCCCAGTGCGTTTTGATCTCACCTGCGTAAATGAGGAAGGTGAAAAGGAGCGAATAGTGATGGTTCACTGCGCAGTAATGGGTTCTATTGAGCGTTTTAGTGCCGTCTTGATTGAACATTATGCAGGTGCCTTCCCTCTTTGGCTTTCTCCTGTACAAGTAAAAGTATTGCCGATTGGTGAAGGTCATCAAATATTTGCGAAAGAAGTTCACTGCTCGCTTATTGAGGCAGGCATACGAGCTGAAGTGGACGATAGTAACGAAACTCTCGGAAAGAAAATCCGCGATGCAAAAATGCAGAAAGTGCCATACTTCTTAGTAATCGGTGATAACGAAGTGAAAGATAAGAAAGTAACCGTTGAGAGTCGCGATGAAGGAAAGGTTGGCGAAATGGACGTTGAGGAATTTCTAAATAAAGTAAAGGAAGAAATTTCAGAAAGAAAATAGAGTTCAAACAAAGTTTAATGGAATAATCACAATCTTTTTCCATCATACTTGTCCAATCTCAGTATGATAAAATGAATTATCATACTGTGGTTTGGTGGTAAAAATTTTTATATTTTGTAATTTCACAGTTCATATCGGTTCGGTCAATATAAGCTTAATGTATTGCGTCTTCATTCAGATTAAATAAAACCAAAGTTAGGACATCGGATGTCCAACTCCTCTACTAAGCCATGTTTCTGCTGAAAATAAGTTACAAAAACGAACCCAGCCCCACTTTCAGATGAAAGTGGGGCTGGGTCGCATTTTGGATTTTTATCAGCCCTGCCTGCCCTGTCTGCGTGCATCGCACAGGCAGGCGGCAAGACAAGTCGCACCCGCCTTCCCCGTAGTGAGCTTTGCTCTACTGTCGGGGTCCTTAGTAATTACCCGTTGATGGCAATTCGCGGCATGTTGTTTTCGTCACCATCTTGAAGTGTCATCCGTGCTACTGAAGAAGCTTCTGTGCTTTCCTCTTCGGCCGCCTCTGGCTCCTCTGTTTGAGAATCTTCAAGAATAACTGCTTCGTGAATGATTTTAGCTCTATCAATTGCGCTCTTATGAGTCGCGCCTACCATGCCGTACGCAAGGTCGAGCATGTTGCCTCGGTAGCGCACGAATACGTATCCTGCACCGAGCGACAACCCGATAAGCGATAGCCAGTAAATAGTATTCCCTACAGGCCCGAAATCAAATCCGGTGTATGGAATCTGAGTAAGAGATATGTACTGGCCGTGTACGTTCACATGAGTTGAACAATCCCTAGTCTGTCCGTACCCATTTGAGATTGTAAGCGTGTAGTTTCGTGAACTCTCCGGACGAACAGTAAGTGTTCCATTTACATTTACCGGACCAATACCGTCTGAAATCCATGCCGATACTGCACCTGTTGATGTCCATGAAAGGACAGAGCCGGCACCGTTTTGAATGCTGCTCGGGTTTGCTTGAATCGAGCAGAATAGATTCCCAACCGGTGGCACCACAGGTGGTACTACTGGAGGAACAACTGGCGGCTGTGTGTTGCCTACCGTAAGTTGTGCAGTACATGTGTTTGAACCTCCTTGTCCGTTCACTGTCATCGTGTAGGTCGTACTTACTCCCGGATTTACCGTGCGCGATCCACTTGTAGATACTTGACCGATGTTATTTATGTGTGCGCTTGTTGCATTGCTTGAAGTCCAAGACAATGTCGCACTTTGGTTTCCGTATCCGTATGTGTTGTTAATAAAGCTTGGGGTTACCGTAATTGCACAGAATGGAGTCGGTGTTGGGGTTGGATTTGAATGTACACCAACAGTTGTTGAACATGTGTTTGTTCCTCCCTGCCCGCTTACGGTAAGAGTGTATGTTTGTGTGCTCTGAAGGTTTGATACCACTCGTGAGCCGCTTATCTGAACGCTTCCAAATCCTGAAAGTGATGCAGATGTTGCGTTTGAGGAACTCCAGATAAGAGTTGTATTTCCACCGCTTGCAATTGAAGAAGGATTCGCAAACAAAGTACAATTTGGAGTTGGATGGAATGGCTGCTGCACCGTAGGTTGTTTGTCGGTCACCTTCGTTACAATAGTATTGTTAACTGTGTTGTTGTTTACGTTTGTGTTGTTGTTAACACTTGAGCTTGAAGAATTTGCGACAGCTGACGCTGAACTGTTGCTTGAGCTTCTGCTCCCGCTATTGCTGTTGCTTGAGCTCTTCCCGCTTCCACCGCCGCTAAAGCTGAGTGATGGGGTGCTGTAAGATGAGCGTCCGTAAAATGGCTCGTAATACTCATCGTAGTATCCATATTCTGGATAGAAGTAGTTTTCGTATCCGTATTCATCAGCAAGGAAATACCCGTCCGGTGAGAAATACTCATCAGCCAAGAAATAACTATCCGGAGAGAAGTATTCGTCCGCGAGGAAATATTCATCCGGAGTAAAGTAAGAATCCCAGCCATAGTCGTCGTATCCACCATAGCTGTCCCAACTGTAGTCGTCATAACCACCGTAAGAATCCCAGCCATAGTCGTCGTATCCACCATAGCTGTCCCAACTGTAGTCGTCATAACCACCGTAAGAATCCCAGCCATAGTCGTCTCCTAATATACCCATTGCATACACATTTGGAGTGATGAAAGGCATTGCACCCACCACAAAAAGCGTACATACAAATACGATTGCGACAGATGAAAGTTTAATTGATGAGTTTTTCATATTTTTATAATTATATCTAGTTAATAAATATTAATTTTTATAAACAAATAAATAGTGGTGGTGGAATCACAGAATATTCTGTGATTCCACCTTATTGCTACCTCTGAGCGGACCGAGAAGACGCGCACTGTGCATTCGCCTTCTCGACCTCACCTGGGAAACGCTGATCCGAGACATCTTCAAGCTGAATCACCTGCCCACTGATTGAGGGGGTGATGCTCAGAGCCCTACCGAAGTAGGCACTCGCTATGGTGCCGTTCTGCTCAAAGCAGGTCGGCGCCGTAACGCTGACCTGGCGAGAGGCCGTTCCGGCCGCATTCGGGTTCGCAGGGAGAAAGATCGTCACTCCCTGTCCAAAAGGATGCCTTGCGCGAACTTGCGTCCACGCGTTGATCCTCTTTTGGCGCGAGTCGGTAATCGAGGATTGCCGATTGCCTTTGTTGCAGGCATCGACTTCCTCCTTACTCGCTCCAAAAATGGAGAGTGTGACCGTAGCTTCCCTCGCGGGAAACATCGGATCGGCCGCCCTCATAAGATCCGGTCGCTGAATTGTCAGCTGAACGCACTCATTCGCCGAAGCGATCGCAGGAATTATTCCCACAATCGCCAAAGTAGCAATCATGCCAAAGAACTTATTCATTTCGATCTCCTTGTGGATATCCCGCATCACGGGCATTGAATGAAATGTGCCTTCTTTCAAAGAAGGTACGAATGTGTGAAGTTCATACACTCGTACCAAATTAGAAAGGTGGGCAGAGGAAAATTCATTTAAATTTTCCTCTGCCGAATTGTTAGTTCCAGCACCACCCAGTGCGTCCTCCACGAACGCAACGGCGTGCATTCGGCGCAGGCGGTGGAGAAATGATTTTCTCCACTTTCCTCTTGCCGCCGTAACGATGCGGCACTGGCGTAGGCTGGTGACCCGCATACGCAGGAGGTGGCGGCGGAGAAAATTTCAGATCTTTCAGCTCTGCTTCCAGAGCTTCGATCTTCTTCCCCAGCCTGGCGACTTCTTCCTGTGAAGAAGTGTCGTTGGCCGTTTTTTCGCCTACCCGGCCTGAAGACCAGTTGGCGAATGCCAGTACCGCGACAATCGCGACACCGACGAGAACGGCAGCGGCGACGACAACAAGAAAAGGGCTGCCCTTGTTGCTGCCTTTACCACCTCCTTGACCCGAATCTTTCGTCTGCGAATTCGAGCCGTCGTTTGTGTCGGCCATATCGGCCCCCTTTCTTTTCTTTTAAGTTTCAAACCTAATGCCAACCTACACCTTACTTTCGCTCGGTGTCAACGGTTGGCAATCCGCGTGCATTATAACAATAACAATTCTATTTGTCAACCCCGCGTAATGTATCATGACCTTGGCAACACTAAGAGGTAAAATACTAAAATGTCATATACAACAAACCCACATATGGGAAAAGTGAGGAGAGATGCGGTTAATTTAGTGAAGTATCGAGGTTGGTCGATG
>Ga0210057_1009445_pt1 | contig 11265 bp, 10 predicted proteins | sample CryGeyCG2114_010_2_FD_183968 | JGI IMG/M metagenome (GOLD analysis project Ga0210057, IMG submission 183968) | Groundwater microbial communities from aquifer - Crystal Geyser CG10_big_fil_rev_8/21/14_0.10 (SPAdes) (version 2) | ecosystem: Environmental > Aquatic > Deep subsurface > Groundwater ...
CCCGCCTCGCTTTGCGAAGCATGGCGGGCAGGCAATTTCAGACTTCTAATTTTTTCTGGGACCTTACGAATGGCATGAGGGAGAATGCCCAGCTTGATGAAGTAGCGGATACGCTCGTTTGGATCTCCAGGGCCGAAATCTACGCCGCGGGATTTGGCGAGCTGAATTATTTTTTCAGTCGGAACTAGCGATTTCGGATCAAAGACAGAAGTACTTTGAGAATTTTTATTTGTAGTTCTTGTTTTAAAATAGGGCATTAGGCTTTTAGTGCCTGCCCTAAGTCGTTTACCCTTGTTTCCCGTTGTCTCCCGTTACGGGAATCACCTCTACTTCCATTAAATATATAATATAGGGTGATTGTCAACCACCCTGCGGTCCTCATTGAGGCCCTAAATGTGCTTGTCAATAAGAGAGCTTGTTTCTCGCAAGCTCGAAATAGATTCGGTTCACAGTAATGTCTGATTTTGGAACATAGTTTTTAATACAAAATCTGGCAGTCGGGAAATTTTACTGCCAGTAGCTTGCTAACTGTTTATAGGTTGCGGTGATAGGATAAACGACGTATTTGGATATGTTTGCGGCAAGAAGGTTGATCCTTTTTAAAACAATCTGCGGCCTTGCCTTGATAAGGGCCAACCTTTTTTATGATAATATTAAAAAAATCTTTGGGCCGGTGGCGCAACGGTAGCGTACCTCCATGGCATGGAGGGGGTTGGGAGTTCGAATCTCCTCCGGTCCACTTCGTCACTACGTTCCTCAGTGTAAACACTTTGAACAATCAGGGGTTTACCCTGAGCAGAGCGAGGGGCTATAGCATAGTGGCAGTGCACTGCTTTCGCATAGCAGGGACGAGAGTTCGATTCTCTCTAGCTCCACTCAAGATTATATTGGGTCCGCCCTGCCCGCCACCTGCTAAAGCCGAAGGTATGACAGGCGGGTCTGGTCCACCCTTCGACTTCGCTCGGGGTTTTTGACTTCGTCTGCGACTTCTTAGTGCAAGAACCTGCAAAAAATTTAGAACCGCTGACTTAAAGATTTCAAAGTATTTCTAACGATATCAAGACTTAAATATTTTGCGAAACTTTTGGAAAAGAGAAGCGGATTCGGATACAGATAATTAATTGGTTGTAAAGTGGATCTAAGTGATTTTAAGTATCCTTGATTTATTTTGGATAGGGAGTTTAGAATGAGAAATGGTAAGACTTTTTCGCCAAAGGTTGAGTAGTTTTAAATTAGTCTATAGGGTTAAAGCAAGAGAGAAGTTATATTAGTTTGATACCTACATGAACTAAATATTTATTCTTTATTGTTGTTTGATATAGGTATCAAAATTCTCAAGGTATTAACAGTAATTTTCTTCTTAAATACCAGCCTCAATTAACACTTATTGTACTTCAGTGATAAAGCCTGCACTGATGGCTATCGGGTTGTTTTGACGCGGTTTTTGCAATTTTAATGTACATAGTAATTAGGGGTTTGGGCTGGAGCCGAAATGGGTCTATTGGGGGCCGATAAGACATTTTATTTGGAAAAGTGCCGATTTTTAATGATTCAAGCAATCAAAAATGCGGGTAAAATGACATATACTGATATATTTATAAGTTAAAATTGTTACAGAAGAATACTAGCTGATATATCCTGATGTCTTTATTGAAAATATTTCACACATATTTACACGAGTTCCTTTGATCTAGTTCTGTAGTACTTTTCTGTTTTCACACAGCTGTTTGATTGATCTAATCTGGTCAGATTGTATCAATCTTGGACATCCGGCCCTTTTCGGTGGATAATAATCGCTAATTCTGTTATTTTTTGCATATGACTAATTTTGACCCGAACAAGTTTGAAGCTAAGTGGCAAAGGCAATGGGAAAAGCTAGGTTTGTTGCGAGCCGAAGATTTCGACAACAGAGAAAAGTATTATGTCTTAATTGAGTTTCCGTACCCTTCCGGTGCTGGTCTGCATGTCGGCCATGTACGTTCGTGGTCGGCAATGGATGCCTATTCCAGGAAGAAGCGAATGGAGGGAAAAAATGTGCTTTATCCGATTGGTTGGGATGCATTCGGCCTGCCTGCGGAAAACTACGCTATAAAGATGCATGTTCATCCCTCTGCCGTTGTTCCAAAAAATATCGAAAGGTTTAGGAAACAGTGCAAGTCGCTAGGGCTTTCGTTTGACTGGAGCAGGGAAATAGATACAACCGACCCTAAATATTACAAGTGGACCCAATGGATTTTCCTCAAATTCTTCGAAAAGGGTTTGGCCTACCAAGATGATGTGCCTGTAAACTGGTGCCCTTTCTGTAAGACGAACCTGGCAGACGAAGAAGTGATGCCTGATGGAACTCACGAGCGATGCGGAACACAGACCGAAAAGAGACTTCAAAAACAATGGCTTTTGGCAATTACTAAGTATGCCGACCGGTTACTCGAAGACCTGAAGGATGTTGATTACCCTTCAAGAATTGCCGACCAGCAGGTTAACTGGATAGGAAAAAAAGATGGAATCAATATTACTTACGAAGTCGAAGGAAGCAAAGAGAAAATTACCTGCTTTACGACCAGGCCCGATACAAATTTCGGGGCAACATTTATTGTTCTGGGACCGGAGCACCTTATTGCTTCGCAAATTTCCAATTTCCAATTTCCAATTTCCAATAAAAAAGTTCAGGAGATTAAAAAATATATTGAGGCTGCGAAGAGAAAGAAAGAGTATGAAAGGATCGCTGAGGGAAGAGCAAAAACAGGGGTTTTTACCGGACTTTATGCCATAAACAAGCTAAACGGTAAGAAACTCCCGGTTTGGATTAGTGACTTTGTGCTTGGAAATGTCGGAACGGGGGCGGTTGTGGGGGTCCCGGGGCACGACATACGGGATTTTGAATTCGCCCAGAAATTCAAACTGCCGATTGAGCGGGTTGTTGTCGGGAAAGATGGGGATACTTCGAAAATTAAGAGTAGGGAACAGGTTCAGGAAGAGGAGGGGAAGATGATAAATTCAGACTTCCTGGACGGTATGGATGTTCATAACGCAACTAAGAAGATCATGGATTTTCTGGGGGAGAAAGGCTGGGGAGAGCGGGTAACGGTTTACCATATGCGTGACTGGGTTTTTTCAAGACAGCATTATTGGGGTGAGCCGATACCGATTATCCTCTGCAAAAAATGTGGAGTCGTGCCCGTCCCGGAAGAAGCATTACCGGTGGAATTGCCTTTTCTTGAAAAGTATGAGCCTTCGGGTACCGGAGAATCTCCACTGGCTCTTGCTGTCGACTGGGTGAAGGTGAAGTGTCCAAAATGCGGCGCCTCAGCACGCAGGGAAACGGATACTATGCCGAACTGGGCGGGCTCTAACTGGTACTACCTCGCTTATTTGTTTGCGAATAAGCTCGGAAATCAAAAATCAAAAATAAAAGATCAAAAATTTTTTTACGACGGCGAGATACAAGAATGTTTCAAGTATTGGATGCCTGTTGATATCTACCAGGGCGGATTCGAACATACAACTTTGCACCTTTTGTATTCCCGGTTTGTTTATAAGTTTTTGTATGACATCGGTGTTGTACCCACGAAAGAGCCTTATGCCAAAAGACGTTCCCATGGGATCGTTTTAGGGTCGGACGGGCGCAAGATGAGTAAATCGTTCGGGAACGTAATTAATCCCGAGGATATTGTGGACAGATTCGGCGCCGATACTTTAAGGGTTTACGAAATGTTCATGGGGCCATTTGACCAGACTATTGCATGGAATGAGGAAGGCGTGCAGGGGTGCTTCCGGTTTTTAAAACGGGTCTGGGCGCTCTGTAACAACAAGGTTTCAGACAAAAAAACTTCGACTGCATTACTTTCGAAGCTTCATAAAACTATCAAGAAAGTTAGCGAAGATATTGAAAATATGAAATTCAACACGGCTGTTGCTTCCATGATGGAGTTTATTAACGACTGGCAGGCAGACGGGGAAGGACTTAACAAAGAGGACCTTAGGCTGTTTTTACTAATACTTGCGCCTTTTGCGCCGCACGTTACCGAGGAAATTTGGCATAACCTAAAACCCGGTGCTAAATCTATCCATCTAGAAAGCTGGCCTTCTTATAAGCAAACTTTAGTGGAGAGTGCCGAAATTACCCTGGTAATTCAAATAAACGGAAAGGTCAGGGATAAGGCGGAAGTTAAGAAAGGGCTCTCGAAAGAACAAGCGGAAAAAGCTGCAAGGTCAAGGGAAAAGATCGAAAAGCTATTGAAAGCTTCAAAAATAAAAGACGTAATATATGTTCCCGACCGGTTAATTAATTTCGTGGCTTGAGAGAACTTCTTGGATTTTCCGAACTTAGCTTCACACACCTGGTGTGGATATAGTTATTCGGAGTCTATTGAGAGGTGTTTGATTTTCTCCAATTCTTTTGCGTAACTTACTTGGTCTTGGACAAATTGTTCGTAATTGGTTTGTGATCCAAGAAGGCCAAGGACAATATCAGGAGAAGAAATTTTTTCTTTGTCGTCGTTAATGTATTCGAAATAAGAGCTCCATGGGTGGTCTTTTAATTTCTTCACAACATGTGATGCTATCGGGTTAAGGTGGATGTAGCGGGAAAGATGAATTAATTGCTCGTCGGTCTCAACTAGTACAGCCTTGTACGGTCCGCCGAACAGGTGCCCGTTTCTGTGATATTTGGTGTTGAAGTATTTCGAATAACTATTTGAAAGGTCTGCTAAGAATTTGGCAATTCCGCCATCAACAAGCTGTTTGAGCATGAAGTGAAAATGATTAGGCATAATGCAATAGGCGAGAATTTCGACTCGCTTCCTGGTGATTTCAGACTGGTCTTTAGTGATTTTAGGGCGTAGTGGGTGAGAGAATTTTATTTTCTTTTCGGCCCCCTGGTAATATGCCGCAGTTTTAGTAAAGCGGCGGTAATCCCAGGAATCAAGGAATATTGGTATTTGGCCGGTACTTCTATTAAACACGTGGTAAATATAATCGGTTGCTATTGGAATTTTTCGGTAAGGCATTTTTAGAAGATATATCTTTTGACCCGATGTGTCAAGGTTAATCCACACCGGGTGTGGAATGGCGAAATTAGTTTCTCTAAATGCTAAGATAAAAGTGGTATGCGTGCCTTGCTTTTTCTGATTATTCCGGCATTTCTTGTAACAATTTTACCCATAGGTGTTTTTGCCCAAAGCGGCGAGTCGGTAGCGGTTAACCTGGAAATTGCGGATGCCGCGCCGGGCGATATTATTTCCCTTTCCAAAGAAGGGCCGATAAGGGCCAAGAACCCATACGATGCAACAATTTTCGGCGTTGTTGTCGAGGCGCCGATACTTTCAACAGGTATAAAGTCGGAAAAGACAAGAGCGGTGATAACCAGCGGATCTGCGGAAGTTAAAGTGAAGCTCGGGGCGAGCGGGGCAATCAAGGAAGGGGATTTCATTACGAGCAGTTCTGAGGCTGGTGTCGGCCAAAAAGCGGAAAAAGACGGATATATCCTGGGTAAAGCTTTAGCTTCTTATGAGGACAGCAGTAAAGCCGGGTTAGTTAAGGTCCAATTGGGTGTTGCGTATTTTCCCGGGCTGGGTAAAAAAATTGACCCTGCAGTGTTAATCAGGTACGGGGCGGCGGCTCTGTTTGCCGTGATTGCCTTTGTAGCGGCAACATTCGCGTTTATAAGATTTATTACTACGGGTATTACCGCGCTGGGAAGAAACCCTTTTGCAAAAAGTACAATAATCGGCGGAATGCTTTTTTCCGGCCTGATTGTGGTTGTCCTTGCCGCGGCCGGAGTTTTAATAGCCGCCGCAATTATTGCTTTTCGGCCGATTTAAGAGAGCTTATTTTTTTCTAGCGCATCGAAAAAAAAGAGAGCTTAGTTTTCTCGAGTACTCGAAAAATAGGAAATTATGATAAATTTTAAAGGATACAAGTAGATGCAAATAACTGCCGATTTATTAATTTCCCTGATACCTTCACTGGTTTTACTGGCTGTCGGGACGTTTTTATTCTGGAGGCAAGGTTCCCAGAAAGACGATTTGGAAAAGATCCTGAAGCTCGATAAAAAACTGAAGACAAAAATTGCCAAACAAATCCAGGAAGAAGCGGACGTCCAACTGAAGAACGTGCTGGATGCGGTCAGTAAGCGCTTGGAAGTAAGCGTAAACGGTATGGTCGGCAGTCTTACCGAAAGCAGTAATAAGCAGGTTGTCGAGCTTGCCAATTTTGTGCGTGAACAGCAGAAGGTAATTGTAAAGGAAAGCCAGTTCATGCTTGCTTCCGCGATTGATAAGGCGGAAAAAGAACTTTCCGATTACAAACAAAAGAGGCAGACCGAAATTAACGTAAAAATTTTCGAGATCGTGCGGCTGGCGGCCAAGGAAGTACTCGGAAAAAATATTAACCCTAACGAAAACGAAAAACTTGTTGAAGATGCTATCGAGCGCGCCAAACAGCAGAAATTCTTCTCATGAACAGTCCATTTGATCCGGCGGCCTTTATCCCATTCGCCAACCTGATAAACGGGAAAGACGATTTTTTCAGGATTCTTGAGGAAATCGAGGGAACAAAAAGGTTCCTTTTCAGGGACAAAATGGGTCCGATTAGCCTAAAAGCGGGTGAATATCTCTCACCGGATTTGTCACGGGTTTTTGGGCAGATCGAACAATTGGGCCTGGAACCGACTACAGACGACAAACAGCAGGATTTTTTAAACGACATTATGGAATTTCTGAAAACGATTCCTGTTGTGAAGATAATTTTTGCTTTTGAACCGACGGCCAGTTTTGTTGCCGGCGTCAACAGCAAACTTTCTAATGCAGTCGGTAAAAAGATAATCCTGGATTATGCGGTAGACGAAGATATCGTCGGCGGGGTAAAAATCGAATACCTGGGAAAATTCGGGGATTTCAGCTTGGAGCCCGCTGTTGAAACTTTCCTAAAGGGCAAAATCCAAGAGCTTAATATTTCATGAAAAGTTTTAATGATTACCTTAAGCAAGCGGCGGAAGTCGGCTATGTCGAATCAGTGGTAACACCGCTTTTTTATGTTTCGGGACTTCCGACAATAAGGCCGCAGGAAATTGTGCTGACGGAAAACGGAACAAGGGGAATTGTGCAGATAGTTTTGCCGGACCTTGCCGAGGTTTTGATGCTCGAAAACAAAGGTATGTACCACCAGGAAAGGGTAGCCAGGACCAGCGAAATTCTTTCAATTGAAATTTCGGACAACCTGATCGGGCGGGTAGTCGACCCGATGGGAATTGCAATTGACGGCAAGGGAGCAGTCGGGGGAACTAAAACCGTTTTGCCGATAGATAGGCCGGCGCCGGGAATCATTGAGAGGGTAAAAGTTACCGAACCGTTGGAGACAGGTGTTGCAATAGTTGACCTTATGATACAGATAGGTAAGGGCCAGAAAGAACTTATTGCCGGGGACCAGAAAACAGGGAAGTCTACTTTTATGCTTCAGGCCATTGCCTCACAGGCAAAGCTGGGCACGGTCTGTATTTATGTATGCGTTGGTAAAAGAAAGTCGGACCTTATGTATATTCTGGACCATTTGAATTCAACAGGAACATTAAAGAAGACGATTGTTATTGCTTCGACTTCTTCGGATCCGGCCGCCCTGATCTACTACGCACCATTTTCGGCTTTTACAATCGGGGAATATTTCCGCGACAAGGGTCAGGATGTTGTGATCGCAATCGACGATATGACGACGCACGCAAAATATTACAGGGAGATTGCGCTTGTTGCCAGAAAGACGCCGGGAAGGGGTTCCTATCCCGGGGATGTTTTCCATCTCCAGGCAAGGTTACTTGAGAGAACAGGCAGGATAAGGACCCAAAGCGGAAAAATTGCCAGCATTACCACTTTGCCGGCCGCGGAAACACAGGAAGGGGATTTAACCGGCTATATCCAGACAAATTTAATGGCTATGACCGACGGCCATATATTCTTTGACGTTAACGAACTTAAAGCGGGGCGGACTCCGGCAATTAATTCAGCCCTTTCCGTAACACGTGTCGGAAACCAGACGCAGTCGCAGATACAGAAGGAACTGAGGGCATGGCTAAGCTTTCACTTAAATGAGTATTATAGAATCAGGGAGAGCATGTCATTCGGAGTTGAAGTCCCGATTGAATACCAGGAGCTTATGTTTTTGGGTCAGCAGATTGAAATATTTTTCAACCAGGATTCTAAACTAACATTGCCGAAAAATCTGCAAATTATTTTGTTCGGGCTTCTGAACATCGATTTTTTAAAGGGCAAGACATTGGGGGAGACCAAGAAAATTAAGGATGCTATTGTTGATGCTTTTATAAAAGGTCTTTTGAAACCGCTTTCTGCCGAAATAGAAAATGTGACTTCCCTGAAAACGCTTTCGGTAGTATTAACCAAGTACAAGGAGGGTCTTAGTAAATTAAATGGCAATATACAGCAGAAAACAGCTTGAGGAACAGCAGGAAATAATTTCGGTTGTCAGGGCACTGACAGCCGTAACCGTCATCAGGCTTACCAGTACGGAAAAGCTTCTGGAAAAAACGGACAGGGTCTTGGCAAGCGTTAACGATTCGCTAAGAAGGGTATTTGAAATTTATCCGGGAAATGTCTCGAGAAAGAGACATAAGATTCTGCTGGCAAAACCGCTGTTTATATTCATCAGCGCAAACCAGGAGCTGTATGGGGAGCTTATTAATGAAGTGGGCCTGGCATTTACCGATGATTTAAAAAAGACGGATGCGGACGGGATTGTCATCGGCAAGGTTGGAAGGTTTATAGTCGAGCGTGAGAAACTGAGAAATAACATTTCGTATGTAGACTTAAACGACGACAATCCCGAAACGGAAAAGGTAAATTTCATACTTGGGGAAGTTGCCAAATACGAGAAAATTGTTGTTTACCACGGAAAGAACGAGTCGCTTTTAAAACAGAATGTGACAAGAAGCGAAATTAGCAGGGAAGCGGCTACGGCCAAAATAAAACCGGCCAAAAAATATTTTTTCGAACCGTCCCCGGAAGAAGTCCTTGAATACCTTCAGGACAGAATTGCCGTCAACAGTGTTTACCAGAAGCTGTATGAAGGACAGGTTGCCAAACTTTCCGCCCGGCGCTGGAACTGGACTAAACAACAGCTTGCAAGGCAAAGACTTATGAACCAGCTTTTGAGGGACTACCAGAGGTTTACTAAGAGTAAGTTTCAAAAGCAGCAGCAGGTTACGCTTTCTGCCCAAAGACTGACAGAAACGGAGATTATAGGAATCCTTTAATATGCCCACCGTAAATCCGCTTTCCGAGAGCGGAAAAATCAGCAGTATACGCGAAAACATAATCGAGGTCGAATTTCCCGGGAAAAAGCCTTCACGGCATGAACTTCTGACTTTGGAGGGGGATAGGACTGTCAAAATGGAGGTCTACACTTCCGGCAGGGATAATACCGTTTATGCTATTGCTTTAACCGACGTAAAACATCTTTACCGGGGGGCGAAAGTAATTAGTACCGGAGAGGTAATTTTGGTACCAGTCGGAAGCGAAACCTACGGCCGGCTCCTAAATGCCTTCGGCGAACCGCAGGACGGCAGGGCTTTGGCTGGTCACATCAAGCGGCCGATTTACAAAAACCCTCCTCCGTTTATTGACTTCGTGGTTTCCAAAGAAGTTTTGGAGACAGGGATTAAAGCTGTGGACTTTTTTACCCCATTTCGAAAAGGCGGTAAAGTCGGAATTTTCGGGGGAAGCGGTGTGGGAAAAACAGTTCTTGTTTTGGAGTTAATCCACAACGTGGAGTTTGTCAAACATACCAATGTAATTTTTGCGGGAATAGGGGAACGGGTCCGTGAGGGACAGGAACTTTACCAAAGCCTTGTTGATACCGGACTGATAAAAGGAACGGCTTTGGTGTTCGGGGAAATTAACGAGCGGGCGGCCAACAGGTTCCGTGTTGCTTATTCGGCGGCGGCGATGGCGGAATATTCAAGGGATGAAGAGAAAAAAGACGTTGTAATATTTATCGATAACATCTACAGGTTTATCCAGGCGGGAAACGAACTTTCAACGCTTCTGGGGTCGATCCCTTCCGAAGACTGGTACCAGCCGACTCTATCTTCGGACATCGGAATGATCCAGGAAAGGCTGGTTTCGACAAAAAACGCTTCAATTACTTCTGTGCAGGCAATTTATGTGCCTGCCGACGATCTGGCAGATGCCGGTGTGCAGGCGGTTTTAACTTATTTTGATTCGGTGATTGTGCTTTCAAGGGCGGTTGCCGGAGAGGGAAGATATCCGGCTGTCGATATTCTGGCATCGTCTTCCAGCGTTCTTTCACCGGAAATTATCGGACAGGAACATTTTGACATTTATACAGAGGCTGTAAGCGTTTTAAAGAGGTTCAGCCAGCTTAACAGAATCGTTTCAATAGTAGGAGAGTACGAACTGACAAAAACCGACCAGCTGGTTTATCACAGGGCGAGAAAACTGCAAAATTATATGACCCAGAACTTATTTGTTACCGAAGAACAAACCGGGAGGAAAGGGTCATATGTTTCGAGGAAAAAAACCGTTGCCGATGTTAAAGCGATTCTTGAAGGAAAATTTGACAACGTCCCCGAGGATAAGTTTTTGAACCTGGGAAGCCTGGAGACATTGGTAAATGCAAAACCAGCTTAATGTAATTATCACCTTCCAGCATTTTTCGGAAAAGCCCGAGCTTCAGTTTGCGGCTACAGCCTTGAATTTGTTCAACCAAATCGGCCCTTTTGATATTTTGCCGGGCCACGCGAATTTAATAAGCACAATACATACAAAAATTGTGATCAGGACAGCGGACAGACAAACGAAAGAAATAGAATTTGCCCAGGGCGTTTTGGAGGTTACAGGGAACGTAGTCAAAATCTTTTTAGAAGAAGATTCGGCCAAACTGCCGCCGCAGAATACTGCGTAAAGTTAACAAGGTTGATCCTCTTTAAACCAAGCGGCTTCTATGTCTTGAGGAGGATCAACCTTGAAATTTCCCATTTATCGTTTGCCGATTGATATATTTTGGACTTGCATTTTTAGCTACGAAGCCATATTAATTATGTCAGCAGTTCCGCACGAGCACCCTTCGGTCACTTCGACACGCTCAGTGCTATAGCATGCCCGTGCCGCTCCTCTGACATAATCATAGCTTGCAAATTTTAGGCTTCGAGGCTATAATTATGGGCTATGAGTAGAGGCCCTGAAAGAAACTGGCGTAATTATCCGCCCCGCGAGGAATGGAGGCCGGAGAAGGCCATGA
>Ga0210057_1009450_pt1 | contig 11261 bp, 14 predicted proteins | sample CryGeyCG2114_010_2_FD_183968 | JGI IMG/M metagenome (GOLD analysis project Ga0210057, IMG submission 183968) | Groundwater microbial communities from aquifer - Crystal Geyser CG10_big_fil_rev_8/21/14_0.10 (SPAdes) (version 2) | ecosystem: Environmental > Aquatic > Deep subsurface > Groundwater ...
TGTTGAAAATGATGTACAGGGAGATAGCGGAGAAGTTATTCATATGCATGCAACTGGCGTGCCCCTTTGGGTTTTCTTTGAAAGTATTGGAATGAAATTTGAAACAGATTGCTTCACAGTAGACACTGGAGTAAAGTATTGCACTAATGCAGAAAAGTTTCTTAAATTTTATGTAAATGGAATAGAAAATTCAGAATTTGGAGATTATGTTTTCAATGAAGGAGATAAAATATTGATAAGTTATGTGGATAAGAACGAAGATATATCTGACCTACTGGATTCAGTGACTGACAATGCAAAAAACCATTAGAAAATGAAAAATAAAAAAACAAAGGGAGAAAATGAATATTTTTGTAAAGGATGTAGTTGTAGTTATAAAAGTAAATCAATAGCCGAGCTTTCTTCAAGAATTTGCAAGGAAAATAATTTTTGCAGGTGAATAAAATGAAAGTAGGATTAGTGATAAAAGCAAAGGCGGCCTCAATTTCAAGCAGCGTTTCGGGAGTGATGGGTTTTCTTGGGGGTTATCAAGTTTGCCACAATATTTGTTTAGGAATTATTGCTTTATTATCTGTTATTGGAATTACTTTAGTTGGAATGCCACTGCTTTTTTTAACAAAAGTTGCAATTCCTTTTTGGATAGCCGCTTTCTTTTTACTTATGGTTAGTTTAGTTTTCTACATAAAGAGTAAATGCATCTCTAAAAATTTGCTTTTATTTAATGGAGGAATAATCATTGCCGCTATTCCATTTAGAGCATTAGAAAAATTCTTCCCTATTTTTTGGGTAATAGGAGGAACAATTATATTAATAAGCATCCTTTTACTCATAAAAAGCAGGATAAAAAATAAAAATAAGAGTAGATAGTTAAAATGCCACATTGTCCAAAGTGCTCATACAAACTTATATTGCTTTCTTCTAGACCTAAATACAAATGTGCTTTATGTTCCAAGCTTTATTCTAAGAAAGAGATAGAATTTCAGGAATTTAACAAAAGAAGAAGAATTGAAGATATAGAAGTTTATGAAAAAGAGAGAAAAGAGCATTTGGTCATAATTAATGAAATTAAAAAAAGTTTAAAGCTATTATTTAATGGATTTTCTAAAACTCCTAAAGACTATAGAAAGGAGTATTATGAAAAGAATAAAGAGAAAATAAAGCAGTTAAACAGAGAATGGAGATTAAGGAATAGAGAATACGACTTAAAGAGAAAACAGAAGACTCTCGCACTACAATATCTTGAAAACGAGGACTTTAAGCCTTCTAACGAAGAGATTTTCCGTTCGGTTCCCACTTTTGCACTTTCCTATCTACTGAAATAGTAGAAAAGATTATATAATACAAATAAAGCATATGATACATGCCAGCTAAATTCGACAATGTAACCAAATCCATACTAAACAAGAACAAAGCAACTAGATTTGAACACGATAAAATACTCAAAAAAGTAGATTTGTTCATACATGAAATTCGTTTAGTCCTTCAAAAATCAAAAACAGATGCTTTCGTAATGCTTGGCGGTTCTGCTGCAAAAGGTACTTTTGTAAAGAATGATTTTGATTGTGATATTTTCGTAAGATTTCAGTACGATAAATATAAGGATAAGCCAATATCAGATATTCTGGAGAAAGCATTAAAAAAAATCAAACAGATTAAGTTCGAACGTGTCCATGGTTCAAGAGATTATTTTCAGGGGAAATGGCACAACATGGATTTTGAGATTATTCCAGTTTTATATGTAACTCATCCTAATCAGGCCAAGAATATAACTGATATGAGCCCTTTGCATGTTGAATGGCTAAATCAACATATTGATGAAAAACTCAAAGATGAGATACTTTTAACAAAACTTTTCTGCAAAGCGCAAAAAGTTTACGGTGCAGAATCATATATGAATGGTTTCTCAGGCCATGTTGTTGATCTGCTTACAGCACATTACGGCACATTCAAAAATCTCCTAAAAGAAGCATCAAACTGGGAAGAAAAACATGTCATAAACATGTCACAGCATCACATTGACCCATTAAAAGACCTAAATCCTGACAAAATCCAGTCACCATTGATAATTGTAGATCCTGTTCAGCCTCAGCGCAATGCTGCAGCAGCAGTTGGGTATGAACAATTTTATCTCTTCAAAAACAAAGCAAAAGATTTTCTTAAAAAACCTGACATTATATTCTTCAAAAGAAAAACAATTACTAAGACAGACCTTAAGAAACAAAAACAGCAAGCAAAAAAGAAAGACCAAATTATGATCATTCTAAAAGCTCTTCCTCTGCATGGAAAGCTTGACACAATAGGAACAAAAATCCTAAAAGCATTAGAAAAGATCAAGAAAATATATGAATTAAGTGATTTTACCATTATAAAAGCATGCTGGGACTGGGAAGAAGACCAGGAAAAGCAGGCCATATTATGGTTTGTAATAAAAGAAAAAGAACTTTCAAAAAAGAAAGAGCGCATTGGTCCTCCTCTTAAGATGAAAAAGGATTCTTCTGCATTCAGGAAAAAACACAAAAAAACATACATCAAAAACAACAGGGTTTACGCTGAAGTAAAAAGAAAATATACAACACCGCAGCAGCTAATCAAAGCAGTATTAAATAAAAAAGAAATTAAAAGCAGAGCAAAAAAGTGGATTATTGTAAGAGTATAAAATGCCAAATACAACAAAGATTCTAAAAAAAAATAAGATATTCCCTTTAGAAATAGTTATTACAGTGCTAACAATAATAATAATTGGAGTAAGCTTCCTGCTTGACACAGTAGCACAACAATATGCAGAGCAGATACAAAACACAAATTTCAGTTTTTTCTTAAATATAATTGCAAGTTATTGGATGATACTTATAATCCTTCTTATAATCCCTACAATATTATTATGGAAAGAAAAAAGATACAAATGGATTCTTCCAATATGGCTGGCTGTTACTAGTTCTGCAGTAATAGCATTTATTGCAAAACTTATTGTACAGAGAACTCGTCCATTAGGAAAGGAATATTTATTTAACATAATCCCTGATTATGCATTTCCAAGCTTGCATACTGCAGCAGCATTTGCATCATTATTCATATTAGCAAAAGCATATCCCAAATACAAATATTTATTCATAAGCTATGCAGTTATTGTTGGATTAAGCAGAATATACTTAAAAGCACATTATTTTAGTGATGTTGTTGCAGGTGCTGCACTTGGTTGTGGAGTTGGATATTTGTTTCTTTGGTTTGTTAAATATAATACAAAACCATGGATTTTAAAATGAGAAAAGAAGCAAAAAGACAAATATTTCACGCATTACTTGGTACAATAATTGTTTCTTTGTTTTACTTTAACTTGCTGCCTTTATATTTATTTGGGATAATAATAATTACAGGTGCAATAATAAGTATTTCATGGAAAAATGGTTCTGAAGTGATTATAGGCTGGTTCTTGGAAAATTTTGAAAGAAAAAAAGAGCACCCTGGAAAAGGAGCATTGTTTTATTTTGTTGGATGCTTTTTTGCATTGCTGTTCTTCCCAAAAAATATTGCATTAGCATCAATAATGATACTTGCATTAGGAGATTCTGTCAGCCATTATATCGGCAAATTTTATGGTAAACGAAAACACCCATTCAATAATAAACGATGCTGTGAAGGAACTGTTGTCGGAACTTTAGCGGGTTTTTTAGGTGCATTAATTTTTGTACCTGCAATGAATGCTTTTTTCGCTTCTTTAATTGCAATGAATTTAGAAGTTATTGAATGGAAAAAATTAAGATTAGATGATAATTTAATTATCCCTCTTGTTGCAGGATTAGTTATGTATTTCTTAGGGAATCTTATATAAATGCTTAATCTGATAATTCTCTTCTTCTGTAGTCAATGTTTGATCTGGTTCTTCTTCTACTGATTCTATCTCTGGTGTTAATTCCACACCGCTTTCAAGAATATCAGCTTTGTCCTTAATTTTGCTCATTACTTCTTCAAAATCTGCTTGAGACTGCTGTTTCGCTTCCCATTTTAATTCTATATTATCTCCTTCTTTACGTGAAAGAACTTGAATAACAAGGTGATCCTGACTGCCTGCACCTTTTCCATTATTGCATATAATATTAGTTCCTTGACTTCCTAGCCCCTCATAAACAGCTGTCGCAGCATAGCTTGCCACATAAAACAATTGCAGTGCAAGTTCTTCATCACAGTCTTCTAAAGTTTCAATATGTTCCTTTGGAACAATATGAATATGCCCGAGAACTGCTGCATCTTCTGAAAGATAAGCTACGCATAATTTGTCTTCATAAACAATTTTTCCTTCTGTTGCTTTGTGTGCAATTGAACATATTTTACATGTCATTATTTCTTCCTCAGCATTTCTTTGTGTAATCTGCTTATTAAATCTGCATCTAAAGGTTCACCCTCATGCTCTATTTCTTGTTCTTCTTCAGCATCTTCTATTTGATCTTGGATCACTTCTTCCTGCTGTTCTTGTTCTTCTTCTAAGCCGGCAATACTTGGATCTTCTTGTTCTATGGTTTTAGGTACACTCATTATTTGTTGTGGAGAAAATCCCTTCAATATCTCGCTTACATCCTGCTCTTCTTTTACTTCTTTTGATAAGACAGCTCTTTCAAGCTCTTCAATGTCAACATGACCAAATACTTTTCTTAATTCTGGAATATGTTTCACTTTTGCTGCAAATTGAAGTGTCTGCTTCAGAAGCATTTCCTTTAGTTTAGGATTGTCATTAATTATATCAACTAGTTCATTCATAGTATATTTTTCTTCTTCTTCAACTTTAAAATGTTCAATAATTTCCTCAATGTTAATGTTTGCAAATAAGGATTTAAGTTTAGAATTTTCATTTATCTGACGTCTAAAATCATCAGGATACTTTGAAACAAGTTGTTTTAGCTGTGGATTTGATTCTATTAATTTAATTAATGATTCTTTGTTGTATTGCCTGCCCATCATTGGACCTGATGGTGAAACCGCAGGCTGTTGTAGAGAAACTTGTTGTTGTGGCATTACTGCCTGCACATCTTCCACAGCACCAGTTGTTGGCTGTCCTGAAGCAGGCATTCCTTCCATAGCATACTTTGCATATCTCTGCCTTAGCATTATGGGCAGATTATGCTTTAATAAATTGAAAGCTTCTTCTAATTTATCTTCATCAACAACACCTTTTTTCAGTGTAAAAAAATCTAAGCCATCTGTCTGTTCTCTTGGAATTATGTGAAGCATGAAATGACTGCTTTGCTGTCCTGCTGCATAACCATTAGCTATGTACACAGTATCACCAAATAATAACATCCCTTCTTTTACTGATTTAGATATAATTCTTGTCTTCTTGAACAAATGTTCAAATGTTTCAGGTGGTATTAAAGGCATTATAGGATAATGCTCCTTTGGCATTAAAAGAATATGGCCTTTAGCAGCAGGATTAATGTCAAGAACACCTAAAAGTAAGTCATCTTCATAGACTTTTTTGCTTGGTATATCTCCTTTTACAATCTTACAGAAAGGACACTGAGCCTTTTGAGCTTCCATTGCTTGTTGCTGTTCTGCTGATAGCTGCATGGTTGTTTATTGTGTATAGATGTATTTAAAGGTTTTTGGTAAAAGTATTAAAGTAGAGATTAATCTCCGTATAAAATGAAAGACATTCAAGCAATAATCAAAGCAAAAGACTGGCAACATTACCTAACAAGACCATTTAGTATATTAGGTGCATCTTTATGGCAAGCATGGTATGATTCAGAAGAAGCTGAGAAAGTTCTGGGGTATAGGTCTTCTGATTTCTTATTTTTAGAAGAGAAGAAAAATGTCATGAGATGTTACAGACCTGATGAACAAATCCAAAATGTAAATATAAATGCAAAAAAGAAAATCACAAATGTTAATGTAATAAAACCATTATTAAATAAAGCAGAAAGCCTAAATAAACAAGCAATAAATATACTTAATGGAAAAGAAGATTTAGAATCATTCAAACATGCAGTTAAATTCCTGATTACTTTAAGTCTCCATGGAACAGTACTTCCTTTTCGAGCAGGGTCTTTTCTCAATGAAATAAAAGACAAAGAAACTATTAAAAGAATAGAAAAATTAAGGGGCATTTCATATTACCCTAGAATATTAGAAGAAATAATTATGCCTCTTGCTACAGAAGAACTTAAGAAAGCAGGAATAAAAGATTACAAAAAAGTTATAGAATACTTAACATATTCTGAAATAGTAAATAAAGAGTTCAATAATTATAAAAATAGAATGATAGAAGATAAAAGTGTTATTCTTGCTATGATAGATAAAGAAGAATATATTTTCATGACAAAAGACATTGAGAGTTTAATTAACAAGATTGAAGGAAATATAGAAAAAGAAAACATTGAAGGAAATTGTGCATATCCTGGAAAAGTAAAAGGCATAGTTCGCATTGTTAATGATAGGACAGCAGAAAATGTAGAGTTTACCGAAGGAGATATATTAGTATCTATCAGCACAAGCCCAATTTACATGAAACTAATGCAAAAAGCAGGTGCAATAGTCTCAGATGAAGGTGGTTTATTATGCCACGCTGCAATTATCTCCCGAGAGCTAAAAAAGCCATGCATCATAGGCACAAAAATAGCCACAAAAGTCCTTAAAGACGGTGATTTGGTAGAAGTAGATGCTAATTCTGGAATAGTCAAAAAAATAAAGTAAAATTTATATATAAAGACATATATATAAGTATTGGTGCGCATAAATAATGATATCGCTCAAAGACCTATGGATAACAAAACATGCTCAGGAAAAAATGCAGATAGAAGGAATATCTGCAAAGCAGATCTGTGAAGCAATTGAAAGAGGCTCAAAATTCCAGCAAACAAATGGTTTGTTAGTTAAGTACAGTTATTTTTCAGTTGCATATAAAATAATTGGAGAAAAATATCTTATAAAAACAGTATTTTTGAACAGGTGAGAAAGATGAAATGTGTAACATGCGGGAAAGCAAACATGATAAACAAAAGATTAGAATATATACAGTTTGGAGTATCCTTAGGTATGTTTGATGCATTGGTATGCCCAAAATGCAACGAAACTATGTTTAAAGGAACTGTAAGTGAACAAATAGAAAAAAAAGCAAAAGAACTTGGTGTTTGGGGATTGGCAAGAAAAAGCAGGATAGGAACATCAGGAACTTCGTTAGATGTGAAAATACCAAAGAGAATTACAGAATTCTTAGGATTAAAAAAAGGACAGGAAATTATAATTGAACCAAGAGCAAATAATAAGATGGAGATTACTGTGATTTAGTCCCCTTAACAACACAAACATAACTTCTATCCAAACCTAATAAAACTTCTCTTAACTTTCCAGTTTCACGCAGTTCAAAGAAATTACCCAAACCATTTCCAGTCTGATATGGACATCTAAACAATGTTCCATCATAATCAACAGTAACAGAGCTTCCAGCACCCATCTGGCATTTGCCCTTGACAAAAGTGCTGTGTTCTAATCCAAAACTGGTTGCAAAATGTCTCAATTGTTGATTTCTATTGCCAAAAGGAACATTGCATTGGAAATATATACCATTTGCTTCTGCTGCTTTTTTCAGATCCATAACTTTTCTTGGATCCTTAATATCTTTTTCAGTAACAACATAGTTCATTCCAAGTCTTGTCACCTCAGTTGGATAAGCTTCAATTAATCTCCTAAAATTACTAGCCATTTCACCAGTAACACCTTGATATTCTCTTCCATCAAAGAATCTTGCATCAATTAACTTATTCCCAAACAAGCTCATCATAACATTTACTTCATGTTCTGCCAAAGTTTCACAAACTCGCTGATCTAAATTATCTCCGGCTGTAAAGACATAGGTTTGTATGCCTTTTTTATATCCATATCTTATTTTCTCTAAAGTGCTTTCAACAACTTTTGGGTGAAAAGGATCACCTCGTCCATTTATTGTAATAAATCTTGTCTCATAATTGTCTGCAAAATGATCAATAACTGCGATTATCTCATCATTATCTAAAACACCATCAGGACCTTCTTCAATAATTTTTTCATAAACACATCCATAACAACCATGATCACAAAAAGGAGCACCAGGCAAATTCAGTATTGCAATATTATCAGAATTATCCAAATCCAAATTCTCTAAACCCAATGTAATATCTAATTTCATCACTAACAAAAGGCATTTCACAACATTATAAAGCCTTTTAACATATTTTTTTACAAAATCGCTAATTTTATATATAATTACCTGTATATTCATATTTATGAAGCCAAAGTTAGACTTAAAGGATAGAAGAATTTTGTATCAGTTAGACACTAACAGCAGACAGTCAAACTCACAAATAGCAAAGAAAGTTGGTCTGTCAAAACAGGTTGTTGGTTTCAGAATAAAGAGATTGTTAAAACAAAACATGCTGTCATTTTACGCTGTTATTGACATTTCAAAACTTGGCTTTACTATTCACAAAAACTTTCTAAGATTGCAAAATATTAACAGGAACAAGGAAAAACAACTTCTAAATTTTCTAAAAAATCATCCAAATATTGTATGGATAGCTTCCTGCGATGGAAAATATGATCTTGCATTTGGAACATGGGCAAAAGACATGGAATTTCTTGACAAAACCATAAAAGAATTAGATCAAAACTTCGGAAAACATATTTCTGAACGTCATATTGCAACAATTATCAAAGGGCAATATTTTATAAGAGATTATCTTATTCCAAAAACAAAACATAGTTTTAAAGAATCATTTTTTGGTGCAGTTCCAACGCCAACAAAGATAGATGAAACAAACTGGAAAATCCTTGTTGAACTTGGAAAAGATGCAAGAAAAAATGCTGTAGATATTGCAAAAGAAATTAATGTAAGCGCAGATGCTGTTGGAGATAGAATTAAAAAATTAGAAAAAGCAGGAGTAATTAAACATTATAATATTGTTCCAAATGAAAGCAACTATCCATACTTGCATTACAAAGTTCTTATAGGATTAAGAAATATCACTGAAGAAAAAGAAAACAAGCTAATTGAGTTCTGCCATGTGCATCCAAACATTGTTTATATTGTTAAAGCGTTAGGTCCATGGGAGTTCGAGATAGATATAGAATGCTCAGATACAACAGAATTCAGGGAAATAATGATGGATATTAAAACACAATTCAGTGATATTGTAAAAGACTACTCTGCATTGCAGATGTATCAGGTGCATAAGTATAATTTCTGCCCAAGTATGCAGATATAAACTTTCTTCCACAACCTTTAAAAGAACATCAATAATTCAATATACTATGAAATTGTATGAATTCGAAGGCAAGCAATTGCTAAAAGAAGCAGGCATTCCTGTTCCTGAATCCTACCTAATAGAATCTCCAAATCAATTAAAGCAGACAAAGAATGAAATAGTGATTAAAGCCCAGACAATGGCAGGCGGAAGAGGTAAGGCTGGGTTCATTATATGTGTTAAAAGTAAAATTGAAGCAGAAATTGAAGTAAACAAAATACTTGGTTCTAAGCACAAGGAAGAAGTAATAAAAAAAATATTAATAGAAGAAAAAGTTAACGCTAAAAAAGAATATTATCTAAGTATTATCTATAACACTAAATCAAGAAAGCCAAATATAATAATTAGTAAATATGGTGGAATAGACGTAGAAGAAATGAGAAAGATAAATCCTAATGATTTCATAATAGAAGAAATAAACATTCTAGAACAAATTAATGAACATGAAATCGCAAAAAAAGCAGAACTCCCACAATTAGCTCCAATAATAAAACAATGCTATGAATTATTTATGAATAAAGACATGAAATTATTAGAAATAAATCCACTAATAGAAACACAATCTAATGAAATTGTTGCGGCAGATGCAGTTATTATCCTTGATGATGATGCTTTCTTCCGACAAAATTATAATTTCCCCCCTAGAATTGGCACAGGAAGAGAAAAGACAGAAAGAGAAATAGCTGCAAATAATATTAGTAATATGGATCATCGAGGGATTGCTGGAAAAACATTCATTGATCTGGACGGAGACATTGCAGTATTAGCATCAGGCGGCGGTGCTTCAATAACAGCAGTTGATGCATTATTAAGCTATAACGCAAAGCCTGCAAATTACACAGAATACTCTGGAAATCCAAGTCCAGAAAAAGTTGAAGCACTTACAAGATTAGTCTTAGACATTCCAAATCTTAAAGGGTTATTCGTTGTTGGTGCAAAAGCAAATTTCACAAATATCAAAGAAACTATTGAAGCGATTTTGAAAGTCATAAAAGAAAAAAAGCCAAAGTATCCTATTGTTTTTAGGAGAGCAGGCCCAGGCGATGAAGAAGCAAAGAAGATTGTAGAAGAAGCTGGCTATGAATGGTACGGACAAGAAACTCCTATTACAGTTGCAGCTAAGATAATGGCTGATAAAGTTAGAGAATATAAAAATGATAAATAATGTTTTTCATAATAAAAGTAAACGTGCTCCATCAAAGGAGCATGTAATGATAAAAGCCTTTGCTATTATGATGATAGCAACGCTTAAAATAACGATCACTGCTTTAATGCCGTGATCGAACACTATTAAGATTTAAAAATATAATAAAAAGAAAGAAAATGGCAATATTAATCGATAAAAACACAGAAGTCCTTGTACAAGGAATAACAGGCAAGGAGGGAGTCAGAGCAACACAATTTATGTTAAATTATAAAACAAAAGTTGTTGCAGGTGTCCGTCCAGGAAAAGCAGGAGAAAATGTAGAAGGTGTTCCTGTCTATGATACTGTAAAAGCTGCGCTACAAGCACATCCTAAAATATCAATCTCATTAATAATAATCCCACCAAAAGTTGCAAAGCACGCAGTTAAAGAAGCAATTGAAGCAGGAATAAAAACAATTTGTGTCGTAACAGAAAACATGCCTATTAAAGACACTGCATATTGTATTGCTTTAGCAGAAAAACACAATGCAAAAATCATAGGTCCAACTTCTATTGGAATAATTTCTCCAGGAAAGTCTAAAGTAGGTTTAATCGGCGGAAATACAAGCGAACAGTTTACAGAAGGAAATGTAGGAATAATCAGCAAGAGCGGAGGCATGTCATCAGAAACTGCTAATATTCTGACACAGGTAGGCATTGGACAATCCACTGTTGTAGGGATGGGTGCAGATGTTTTGATTGGAACAACAATAGTTGAACTGTTAGAAATGTTCAAGAATGATGATCAAACTAAAGTAGTTGTAATTTTTGGAGAAATTGGCGGCACTGCAGAAGAAGATGCTTCT
>Ga0210057_1009451_pt1 | contig 11259 bp, 12 predicted proteins | sample CryGeyCG2114_010_2_FD_183968 | JGI IMG/M metagenome (GOLD analysis project Ga0210057, IMG submission 183968) | Groundwater microbial communities from aquifer - Crystal Geyser CG10_big_fil_rev_8/21/14_0.10 (SPAdes) (version 2) | ecosystem: Environmental > Aquatic > Deep subsurface > Groundwater ...
CTCGTATTTGGAAATAAACCAAGATAATTATCTTAAATTTATAACTTAGCAAGATACTGTGTGTGTTTTTTCAACAACAGCCACAATCCAAAAAAAGTATTAACACTTGTAAGCCCTAACTGGCTCCGCACTGTGTACGACGTTAGAACTATTTTCGAAGAACAAGACGAGCATATTTACATCCCAGATTTAAAACTGATAAAAGCAGAAATATAACTTACCCCACCCCGCTACTCACTATATATTTAAAAGGAAAGATGGACTACGGATTGTCATAGATGTGGAGGTGGCTTGTTAGCTACCATCTAGACTTATCCGTAGTCCGATGAGCAAGTGCTTACGCTCGACGAAGTGGGGAATTTGGCCGAGGCCCAAAAGGAAGACCAAAGCAATACTTGCCTTCACGTTCACCTACATAATGAAAATAAGGGAACGTTGGGTTTCCGTATTCTATGGTACTACCGTCTGGTAGACTGAAAACAACCATAATTGAGCCAGTAGCCTTTTCGTCTGTGGCAAGTTGGAATTTTATTTCCTGTGTGGTGTTCAAAACCCACACCTTGCCGTTTTCGGTCGGGCCAACTTCGAAAATCACTTCGACACGTCTCGGACCTTCGAATTCTTGTGGAATACCTTCCATTTGGAGAACAAGATAAAAGCTCTCTCCTGCTGATAGGCACTTTCCACCTTCGAGGTCTGATGAAATGCGGATAGCAATTTCCATAGGCGGTTGACTTGGCTGAGTCTGCTGGCTCGGACTTGGTTGACTTGCCGATTCATCTACACAGGCAACCTGTGCGAGAATGATCAAAGCGAGACCAATCAGACCTTTCCAGTTTTTCAGCAGTGAACGCACAAACGTTTTGATAAGCATTGTAATGCTCCTATGCCTACCTCCTGAAAGTCACCCTCACTATCATTTTTAGATGTGAGCGTAATTTACAGAAAGTAGACACATTATTAATGTGCTAAAAGAATCTTGAGCGGTTATGTTTTGTAAATCGGCTTGTTAGCCACATAACCGCCCAAGGGTAAGGTGCCTAGCCTATGCTAGACTTGGCCAGTGCCATTGCATGACGGACAGGCGGTCCTCTGATACCCACTGCCATTACAGCGATTGCACTTCTCACGCAGGTGGTTTTCACCAGCTCCTCCGCAAGAACTGCAGGGTTCAAAAGATGCTCCTGTACCAGCACATGCCTGACATCGGCTCGATCGTTGCCCTTGTCCCGCATCGGGATTTTGGACGATTGTCAAATTTTTCATTGCAGATCTCCTTTGTAAAGAGTGGTTGAAAAACGATGTGCGTATTATAGGATATTTATATAAAATTGCAAACACTTGTGCAGGTTCGCTTTCATTATTAAACCATGCAACTATAGCAATGTAAGCGAAAAAATTTATCAATTCTAATGATGCAAATACACACGAATAATCACAATATTGATTTAATATCTCTATATGAAAGAATATATAACGATAGGAGCGATTTAGCTTATGTATGAATTTAAACCTACTAAAACTTTTAATGAGGATAATTGTATTCTCTATTTAATTCCTGATAGGAAGGACAGACCAAAGGATTTTAAGATATGCCCCTTGTGCGAAGCGATTCAGACCGAATCCAAAACTGAATATCAAAGTCTGTTTCTGATGAACACTAAATATCCAGATGCAAAGGATTCAAGGCTGTTGGTGACGAATCAATGTTATGCAATTCCAACGCATAAAGATTTCTTAAGTCTATTTGAATATTTATCTAACAAACCAAATATTGTTGGCTTTTGCAATATGCTACATAACCCTTCTGTTCCTAATCATTGGCATATGGAAATTACTAATACTTCCAATTTACCCGATTACTTTGTTGCATATTGGTTAAAGGTTATTGCTAATAAAGATAAATACTACAAGATTGGTTTAAGTTTAATAAAGAATCATCATGGCACGTTCTATGTTAGACAATTAAAAGATAAAACTACTAGATCCAAAGCTATAATACTAAAGAGACTTTATAATTTTATTTTAAGTCAAAAAAGCAAGGCATACTTGGCGGTAAATAATGATTTAATCATAATATGTTTCATCGATGAATTTCCCGAATTAATTTCTATTTCGGCTAAAAGCATCTTTGGTTATTTCACTTGCTCAACGCCAGAAAAGTTTGAGTATATGAAAAAACTAGGCATCTCTAGTTTGCTAGCAAAATATAGCCGACACATATAATTTTATGAATAACAGTTTAATATACACGCAAGATCAATTTAGTTTTGATATAAAAAAGCTTTCTAGCCTGATATCTAAAGCAGGTATGCAATATGATTCGTTGATAGCTATTACAAGAGGTGGATTAGTCCCTACTGGATATTTGAGCCAATCACTAAATATAAAAAAAACATATACTTGTGGTGGTTATTTTGAAAAAGAAAACGAATTTCAATTTATAAATTACCCTCAACCTATAAGTGGAAAAATCCTTTTGATATCTGACCTTGTTAAAACTGGCAAAACCTTAGCTATGATAATAAATGCTTATAGGGATTTAGCAGATACAGATGTCGAAATTGATATTGCTTGTATACACTATTTTTCTGAAATCTCAAAAGAAATAATTCCGAAATATTATATACATAAATATACAGAAGACGGTTTCATTACTTACCCATGGGAATCCGCTAGCTAAGGATCATAGTGGGAAACTACTCCAAAACAAGCAAATAGCCAATGTTTAGCAGTCTACTAACTCACCGACAGATATTTCCAAAGCTTTTGCAATTTTCCAAATAGTAAAAGTACTAGGGTGGTATTTGCCCAACTCTAAGTGTCCAATATAGGTTAAATGAAGACCTGCCCTTTCCGCTAATTCTTGTTGAGTCAAATTCTTGCTTCGCCTTATTGTTTTCAATCTCTTGCTTAAACACTTACTATATCTATCTCTTAGGTTTTTATTTTCAATACTATCAAGTGGTGTTTTGAAATTTACCAGACTCATACATTGGATTTTCTAGCGTACTCAGCTATTTCTATATAGAATACTCATCTAATTGGTGTTAGAATCACATTGTGCCAAACGAACAATCACAAACCACAGATGGAGCTAAAGAGGGGTACGTAAAGGACTTTATCTCCGATATCCTTGTAAAGGATACGCCTGAAGAACGTGAAGCTGTCCAACCTTTTTCTAAAGCACTTATCGAGGATTATGGTTATCCAAAGGGACTAATTCAAACACGACCTCAATTTAGGGTAAAGGCTAGACCATCTGACACTACAAAAGAATATCCAGTAGATATTTCTGTATTCAGTGACGAAAATAAAAACGACGATTCCATATACATAGTAATCGAATGTAAAAAGAAAAATCGTAAAGACGGAGTACTCCAACTTCAAGATTACCTCCGTCTTTCTAGGGCATCACTTGGAGTTTGGTTCAATGGCGTAGACCGAGTGTTCCTAAAGAAATTCGAAAATGATGGCCAAGTTTTATTCGAAGAAATACCCAACATTCCAAAATTCAAGCAAAGGTTAGAAGACATTGGATTATTTAAGAGAAACGAGCTCAAAAAACCAAGAGATCTTAAAACAGTCTTCAAGGCTATACGAGGACATCTTGCAGGAAACACGGTTGGCACTACAAGAGATGAGGTTTTGGCTCAACAATTAATTAACATCATATTCTGTAAAATCTACGACGAAAGGTTTACGAAACCGGAAGATATGGTCTCATTCAGAGCTGGTCTTGGAGAGGAAGACTCAATTATCAAAGATAGAATTTTAGAAATCTTTGAAAAAGTAAAAACTAAATACAGAGAAGTAATCGACTTTAGCGATAAAATAAGTTTAGATGCGAAATCAATAAGATATATCGTTGGGGAATTACAAAACTATTCAATTATTGAGGCTGACAGAGATGCAATTTCAGACGCTTTCGAGACGTTTATATCCGGAGCGTTAAAAGGTGGTCAAGGCCAATTCTTTACTCCAAGAAATGTTGTAAAGGTTATCGTCGAAATTATCGACCCCAAACCAGATGAACTAATAATTGACCCCGCCTGCGGTTCAGGAGGCTTTCTAGTTGAAGCCTTGAGACATATATGGAATAAACTTGAGGCAGATGGAAAAACATACGGCTGGTCGGATTTGGCTCTAAATGAAGAAAAAATAGCTACAGCCATTCACAACATTCGAGGGATTGAAAAAGACGAATTTTTAAGCAAAGTTACAAAAGCATATATGGCTATTATCGGCGATGGGAAGGGTGGCATTTTTTGTGAAGACAGTTTAGACGAACCAGAAAATTGGAACACCAAAACAAGACAAGCGGTCGAATTAAACAAATTCGATGTTTTGATAACCAACCCTCCATTTGGTAAAGACATCAAAATAGTTGGAGAAAAAAAATTAAGACAATATGACTTGGCGTATAAATGGAAACTCAAAGGCGACACATTTTACAAAACAAACACATTAAGTGAGGATAAGAATCCCCAAATTCTCTTTATAGAAAGATCTTTACAGTTGCTTAAGCAAGGTGGCAGATTGGGCATAGTACTTCCCGAGACATTTTTCCACGCTCCTAACATGAGTTATGTTATGTCCTATTTGTCAAAAAATAATAACATCACTTGGCTAATAGATCTTCCCCATAATACTTTTCGGCCACACAATAACGCAAAATGCATAATTATTATTCTTGAAAAAGGAAAACAACAACAAACAACAATAAATATGGCCGTTGCCGAGGAAATGGGACACGATCATCAGGGAAAAGAACTTTACCGTTGGGATTATTCAACTAATTCTATTGACAAAAATAATGTTTGGGATGATATCCCACTAATTCTGGACGAAATTAAAGGCAAAAGAGAGGAGAAATATACTTTCCATGTTTCTGCAAATGTGGTGCGAGAGAAAGGCATTTATGTTCCAAGGTATTATTGGAATACTAGAATAGAAGAGGTTAATATATTGGCAGAGAAGCAAAATCTAATGCTAATGCCTATAAGTAGACTACTAGAAGAAGGGATATTGGTAAATTTCGATGGCCATGGTTCTCCACCATCTGAAAATAAAGGAATGGGAGACATCCCATATATTCGAGTAAAAGACATCGTTAACTGGGAAATGTATAAAGACCCTACAGCTAAAATCCCAGAACAGGTTTATACAAAAATGCACAAAGAAAACAAAAATTTACATGAAGGAGATACTATATATGTAAGGCGTGGAAGTTATCGAATTGGTAGCGTTGCATTAGTTTCACCATTTGATAGGAAAGTCCTTTTAACCAGAGAGCTTTTAGTTTTACGAGTATCAAAGACTCACAACCCATATGGATTAAATCCTTATTACCTCCTTTATCTTCTTTCGCATAGACTGACGCAAATGCAAACATTTAATAAGGTCTTAATTGAAACAACCTTACCCAATATTGCTGACCGATGGAAGGAACTTTTACTGCCAATTCACAGGGACCCAAAAGAACGTGTTGATATCAGTAAAAAGGTTGAAAGTGTATTTAAAAGCAAGTGGGATGCGATTGCCTGTATAGAAAAACTCAAAACGGACTTTGGCGATATCGTAACATAGAATTATACATCCACAAAATTAAATTCTTGATTTAATAAACTTTTCAATATCTTCTTTCCTATACCGTCTGTCTTTTCGGTCACCAAAACGAACGGCAACTAGAATGCCTTTTTTATCCCATTTTCGAAGTGTATTTGGATGAACATTTAAAAGCTTGGCCGTTTCTGAAATTTTTAGTAATTTACTATCAGTTTCCATTGTATATAACATAACATTTACCCACACTAATATACAGCCCTTCTGGTAAAATATAGTCGCTTAATTAAACAAGTACAAAATTAAAATTAATATGACGCAAAAAGCGTTGGAACAATATACCAACATACCCATTGAAGTAATAATCTCCGATCTAGAATATAAGTATCAAGAAATAAAAAGTGAAGAGAATAATGAAACTTTCTACTTAAAAATTGCAGGATATGGGCAGTGTTTATATGAGAATGCGGAAATATACCATGTCACTAAATCCGTGTTCGAAAAACCAAATACAAAATCCATTGAAAAGGCATGGCATCAGTTTCTTGCTAAATGGCAACCATTAGCAACGGAGTTAGCTGAAAAAGCTGAAAAGGCAGGAATCAAAGACACTCGCATATTACAAAATTTGATAATTGAAATCAATGATAGATTGAAATCATCAAGATTGACCTATTCCGACGAAAAGCCTTCTTACTATTACAAACCTTACATTGAAGTCATGCAAAAAGTCAGGGAAAAGAGAAAAGGAAAACTAATTTCGAAAAAACAAATCAAAGTAGATCACAAAAATGACTTAGATCTCCACCGATTATATAAACGAACAAGGCAAAAGCGAGAAGAATTTAAAAAAGCAATAACATTTAGCGTCTGGTTGGCCCACTACCAGATAATGAAATTAGCCTTAGGCGTATATCACAAAAAAGGCGTAAGTAACTATTTTAATTTGAATTCAAAAGAGATAGTCAAAGAAATTTACCAATATCAGTTTGTACGAGGGAATAAACTTAGTGACAGTATGTTGAAATTGAATAAATATAATGAATGGATTGATACCTTGCACAATTATCTAACTTCGAGATTAAAAAACAGCTCAATTAGTAAGAACCTTGATATCTGGGACGAACGCAAAATCAATAAAGAGAAAATTGATCAACTGTTAAGTAATGATAAACGATCCATAATTAAAATGAGTATAGATAATAATAAATACGCACAAAACGAAGTTTATTACCCACAAACCATACCAGACAGAACTAGAGAACTCGAAAAGAGTTTTAGAGAGACGTCTATTCGGATACACCAAGAGTCCCTCGATGAAAAAAACCGAATGGCTGATGCAAAGAATGCAAGAATATTAGCTACCAAAGAAGATAAATACACCCATGCTGTAAATCTATTAATTGAGCATGCCGAAGCAGCAAAAATCTCTGAAACTACAGAGTATGCCGATAACGGCACCACATTTAGCATTCCATACTATTCCTTTAACTTTGATGATCATATAAGTGCACGAGATTTACTAGAAGCGTTCTTTATAAAACTTAGGAATGCGGGTTGTTTTAAAAACTTTAGTAGAGGATCCATGTCTTTTTGGGGAACTAATATGTGTTTTACTCAAGTTAATTTAGCTAAACTCAAGAAGTATATAGATAAGGTGGATTTAGGCACACAGAATAAACTAGAGGCTTCCTCGTTGAACCTTAAGTTCTATCCCGTCGATGGCCACGGGTCATATAAGGACGTACTCACTAAATTCAGTGGCAAAGGCCTCTCCCTTCTTACCTGTTTAGAAAAAGCAAAAAACACGCCTTTCGATACTGATGATATAAAGAAAAATTGTAACCCAACCATTTCAAATAAAAAGCACCATTTCAAAAGTAAAGATGATATTGACGACACACTAAGGTATATTCGTTCTAAGTTAAAAGTGAAAAAAGGTGAATACTTCCCGATCCAAAGACAAGACATTTACTGGAATTGGGTTGAGAAATAAACATCATCAAGTTTTCGCTTCTTTCACAATTTCCGCCATGTTTCCTGCATAAAACAACTCCTCTATATTTTCCTCACAACAACTAATTTCGATCGTTGTTGAAGAACATATATGACTAAAGAAAATTTAGATTTAAAAGATTATTACGCCAGTTCAGATCTCGGAATCTCTACAACCATCTCACTTTTCTACCCTATTGCGGTAATCGACAGGACTAATCCACACAAAGCAAATTTTATATTCAAGCGAGATGAAGGTCTAGATAAGCTTATTGAGGCGTATTGGAAGAATGAGCTAAAAGTCGATCCACTGGCATATTTCAATCAACTACGAGTAATTAAATCAAGGTTATATGAAGAAAGGCAGTGATGTTATCAATCGAGCAGGTCATAGAATTTCAGACGCTTTATAAAAACAGATTCGGAAAAGAAATCAGCCAAGAAGAAGCATATGAAAAAGGAGTAAAGCTTATTCGACTTGTCGAGCTGATTTACAAACCGATGACAGAAGCAGAATACAAAACAGTTCAAAAGCGTCGCAAAAAAACAAAATTATGATTGATAGTGCTGTATTACAATTGCATAGCGGACAGTTTAAGCTACGAGCGAAAAACCGCTTTAACGAGGCTAAAAAACAACAAGGCAGAGGTTTTAGCGTATATACTAGGTATTGCAGTGAATACGCTAAATCGTGGAAAAAAAGGGGCGTTTATTGCCCGATATTTGGACTTCTAACACGGACGCAGGGACTTGCTGAACCACAGGAAGTTTTGGAAATCCAAGTTTCTTTACAGAAACTTGTGCACGGAACAAACTTATTTGATGTAGATAGGGAAAATTTAGACACTATTTTTCAGAAATTACTATTTTTTCTTGATGACTTGGGTGTTGATGCCACAAAAGAGGATTTACAAAAAGCAATCGTAAGGCGGGCAGATTTTTCAAAAATTATTAAGCTACCCGACTATTTAGGAAAAGCAGACGAGATTACTCGTCTGCTTGCACGATTTAATTACAAATCACAATCGGAATTTCGGTTAAGCGAGTATAGTGAGGGTAACGAGGGTGTAAGTATAAAATTTTATAATAGCACCCAGGGTTATGCGATTTACGACAAATTTGGAGAAATTTTGAGCCAAGGATATACCAAGCAGGAAATGACACTAAAAAGGCTCTACAAGGAGGGCAAGCTTAAACGGAACGCCTTAAGGTTTGAGTTATCCCTACAAAGAAAAGATAGCTTTGAGGCAGTTGTAAGTAGGCGAATTAAAACAGGAAAGAAAAAGAACTTTTATCTGGAAGAAATACTCAATAGAGACCTTGCACGGACTATTCTTTACGACGCATTTGAAAAGATATTCAATAATGTGGCAGTGGGATTGATAACACTTTCGCAAATGGAAGACAATAAATTACGGATGTATTTAGAAAACTCTAGTTTAAGTCAAGCAAAGCAAGAAAAGCTGTATTACTGGGTGCGTATGGCTACCAACTTTGGTGTTGCTGGAACTTGGGAGCAATTAAAGTTAAAACATAAGGGTGGTAGCGTTGACCGCCGTAAAAAAGAGATTGCGTTGATACTTCAAGAGCTCGGTCAGATAAGTGGAAATGTGCCGAATTTAATAGATTTCCTGCGAACCGAGCACGAGAAATTTGAAGTTATTAAGCCAAAAAGCGAATTATGAACTTGTAAACCATTGTTAAGTGTATTATCATCGTTTTATAATCAAAATATAGTATTACATCAATATAGCTACTAACTTTTATGAGAACGAAAAAAGATAAAAAAGAACAAGAATTTTACCTCGTCAGCCAACTCGCCAATAGCCTTCAAGTCTCCGAGATGACAATTTACCGCTATATCAAGGCGGGTAAAATCACGGCATACAAAATAGGCAAAGAGTTTCGTATTGGCAAGCGAGAATTTAATAATTTTTTAAATAAAGTGAAAACAAAATAATATGTCTCAAAACCAAGCACATTCCAAAATTAAATATTTCCTTTATGTTAGGAAGTCTTCTGAAAGTGAGGACAGGCAAGTTCAATCAATAGATGATCAAACAAACAGACTCAAAGAACTTGCAGGTAGATTGAAGCTAGATATTAAAGAAGTATTATCCGAATCGAAGTCAGCCAAGAAACCAAATAATCGACCGATCTTTGATAAAATGCTGGAAAGAATCGAGAACGGTGAAGCAGATGGTATTTTATGTTGGCAAATAAACCGACTGTCTCGAAATCCTATTGATAGCGGAAAGCTAAGCTGGTTATTGCAACAAAGCACGCTTAAGGCAATCCAAACAATTGATAGGTTATATCTTCCTGATGATAACGTACTACTTTTCAGCATGGAAAGTGGCGTAGCCAACCAATATATTCTAGACCTAAGCAAAAACACAAAAAGAGGTCTACAGAGCAGATTAGAAAGGGGATTACCAAATGGAGTTGTACCACAGGGCTATCTGAACGACAAAGAAAATAAAGCTGTTATCAAAGACCAAGAGCGTTTTAACCTTGTTCGTAAAATGTGGGATTTAATGCTTACAGATAATTACACACCGCCCAAAATCCTTAACATCGCAAACGAAGAATGGGGTTATAGAACAAGAAAATTCAAAAGAATTGGGGGCGGTCAAATGTCTAAAAGCAGTATATATGCGATTTTCACAAACCCGTTTTATGCAGGCATTATCGTAAACAATGGCATTCAGTATGATAACAAGAATACATACGAGCCAATGGTCACACTCGAAGAATACGATCGAGTACAAATGATTCTTGGGGAAAAAGGCAAACCGAGGCCTAAAACCCACGAATTCGCTTTTACTGGATCTATACGTTGTGGGGTCTGTGGATGTCTTTACGTTGCTGAAACAAAAAAGAAACTCATCAAAAGTACAGGCAAAATTAAAGAATATACGTATTATCACTGTACAAGAAAGACTAAAAAAATTAAGTGCGATCAAAGAAAAAGTGTTGAGGCAACTGATTTGGAACTAGCTATCGAAGACGAAATAGAGAAATATACTATCTTGCCAGAATTTCTAGAATGGGCTTTAGAGGGATTGAATAAAAAGAATGATACTGAAATTGAAGACAGGGCAAAAGTTTATGAAATGCAACATAAAAGCCTAGCAAAAACTCAAAATGAATTGGACGAATTAACCAAGATGAGGTACAGACAGCTTATTGATGATGAAACTTTTATCAAAGAAAAAAACACACTTCAAAGTAAAATTTCTCAATTAAAAGAAAATTTAAGAGGAACAGAAACACGAGCAGAAAAGTGGCTAGAGCTTACCGAAAAAACATTTAGTTTTGCAACCTACGCACGCAAAGCATTTATTACAGCCGAAGGCAAAAAAGGGTTAGAACTAAAAAAGGAAATTTTACTCGCACTTGGGAAAACCCCAATAATAAAAGACCAAAAGCTCATGATTGAACCAAATGAATGGTTTGCAAAGATTGAAAATGACTATCCTGAACTTGAAAAGAAATACCTAAGGTTAGAACCACAGAAAGTGCTGACGGACACTGTAAAAACCGATGCTTTAGACTCAATTCGTACAACTTGGCTCCGCGGGTTGGACTCGAACCAACAACCTTATTCTTAACAGGAATCTGCTCCACCATTGAGCTACCGCGGATTGTTTTATTTACACATCTCCATCCGATAACTTTCACTTACCATTGGTCCCA
>Ga0210057_1009452_pt1 | contig 11259 bp, 13 predicted proteins | sample CryGeyCG2114_010_2_FD_183968 | JGI IMG/M metagenome (GOLD analysis project Ga0210057, IMG submission 183968) | Groundwater microbial communities from aquifer - Crystal Geyser CG10_big_fil_rev_8/21/14_0.10 (SPAdes) (version 2) | ecosystem: Environmental > Aquatic > Deep subsurface > Groundwater ...
GTCTTATGTTTTGACAAAAAAACTCAAAAGTAGTAAGATAATCAAGATAATATATCTTCAAAAATGACGACCCAAGAAGAAATCAAAAAGAAAATTTTAGTGCCGGCTTCCAAACTGCCGACGATAGCCCGAAAAGAAAAATTAAAAGAAAGAAACGACTTTAAGGAATCAGTCCAGTGGCGGATTTTTCGGATTATGGCCGAGTTTGTTGACGGTTTCGAATTTTTAAGCGACTTTAAAAAATCAGTGACTTTTTTTGGTTCTGCCCGGATTAAACCTGATAGTCCTTATTATCAAGAGGCGGAGAAGTTGTCGGCGATGCTGGCCAAAGATGATTTTGCTGTTTTTTCGGGCGGCGGACCGGGGATAATGGAAGCGGCCAACAAGGGCGCCTATGAAGCCGACGGCGAATCGGTCGGTCTCAATATCCAGCTGAAATACGCTCAGCGGATTAACAACTTTATCAAAAAGGCAATGGGTTTTCATTATTTTTTTACCAGAAAAGTAATGCTTTCCTATTCGGCGCAGGCGTACGTTTTTTTTCCGGGCGGCTTTGGGACGCTGGATGAATTTTTCGAGATCCTTGTTTTAATCCAAACGGAAAAGATTCCCCGCTATATCCCAATTGTTTGCGTCGGAAAGGAATTTTGGCGGTCGATCGACGAGTGGATTAAGGAAGTTAATTTCGGAAAATACAAATTTATTGATAAAGAAGATATAGGGTTTTATCATGTGGTTGATTCGGTTGAAGAGGCCTTTGAGATAATTAAAAAAAGCAAACCAAGAGGTGACATCAATTATTAGAAAAGGAGGTGACTGCTATGAGCATAGAGGTAAAGAGAAAGGAAGGCGAAACAACCCGCAGTTTGTTACGGCGCTTTACTAGAAGAATTCAGCAAAGCGGCGTTTTGATTCGCGCCCGAAAATCCCGGTTTTTAGAAAAAGAAAAGAGCCGAAGAGAAAGAAGGGAAAGCGCCTTGAGAAGGAACAAAATCATATTGGAAAAAGACAAATTAAGGAAAATGGGTCTTTTGGAAGAGGAGACAAAATTTAGGAGAAGATAACTAAAATGACTTTGAAAGAAAAAATTCAGGCCGAGGTCAAAAAAGCCATGCTGGAAAAGAATGCCGTCGGGGTTTTGGTTCTGCGGATGCTTTTGGCTTCCATTTTAAACAAAGAAAAAGAGAAAAGAGCGAAACTCAGCAAAGACGAAAAAGACATTGCCAAATTAGAGCAATTGAGCAAAATTAACGACGAAGAGGCCTTAGAGGTAATTTCAAGCGAAGTTAAAAAAAGGAAGGACTCTATTGAGCAATTCGCCCAAGGCGGCCGAAGCGACCTGGTTGAAAAAGAGAAAAAAGAATTAGAGGTCTTGATGAAATATCTGCCAGAGCAGATATCAGAGGATGAAATCAGGAAAATAGTCAAGGACAAGATTGAAGAATTAAACATTAGTAGCGGCAAAAGCGAGGCCGCTGGCAAGTTGATGGGCGCGATTATGCCGCAGTTAAAAGGCAAGGCTGACGGCTCTCTGGTTAGTAAAATTGTTTCAGAAGAACTTAAATAGCATTGAATGATGCTGGAGATTCATAATTTTACCCAAAATGAAATAGATGAGGAATTTCTGAAACGGGTAGCCAAAAGCGCCTTAAAGACAGCAGGAATTAAAGATAGGGCTGAAATCAGTTTGGCGATTGTCGGCGACGGCCGGATGAGAAAGTTGAATAAAATGTATCGCGGGAAAAATCGGGTGACAGATGTCTTGTCATTTGATAATCGGTCAGTTATTCCCTATCTTAATAAAGCGTTTCCCCGCCTTAAAAGAGCGACGGGCGAAAAATTCATTGAGCCGCCTAGTGGAATAAAAAGATTAGGCGAGATTATTATCTGTTATCCTCAGGCCAAGAAACAAGCGAAACGTTTAAAGCATTCTCTTGAAAAAGAACTGACTGTTTTACTGATTCATGGTATACTTCACCTACTTGGTTATGACCACGAAAAAAGTGAAAGCGAAGCAAGTAAAACGGAAGAAATGGAGAAAAATATTTTGAAAGAAATTTGAGATATTTTAGTTCAATACCAAGCAATTATGGCAAAGGAAAATATCATCGTTGGCTTAGATGTCGGAACCTGCTTTATCCGGTTAGTTGTTGCTAAAGCGGTGTTTGACGGCAAGAAACCACAGATTATTGGCGTTGGCCAAGCGCCGTCTTTTGGTTTGCGCCGCGGGGTAGTGGTTGACATTGACGAAACAGTCAATAATATCAGCCAAGCGGTTCAAGAAGCAGAACGGAACAGCGGCATTTCTATTGAAAAGGTGGTGGTTGGAATAAGCGGCAATCATATTGGCACTAAGCCGAGCAAAGGGGTGGTGGCGGTTTCTCGAGCGGACAATGAGGTTTCCAAAGAAGATGTCGAGAGAGTAATTACCGCCGCGGCGACTATTTCTCTCCCTCAAAACAGGGAGATTTTTCATGTCTTGCCGAGGACTTTCTCTATTGACGACAATAACAGCATAGAAAATCCGGTCGGTATGAGCGGATCGCGGTTGGAAGTTGACGCCTTGATTATTGAGGGAGCTGCTCCTTATATCAGAAACTTAATGAAATGTGTTTCAGAGGTTGGGTTGGAAGCGGAAGAATTGGTCTTAGCTCCGTTGGCGTCGGGCCGCGCCGCTTTGAATAAAAGACAGAAAGAATTAGGGGTTTTATGCTTGGATCTGGGGGGAGGGACGGTTGGGATGACTGTTTACGAAGAAAGCAAAGTTATTCATAGCTGTATTCTGCCGGTTGGTTCCTTACACATTACTAATGATTTGGCGATCGGTCTTAGGAGCAGCATTGACTTAGCCGAGAAGGTAAAGTTGGAGTATGGTTCGGCGCTGATTTCTGATGTGGGCAAAAAAGATATTATTGACCTTTCTAAGTTGGGATTTGAAGAAAAGGGAATCATTCCCAGAATAGAGGTTTCAAAGATAATCTATGCCCGTTTGAGCGAAATATTTGAAATGGTTGGCAAAGAGTTGAAAAAAATAGACCGGCATGGTCTTTTGCCGGCTGGTGTGGTGATGGTTGGCGGCGGAGCGAAAATGCCCAGCTTAGTTGATTTGGCCAAAGAAGAATTAGGGTTGCCGGCTCAAATCGGCTTTCCGCTTGAATTGGATGGCATAACCGAAGAAATTGACGACCCTTCTTTCGCGACCGCTATCGGACTGGTTTTATGGGGATTGGATAACAGGAATAAAAAGCAGGATAACTCAGGCGAGTCAACGGTCGGAAAAATTAAAATTTGGCTGAAAAGGTTTTTGCCTTAATTTTTAAACACGGTTTAAAACTTGCAATAATTGGCGGTTTGTGATAGTTTTTAGATATTGAATATTTAGGTTTTGTTGTTTTGAGAATAACAGGGAGGGGATCCGGCGGATCCCCATTGTTAATTCCAGCAACAAGGCATATTAAACACATATGGCGCAAATTAAACCGGAGGTGGAAACATTCGCTAAAATAAAAGTCATTGGTATTGGCGGCGGCGGCGGGAATGCTATTTCAAGAATGATTGCCTGTAAGATTCATGGCGTTGATTTCGTCGCTATCAATACTGACGCGCAGGATCTTCATCATGTTAAGTCCTCGGAAAAAATCCATATTGGCAAAAACCTAACTAGAGGATTGGGGGCTGGAATGAATCCGGAAGTAGGCCGCCAGGCGGCGGAGGAAAACCGCGATGATATCCACGAAGTCGTCAAAGGCGCCGATATGGTCTTTATCACTTACGGTTTGGGCGGAGGCACTGGCACGGGTGGCGGGCCGATCGTCGCCGAAGCCGCCAAGGACTCGAGCGCTCTGACGGTCGGCGTGGTAACAAAGCCATTTTCTTTTGAGGGAATTCAAAGAGCCAGAATTGCCGAAGAGGGCTTGAGACAGCTTAGAGACAAGGTTGACACATTAATAACAATTCCAAACGACAAGCTTCTTTCGGTGATAGACAACAAGACCTCCCTTTTGAACGCCTTTTCGATTGTGGACGATGTTTTGCGCCAGGCGGTTCAGGGAATTTCGGATTTAGTTGTTACGCCGGGGATAGTTAATGTTGACTTTGCCGACATTAAGGCGACAATGCAGGATGCCGGCTCGGCTTTAATGGGTATTGGTCGGGCTTCCGGGGACGATCGAGCGATAGAAGCGGCCAAAGCCGCCATTAATTCTCCTCTTTTGGAAATTTCCATTGATGGCGCTAAGGGAGTTCTCTTTAACGTTAGCGGCGGTCCGGACCTGACCATGAGCGAAATTAACGACGCGGCGAAGATAATCACCGAATCAATTGACCCGGAAGCAAAGGTTATTTTCGGCGCCGTTATAGACGAGAAGCTCAAAAAGGGAGAAATTAAGATTACGGTTGTTGCCACTGGCTTTGACGGTGAAGTGGCAAGAAAGTCAACCGAAACAAGGATTCAGGATATTTCTCCGGTAAGTCATCAAGTATCCGAAGAAAAAGAAAGGAAACAGCCGATGATTAAACCGATTAAAACAGCTATAAGCGAAGAGGAAAACGAATGGGATGTCCCGGCTTTTATCAGAAGGAAGTTGAAATAATTTTGGTTATTGAAAACAACCAGTAGCGTACTATTGGTTGTTTTTTGTCATCTTGTTTTGAATTTGACCCTGCTTTTTTATTGAAGTAAAATGGAAAGGTGTCTTATTGTTAAATAATCTTATGCCGGAGAAAAAGTTAGGTTTTAGCCAAATTAGGAAAAGGGATGGCCGGATTGTCGATTTTAACCAAGATAAAATCACGGAAGCAATTTTTAAGGCCCTTTCTGCCAAAGGAAAAGAAGACGGGAAAATAGCGCAAAATATTTCCGATAGAGTTGTCGCTATTCTTGACAAAAACTTTAAAAATAAGATTCCTACTGTTGAACAGATTCAAGACGCCGTTGTGGAATCATTGTCAGAAGGAAGATACAAGGATATTGCCGAGGCATACACGCTTTATCGTTTAAAAAGAAAAGAAATCAGAGACGCCAAATGGTGGCTTTTGAGCCAAGACATTAAGACAAAACTGACTCCTAACGCTTTAAAAGTTTTAGAATCCAGGTATCTGAGGAAAGACGAGCAGGGAAAAATCATTGAAACGCCGCAGCAACTTTTTCAGAGAGTGGCGGCTAATATCGCTTCAGCGGAGCGTTTTTTTAATCCATCTATTTCCGACGACGACCTTTTTGATATCGGCAAGGGATTTTACCAAATAATGGCTTCGTTGGAATTTTTGCCCAACTCGCCGACGCTAATGAATGCCGGCGCCATCTTGCAGCAACTTTCGGCTTGTTTTGTTTTGCCGGTCGGTGATTCTATGGAAGAAATTTTCGAAGCGGTTAAGAATACGGCGTTAATTCACCAGACCGGCGGTGGCACCGGTTTTAGTTTTTCTCGTTTAAGACCGAAGGGCGATATAGTGAAATCAACCCAGGGACAAGCCTCTGGCCCTCTTTCTTTTATGACCGTCTTTAATTCTGCGACCGAAGTAATCAAGCAGGGCGGTAAGCGCCGCGGCGCTAACATGGGTATTCTGCGGGTAGACCATCCCGACATCATAGAATTCATTACCGCTAAAATAGAAGAAGGCACTTTGAATAATTTCAATATTTCAGTGGCGATTACCGACGAGTTTATGGAAGCGGTTAGAAAGAAGAGGGAATATGCCTTAGTTAATCCTCGCGACGGCCGAATAGTAAAAAAGATAGACGCCAATGAGATTTTCAATTTGATTGTTGACTATGCCTGGGAAAATGGCGAGCCGGGAGTTATATTTATTGACCGGATTAATCAATACAATCCGACGCCAAAACTGGGGGAGATAGAGGCGACAAATCCTTGCGGCGAGCAGCCGTTGCTTGGATTTGAAAGCTGCAACCTGGGCAGCATCAATTTGAGCAAGATGATTGAAAAGAAAAAAAAGAAATGGGCGGTGGATTGGGCTAAACTCAAAAAAACCGTTCAGACCGCCGTCCACTTTTTGGATAATGTCATTGAAGTTAACCTCTATCCTTTAGAAAAAATTAAAGACCTGACAAAAGCCAACCGGAAGATCGGTTTAGGAGTGATGGGCTGGGCGGATATGCTTTTACGTTTGAATATTCCGTATAATTCGGCCCGGGCGATTAATTTAGCCGAGAAAATAATGGCCTTTATCCAGCAGGAATCAAAAGACGCTTCCGCCAAATTGGCCGAGGAAAGAGATGTTTTCCCGAATTTCAAGGACAGTATCTATAACCAGAAAGGCAAGTTGAGATTGAGAAACGCCACTACGACGACAATCGCGCCGACCGGGACAATCAGTATTATTGTCGGTTGTTCGTCCTCGATTGAGCCGCTTTTTGCCGTTTCTTTCATTCGGCGGCACGTCTTGGACGGAAAAGAAATGGTTGAAGTTAATCCGATTTTTGAAGAAGTTGCCAAAGAAAAAGGTTTTTGGTCTAAAAAATTAGTTGAGGATATTTCCGTTAAGGGCGGAGTCCAGGAAGTCAAGGAAGTTCCGGCGGATTTCAGGAGGGTCTTTGTCACCGCTCTTGATATTTCTCCCGAATATCACATTAAAATGCAGGCGGCTTTTCAGAAGTATGTTGACAACGCTGTCAGTAAAACGATTAATTTTCCGTTTTCCGCCTCTAAAGAAGACGTCAAAAAGGCCTATTTGATGGCTTATAAACTGGGGTGCAAAGGCGTGACGCTGTATAGGAACGACAGCCGTAAGCAGCAGGTTTTAAATATTAAAGGCAAAGAACAGAAAGGATTGCCGGTTAGGGAGAAAAAATTCATTGAGGAAAAGGAAGTTTCTCCGGAATTGCGCGATCCGTCGCCGGATATTCCCGATCTGCCGCCTGGAAGCTGTCCAACTTGTAATATTTAATATGATTCATATTTATACCGGCGACGGGAAAGGGAAAACAACGGCGGCTTTAGGGCTGGCTCTGCGGGCGGTTGGCGCCGGCAAGAAGGTCCTGCTTATCCAGTTTTTAAAGGACGGCAGGAGTTCTGAGTTGAAAGCGATAAAAAGGATCTCCGGTTTTGATTTTAAGACCTTTGGCAAAAAAGGATTTACCGACAAGAATAATTTAACCCAGAAAGACTTTGATCTTGCCCGGCAGGGTTTTATTTTTTTTAAAGAAGCGCTGGAAAGTAAAAAATACGATTTGATTATTTCAGATGAAATTAATGTTGCCTTGGACTTTAAATTAATAGAAACAAGCAAATTAGTTTCTTTGCTTAAAAAAAACTCGTCAAAAACAGAAATTGTTTTAACCGGCCGCGGCGCGCCGAAAAAGATTGTTTCAATCGCTGATTTAGTCACTGAAATGAAAAAAAGAAAGCATTATTTAAAGAAAGGAATAAAAGCCAGGAGGGGGATTGAGTATTAAACTAACAAAATCCAAAATTCTTCTTTATCTTTGCTTGTTTTATATCGCTGGTGTTTTCGTTTATTCTTTAGTTGAAAACCCTCAATCGTTTTTGTTTAATCAAGCCGGTGAGGAGATTACTTTCAGGGGAATAATCGTCGCCGAACCGGAAAGAAGAATAGACCAGCAGAAATTCCAGGTCAAAGCGGATGGGATTGAAGGGAAAGTTTTAATCACGACTGAACTCTACCCGGAGTACAATTACGGAGACGAATTAGAAATATTTGGCAAACTACAAGAGCCGGCCAGCTTTGAAGATTTTGACTACCGGGAATATTTAAAAAAAGACAGAATCTACTCGGTGATATATTATTCCCGGATTAACTTGTTGGCGGAAAATCAAAGCAGTTGGCTTTACCAGAAAATCTTCAACTTCAAAGATAAATTAAGAAATATTATTGACCAAGCGCTCCTGCCGCCGCAATCCAGCCTTTTGAAGGGGATTTTTCTAGGCGACAAATACGGGTTTTCTGACCAACTGAAAGAAAAACTGAATATCACCGGCGTACGGCATATCGTCGCCATCTCCGGTATGCACATGATTATTGTCGGCCAGATTCTTTTATTTTTTGGCCTGGCTATCGGCTTATGGCGCCAGCAGGTTTTCTATTTCGTTGTTGTCTTGCTCGTCCTATATATTATTATGATTGGCGCGCCGGCTTCGGCTGTCCGGGCAGGGATTATGGCTGGCCTGCTTTTATTGGCGCAAAAAGTCGGGCGCCTGCGCGGCGCCGGTCAGACCATCGTCTTTGCCGCCGCGGCGATGCTTTTGTTCAATCCACTTCTTTTAAAATCCGATGTTGGCTTCCAACTTTCTTTTCTGGCGACTTTGTCTATTGTCTATCTTAAGCCGATTTTGGACCAATGGACTCAAAAATGGCCCAATCCGTATTGTTTAAAAGACGTCCTGACTATGACTTTGGCGGCGCAGTTGGGGACATTGCCCTTATTAATTTTCCATTTCGGCCGGTTGTCTCTGATTTCTCCCTTGGCCAATCTAATGATTGTCCCCTTTTTACCGGCAATAATGCTTTCAGGGATGGCGCTATCTTTTTCCGGCCTGCTTTGGCCACTTTTGAGTAAAATTGCCGCTTGGCCAATCCGGCTTCTTTTAAGTTATGTCATTAAAACAATTGAATATTTATCGTCAGTTCCCGGGGCGAGTTATGAGATGGGGAATTTTTCTTGGGTAATTTTAGTCGGATATTATTTAGCTCTAATGCTTTTAGTCGCGAAATGTTTAAAAACAAAAAGCTTAATTTCTTAATCCTGACAGCTTTGTTTGCCGCGACGATTTTCATTTGGTCAACGATTTTTTCTTTGCTTTCGGGCGATGTTTTGAAAGTGGTCTTTTTTGATATTGGCCAAGGAGACAGCATTTTTATTGAAACGCCGGCTAAAAGGCAGATTCTGATTGACGGCGGGCCGGATAAAAGCGTTTTAGAAAAACTGGGAGAAGTGATGCCCTTTTACGACCGAAGCATTGATTTAGTCATTCTAACCCATCCCGATAGCGACCATATTACCGGTTTAGTCAGCGTTTTAGAATATTTTGAGGTTGGCCATATTTTAGTTAGCGGGTTTAAAGGCGACAGCGCGGTTTATAGTCAATGGGAGAAAATAATTGAGGAAAAGAAAATTCCTTTAACCGTTGCCCAGGCGGGTCAGAAAGTTATTTTTCCCAGCGGGGCAGTCCTAGAAATACTTTGGCCAGACCAATCCCGGATGGAAACAATTTCTTTGGCTAACAACGCTTCAGTCGTTGGCCGACTAATTTACGGCAATTCAAAGATGATTTTGACCGGCGATATTGAGAAAAAAGTTGAAAATCTTTTAGGAGAAAACTCGGACTTGAGAGCCGATATTCTAAAAACCGCCCATCACGGCGGCAAGACCTCCACCGGCGAGGGGTTTTTGAACGCGGTCAGCCCCGAAGCGGCGGTTGTTTCGGTCGGAAAAGACAATCGCTACGGCCATCCCAGCCGGGAAGTTTTGGACCGGTTGGGAAACATTGCCGTTTACCGGACGGACGAGGAAGGCGACATTAAAATTTTGACTGACGGCAATTTTTTTAATATAATTACGGAAAGGTAAATAAAAAATATGAATCACAGATCGAAGGAAAAAACTTTGGTTTTAATTAAGCCCGATGGCGTTCAACGGGCTTTGATTGGTGAAATAATCAGGCGCTATGAAAGAACTGGTCTGAAACTGGTCGGGCTGAAGTTTGTCATTCCTACCGTAGAAATGGTGGAAAAGCACTATTTGATCGATGATGGTTGGCTGGAGTCAGTCGGCAAAAAAACAAAGGCATCTTACGAAAAAAAAGGCCAAAAAGCTCCCTTTGACGACCCGGTGGAGGGCGGCAAGTGGGTGTTGGAAAAACTGAAGAAATTTTTGTCAGCCGGCCCGGTGGTGGCAATGGTCTGGCAGGGAAATGAAGCGGTCGGCATCGTCCGCAAAATTACCGGCGGAACAGAGCCGCTTAGCTCCGATGTCGGCACAATCAGAGGAGATTTAACTCTTGATTCGTATCCTTTGGCCGATACCGACAACCGCGCCGTCAGAAATCTTATTCATGCTTCCGGCAACTCAGAAGAGGCGGAAAAGGAAATTAAGATTTGGTTTAAGGAGAATGAGATTATTAAATACCGCTTAGTCCAGGAGACAATCTTGTATGATGTCAATTTAGACAGTATTAAGGAGTAATTAAGGAAAAGTCGCCAAGACCGCCAGATTTGACACCGGTTTGACGCGATGATAAAATAAAGCTGGCTTTGCTGTTCAAGATTTTTCTTTAAGATTTCGGCTAAGTCATTTTTAAAGGGAGTCCTACATTGCTTATCGCCGTGGCGGTGAGTTGCGGACACCCACTTGGAAATTTGGCGAAAATCTTATTGGAATCCTCTTGGCAGCGAGGCCTTTATTTACTTAACTTGACTAAAGAAAACGCCCGCCGGGGCGTTTTCTTTAGTTGTCGCAATTGCTGAACGAAGCTCGAACCTTTTTCGCGCGACAATCGCTCGAATGATTTGAAGCCCCGCCCCAGCGTTTCCGCCCGCCGAAACTCGGCGAGCAAAGCAAAACAATTTTCTTTTCAATTCCTTAATTTTTCGCGCGACCCTTTTTCTTTTAAAAGGAATTGAAAATTGTTTTGCTTTGATGTCTTGATACCAAGACGGCGGAAACGGCGGAGTTTATCCGCCTGCTGGCGGACTTCGGCTCGGGCGTGGCGGAATTCCTCCCCCCAACCCCCTCCTTCCGCCACGCCCTCGCTCGGACTGCCTTTTTTTTCGGCGGAATTGGAGGCTGTATTTCGCAAAGCGAAATGCGCCGCCAAAGAAGATGTTGCCCTTACCCCAACCCACCCGTACGCGGGTAACGACAAGGAACTCCCTTTTGTATTTACGAAACTTAAAATTTTTGATATCATAGTAATAGATTACCGAAGATACATCGCTATTATTTTAATTATAGTAATATATTACAATGAAGTCAAACAACAAATCAACAATTGCCGAGAATATAAAGAAATATCGGAACAAAATGAGTGTTTCGCAGGACAGATTATCAAAATTAGCCGATGTTACCTATAACACCATTATTAAAATTGAGTCCGGAGCGAATAAAAACCCGACAATAGAAACTTTGTCTAAAATTGCCAAAGCATTAAGTGTTGGCGTTGATGATTTAATAAAATAGTTATGCCAATTTTTAATGATTTAAATTTGGACAATTGGAAAGAGTCAGAAATTTGGACTGATAGTCTTTGGATTATTCCCGAAAGAGATAAAACAGGAAAGCAT
>Ga0210057_1009453_pt1 | contig 11259 bp, 7 predicted proteins | sample CryGeyCG2114_010_2_FD_183968 | JGI IMG/M metagenome (GOLD analysis project Ga0210057, IMG submission 183968) | Groundwater microbial communities from aquifer - Crystal Geyser CG10_big_fil_rev_8/21/14_0.10 (SPAdes) (version 2) | ecosystem: Environmental > Aquatic > Deep subsurface > Groundwater ...
TCTTTACCTATGTGAAAGAATTACTCAATGTTCACAGAGGTCTTATTCGCAAAAGAAAAGTAAAACTTATTGATGAAATTTTGAAAGGAAAACCTAAATTCTAGCCGACCGTTTTGTCCATTAAGTCTAAAATTCTTTGACAAAAAGAATTCTCGATATCGCCAATTCTTTAGCCGTATCGGTATGTAAACGTTCTTTGACTCGAAAAAGTCTCGCTGGGAAAAGATCTAGTGCATTGTCAAACGGCTTGGGTTCTCGTCCGTTTTGCGCGAAAGGATCATCAGCGTGATAAAGCCGTAATTTCATGGTCCCAGCTGAACAGAACGTACGCATCACAGCAATAGCTCCGATCGATTCCAAAAGGTCTGCATCTTGCAAGATCTTTCCCTCAAGAGACTTCTGCTCTCGTGCCTTTGAGAAAGAACAATCCGCAACAATTTGTTTTGCTAAATCAATTTGAACCGGAGTATATCGATCAGCATATTTCTCTCGAAGTAAATTGGCCACAAATTCACCACTTAATTCTGAAGCAACCTGCGCTTTTGGAGTATTCTTTGGTGGATTCACCGCATCATGAAGCAGTGCTGAAGGAACAAGAACTTCCAAATCTCCACCTTCTCTCTCTTGGAGATACTCTACTAATTTCAGCACTCGCAATGAATGCAGTATGTCATGAGATGGATCATCTTTGCCAATAATTTCTCGGGCATCATTGATTAACAGTTTTTTGAAAGCTATATCCATATTTTCCCTTATGCATTAGCATTGAAATTGAGTATACCAAAAGATTTTCTTCTGTCAAAGTAATTTACAAAATTTTAGACTGGAGAGTCCATTTTTTTTGTTGATTTTAAAATTGTGCTCCCGGAGGGAATCGAACCCCCAACCGCGGTTCCGAAGACCGCTGTTATATCCATTTAACTACAGGAGCTAGAAATGATTCCTCCCCTAGTAGGGGAGGTTAGGTGGGGTTACGGATTACCGACGTCCTTGCTTCTGCGGCAACCCCCTCTAACCTGCCTGCCGGCAGGCCGGCTCCCCCTACAAGGGGGAAAACCTTTTCATGTGCGCCCAGAGGGATTCGAACCCCCGACCGTTTGGTTAAGAGCCAACTGCTCTACCAGCTGAGCTATGAGCGCGTGGTATAGATATTCTGCACTATGCTAAATGGGTACTTGCGGAGACTGCTCCCCGCCCGCAACGCCTGAGCAAGCTCTAGGCTTGCGATGGCAGGCGGGTACCAGCTGAGCTATGAGCGCATAGATAGTAAATACAAAACGCATGATACCAGGGTACCTGCGTTTTGTCAACGCCATTCTTTTGTACATTTTCCGGCTACAACACCACTTCATCCCCTATCAGCAAGATCTGCTTGCCAGTGACTTCATCAGTCGCAGTCACCCGTACTTTTGAGGTCAGCTGTGTCTGTGATGGATTTGCTTGCTTGAGTGTAATAGGAAATTGCAATGCCAACACATCTACTGACAATGGCATCGTATCTACCTTCCACATGAGTTTTTTCTCCGCTTCGTTATACACAATTTCACCCGCAGGGACCACGGCATCATCTGGAGAAAATCCAATTTCGCCATACATATCTACTTCTGCCTCGATATCTTTGAGTGGATGATATGTATTGCCAATGAGCCATGTAATGGTATGTGTATTCTCATCAACCTCGTCACGAACAGCAAACGTTGTGTCAGAGTTCAATGTGAGCACGAGCGGCACAGCAGCAGACGTCTCTTCTCCACTCGCGATCGTATATTGTGCATCGCCAGCAAGAGCAATTTCATATGACTTGTAAGAAGCGAGATCTGTATCATCACTAGATTTTATTGGCAGTGATACATCGATCGTGACTTGATCACCGGCCTTGATCTCTCGGAGATCGCGAAGTTGCCCACTGCTCCACGTAATTTGTCCACGACGAACCGTATCTGACAGTTGTTCTCCAACAATACTTCCATCGGTATCATCCTCGAGCGATGGCCAGTCCATAATACTGCGTCCGTTCGAAGATGGTGCATCAAACATGAGTCTCACACGAACATTCTTGAGTGATTCTTTTGTATTATTTTTGACAACAATAGTTGCATTCACATGTTCTCCTGGCTGGACAGTAATATCTTGCTGACTGCCATTGGCAACGAGAGAAACCGACAGTTGCTGATCCTCTATAGCAAGTTCCTTTTCTGCGGTAGCAAGGGTGTAGGCGTCACTACGAGACTGACCATCTTGCCACCCAATGAGACGCACATTTGCCATGAGTGTCCCTTCTCCTCCAGCAAAGGCACCAGTAATCGTAAAGAGAGTACTCGTCACATCTTCTGAAAAACTATCAATCAACCAGAGTCGTTCGCTCAGTGTACTTCCTCCTTTTGGTTCCATCTTTTGTGTGACAAACGCAACGTCTGGTTCAAATACCAATGCAAGATGCGGTGGCAATGTGCCACTTGCATCAGAGTCTGGAGAGACTTCCATGGTAAATGATGTCGCTACGCCTTGAGCGATTTGTTTTGGTCCACTCATCGCCAATTTGACAGGTGCGCCAGCAATAGCGGTCTCCTGTGTTGCTACTTTTTGGAAGGTCGAACTAAAATTGCTTGGGGTATAATTGAGGAATACACGAAATGATTGGCGTGCACCAATATCGCCATACAATTTTCCACGGATATCAATATATTCACCATCTTCTTTTTCAAGAGGCCCCAGTGTCCACATATTATTGGTATCAGGATCAGGATCTCGACTTGCTGATTCAAACACAAATCCAGCAGGATACCGAAGTTCTAATGATGAATTGTCGAGTGGTACTTCTTGCGCATTTTTAAATCGGACACGATAGGTTACGTCTTCTCCAAATCCAACTTGTTCTTCTCCACCGATTGAGAGAATAACATCATTTTCTACAAACCTTGCAGACGGGTGATACAAATAGGTATACCCATACCAACCGGCACCTCCCAAAAATGCAAGCGAGATAACTAAAGTAATCAGCGCACGCAAAAAGCGACCACCTTTTTGTTTTTCAAATGTATGCATATCTGGCAAACTTCCATCTTCATTCTCGTAAATCTCTGCCAGTTCTTTTTCCATTTTTTTCGTCTGCTCGGTTTCATCATCGCCTTTTTCATCTTCTGTTTCAATACTGTCCTCTTCATCTTCGTCATCTTCTTCTTTTTCGTTCTCTTGTGTTGCTTCTTTTTCTTCTTTTTTCTTTGACGGTTCTTTTGCATTCTTTTTGGCATCTTCTTCATTGTGATTCAATTGATCTGCAGCTTCTTCTGGAGACATATCAGAAAGATCAATGATTTCTACTTCATCAAGTGGTGCTTCAAGCTCCTTCTTTACAAATGCATGTTCGGATACTTTTTTTGCAGATGTTTTTTTTTTGGACTTGCTTTTTGATTTTGATGTTCTTTTTTTTGCCATAAAACTTATGTGAAAATAAAGTATATCACAAATACTTATGTTTGTGTTTCAAAGGCAACGCCATATACATGATCAGTTGACATGTCGGTCTCAATACTTGCACCAGACGATGTAAAACGTATAGCATCATCACTTTTCCATTTTGGAATCCATGTAGATGGGTAGCGGATATCAGAGCGGAATGAACTTTCTACTCCTGATTGCTTTTGGATAAATAAAGAATATCGAGATACTGCGTCAGGCTGGTGAGTAAGAAAAGAAGAGAGCATATGTTGCTGAGATCCTTGCCGAGTATCCACAACAGAAAATGGCAAGCGATATGTCACCCATACTTCCTGAGATTCCCCAGCTGGAACAATCATCCAATTGCCAAACGATGTTTTTCCAAATTCATTTGTTATTCTCGTTCCCGTATTTCTATGAATGCCGACCTCATGCTCTATGCGAGACAAATCAGGATCTTCGGTATACCACTCTTCTGGCACATGAAATGCCTCTTCAGGTGGATACGTAAATCCACCAGCATCCAACAGTACGGCTCCCTCTGGAACATAGATACGCATATACGTAATGTTTGATGCTCCGTAGTGAACTTCACTCGGATCACCCGTATGTGTGCGCCTGACAAGTACTTTTTCTATGACAGACCCATTTTCTTGGACTTCGGCAGTGTGCTCTATATCCTGCACAATACGTGCATCTGATTTTTGACCCTGGACATTTGTCGCTACGACTGCCAAATAATCTTGGCGCGCTACAGTCTTCACAATACTCCCTGTCCACCCAAATGACGCAAGTCGTGCTTGCGACGCAGGTTCTTTGAGTGCGACTTGAATTTCTTTTTGAGACAGTGCCGCATGCAACTCACCCAGCAATGCAAGCAGTTGCTGCGGCTTGATATCTTGCATGGCATTGAGAAGCTGATCCAATACTGCGGTCAAAATTTCTTTTGGGGCTTCATCTTCTGCATGCCCATCCTCCACATAGGATTGCAATGTTGGCAACACCGTATCTGCATCGAGGAGCATGTCATATTCAGATGCTTGGACCGGTCCCAAGACACGCAAGAGACGCTCAATCACAGAGGCATTGACCGCGATCGTTCCATCAAATGTTGTCCCCTCTGCACTTTCGACAAAGTGCTCAGCCTTTCTCGCTGTTGTCGGAAAATCAAAAAACCAATTGACATCCTGAAATTCCCACCGTCCATTTACCAGCTGGAGCGGTATTGGTGGGACAAGATATTCTTCTAGCTGTCCCTGAATATCATAGCTTCCACCGCCAGGAATCGTAATATCTTTGATTTCTCCTTTTTGTGTATCTACCATGGCAAAACTTCCGATAAACCCACCGGTCGGACGAATTTCATTATTATTTTGGAACAGGACGAGTAACCGACGAAAATCTGAACCACCAAATACATCGTACACAACACGCGACAAATCAGTCATATCGCCTAGGTCATCGACAAGTGCACTATATAAAAGTAAAAATTCTTTGTAGAGTTTTTGCTGTTCAGCGGGGAGGACGGAGGGATTGACAGAGATGAGAGAGCGTTGTGCTTCTTTATACTGTGGCAACGCCTGCTGCAGATGATTGGTAATAATAGCAAGACGCTCTGTCATAGGAATATCTTCTGCATGTTCTGCATCATCGAGACCTTTTATTACATAGGTATTTGCAAGTGCGATTTGCTGGCCAGCAGAAAGGATTGCCCGGCGACTCGTAATATGATCCCCAAGAATTGGGATATTACTCAAAATATTGGTCAGGACACGATGATCTTTTTCAACAAATTGCTCTGCTGTAGCAAACTGCGACAGTGCCTCTTGGAGTGCGCGTTGTGCGGTGCCTGTGTCGGCCTGGAGTGCTGCTGTGGTAGATTCTTGCAACGACACAAATGCACCAGTACTGGCATCAATAACCGTTTGACTATCTTCACGAATATTTTGGTATGTCGTGAATACAGGAATAGGAAGTAACACCAACAACCCAATCGCAAATGCTATTGGCATCGCACGCCTCGATGACCAAGATGGAAATGAAACCGTCGGCAATCTAAACTCAGGAAGAGAGAGATGGACCGATGGCAATCTCATGTTTGGTACACGAAAAGAAGGTCGTCTTTTTTTTGGACGGATAGGTCTGGCTTCTTTTTTTTGTGGGATGGATGGCGTGACAGGGGTTGGCAATATTTCTTCTTTTTTTGCATGTTCTGTCATTGATTTTGATGCTCGAATTGTTGCCGCAAAATCAATGGTCTGGCGCTCTACAATAGTACCAATTTTTTCACGAAATGATTGTATTGCCTCAAGGCTCGGCTCTTGCGTTTTCTTTGTGGAGAGATCTACGATATGCGACGACGCTGGCAAAGAGGAACCAAATCGCACAGGGACATAATGCTGCTTATTTTTTACGGGAGGTGCAGATTGTGACGATTTTTTTTGCGTTTTTTTGGAAGACGTTTTGGGAGATGAAGGATCAGTTTGTTGCGATTTCACCGTGCTTGATTGTACAGTCTTCTTTGGTTTTTTTTCAACCAAAGGACAGCGGCGCTTATTGTGCCCTGCCTTATCACATCCGGAACATGTTTGAACTGTCCTACTTCGTTTTCTTGCCATGGAAGAAGTTTTTCAATATTGCTCTGAGTATAGCATAAAATTGCAAAACAGTGGAGAAATATATCCACTGTTTTGTATGGAAAACTATTTGTCTGATTATGCAGCAAGATATATCTGCAATGTAGATGCGGCCAACTCATTCCATGAATATCTTGCAAGTTCATCTTTCGCATTTTTCCGCAGTAGATAGCGCATTTCTTCATTTCCTGTTCCCTTTTCTAATGCTCGAACAATATCATGCATATCTGTTGGTTCAAAATACAATGCTGCATTACCAAGCGTCTCGGGCAAACAACTTGCACTTGATGAAATGACTGGTATGCCATACGTCATTGCTTCGAGTGGTGGCAAACCAAATCCTTCGTATACAGATGGGAATATATAGAGATGTGCATTGCCATAGAGCAATGCCAATTGGGTATCATCTACAAAGCCGGTAAAGACAATCGATCCAACACCACGTGCCTGCCCTTTCAGCGTTTCATACCACGGTGATTCCTTCCCCGCTAGAACAAGTTGATATCCAGGATATTCAGCAACAAATAATTTCCAGGCATCAATCAATGTCTCTAGATTTTTATGAGGATACGCATTCCCCACATACAATACGTATGGTGACTCAATGTGTAACGTTTCAAAAAATGATTCTGCATTCTGCATTCTGCATTCTGCATTCTGAAATGGTGCCTGATATGTCACAGAAATCTTCTCTTCACCAACGCCCAGTGTCTCAGCGATATCCTTCTTCGTAAACTCACTCGTAGCAAAAATATGTCTTGCTCGTTTTGCCGTACTCCTGACAATATGTCGATGCAGTCGATCCTTGATCGCATACAGCAATGCACCATGCGTCGAGGCATCACGCCGTGCATGATGAAACATAATCAAATCATGAATCGTTACAACAAATGGATTTCGATACATGAGCGGTACATTCCAATGAGGAAAATGCATGAGATCAACTTGTTCCTGTTTTATGATTTTTGTTAGGTGCAGTTGTTCATCGACTCCATACCAATGAATGTCTGCCAATACCTTTTTCCATCTATCATTTGGCAACACAAATGTGTCGAATGCTTCTTTTTTGAGAAATACCACAAACTCTTGATCTGTATCTATCATGCCAAGATGCTTGATGAGTTGTTCCACGTATCGACCGATGCCACTATGCCTTGGTCCATACATGCGAGCATCAATTCCAATTCGCATATTATATGTGTTCAATGATATTCAAAAATTTTGAGGCTGCTGTATCCCATGCATATCTCGCAGCATGTGTTTTTCCTTCACGAGAAAGCAGTGCATGCTGTGTATCATCTGTGACGAGTGTTTCCATAGCCTTTTGCAACTGATAGATATTCAGTGGATTGACCAGGATCGCTCCTACACTCCCCACATCAGAGAGGGATGTTCGATTGCTTGCGACGACAGGTGTCCCACAGGCGAGTGCCTCGAGCACAGGAAAACCAAATCCTTCGTACATACTCGGGTAGATGAATGCGCGTGCATGCGTGTACAATGCTTGTTTTTCTCTTTCATCTATATACCCAATATACCGCGCTCCATGTGTGTGTGCAATCTGCTTGATATAGCTATCGCCTTTGTACCCAGGTGCGCCAGCGAATATGAACGGTATCTTTGTTCGCAAATACGCAGAATGCTGATATGCATCGAGCATACCATCTATATTTTTTCTTGGTTCGAGTGTGCCGAGATAGAGCAAGTAGGTATCTGGAAGTTGGTATTTTTTTTGTATCTCTCGAAATGTTGCATTGCCGTCACTTTGTGACATATGTGAACAGAGCCCTGGTGTCAGCACACGGACGAGAGACGCATCCTTATGGCAACTTTGGATCACATCTCGTTTTGTATGTTCAGAGGGAACGAGAATCATCTGTGCTGCTACCATTTGTTTTTTTGGATGTACCGCTGGATGCCACATCCTCCCCTTTCGAGAAAAAAACGAAGGATACTTTTGAAAAGACAAATCATGTATTGTCAGTATATGCTTGGTCTCTGCAGAGAGTGCCGTAAATTGCAAATTGGGAGAAAACCATACATCAATTTTTTTCACACCAGCACGTTTTGCAACATACCTATCGAGCTGTGGGAGGCCAAACAGTGAAATGCTCACATGAAACAACTTGTTTGGGATACGCGTGTGCACCCACGTCACATGCTCGTATTCTGCAAAAGGAAGAAGAGCACTCTCATGCAGTGCATTGGTAAACAGAATATACTTATGCGAAGCCTGCGCAGCAAAAAGATGAGATAAAAGTTCAAAGGTAAACTCCCCCACACCCGTTCGTGGTGTCGTCAACAGTGGCCTGGCATCAATCGCTATAATCATAGGATCTCACATCTAGCTGACAGCGCATCAAATCTTGTTGGAATGCCCCGTATTGTTTTGAAACATATGACGTTATATGATCCTTGAATGTTCCTTCATCAAATCGAGTAGCCCACTCTCTAATACGATTGCTATCCCACGCAGTATGATCAAAATTGATCACAGCATCGAGGAGTGACTCCCATGTTTGTTCATAAAAAAAGACGCCTGTTTCTCCAGGAATAACCGTCTCAGTCACACCACCTTCACCAAAGGCAATCACCGGTCTCCCGCTGGCCATGGATTCGATAGGTGTAATACCCAGGTCTTCTACTTGTGGATGAATAAATGCTTTTGCATGTTTCAGAAGTCTTGCTTTTTCTTCGTCACTCACACGCCCGACAAAACTGATATTCTTTTTGGCAATACGTTTGAGTGCTTCAAGTTCAGGACCATCCCCAAAAATTTTGAGTGGGGTACCAAGTCGATTGAACACATTGATAACAAGATCAAACCGCTTGTATGTGACCAACCGTCCACCAGTAACAAAATAATCACGGATGTCAGGAGAAATAGAAAAAGAGGATACATCGACAGGAGGATAAATAATATCACTATATCTGCGATAATATTTTTGGATTCGGTGTGCAACCGTACCAGAGTTTGCAATAAAATGATCCACACGATCAACACTCATTTTATCCCACAAACGCAATTTGTGAATGAGTCGTGGAAGAAATGATTTGATCAATCGATTGTATTTGAGATCTGCAATATATTCATGTGTATCAGTCCAAAGATATCGTGTTGGTGTATGACAATAGGAAATATGCAATGTTTCAGGACGCGTCAATACCCCTTTTGCGAATGCACTGGTAGAAGACAAGACAACATCAAATTCATGCAAATTGTGACGCTCTGTCGCAAGTGGCATGAGTGGCAAATACCATTGATACTTTTTTCTCCCAAAGGGCAGCCGTTTGAAAAATGATTCTCGTACATCTGCATCTCGAAATCGAGTCAATTGCTGCTTGTTGTGAAATAACACAAAAATAGGCGCCTCTGGCCATATGTCGTGAAATGCTTTGAGGACTCTCTCCGCTCCCCCATCTTGAGAGAGATAGTCATGAACAAGGGCAATTTTCATATTTAACAGCTTGTCAGCAGAATAAGCAATAAGCCTGTACGCAGAGTAAGCATATTGCTTATTCTGCTTATTGCTTATTTGCTGTTTACAATGCTTTCCTTTTCTTAAACAACACAAACGGTGTCTTGAGCAAAATAATCATATCAAGAAACAAACTCCATCTTTCGGTATACAGAATATCCAGCTTCATTTCTTCTTCAAACGCCAAATCACTTCGCCCTGAAATTTGTGCAAGTCCCGTAATACCAGGCTTGAGCGTAAAGACGATAGGATAATCATCCTGATACTGCTCGACTTCTCGAGGCTGATGCGGGCGTGGACCGACAAGACTCATATTTCCACGGAGTACGTTGAAAAATTGTGGCAACTCGTCAATACTCCATCGACGAATAAACCGTCCGAATCCAGTAATCCTCGGATCATCCACAATTTTATAGATTGGCCCTTTTTTGCTATTTTGTTTTTGCATTAATTCTTTTTCTCGTTCTTCGGCTTTCTCTCCAGCCTCACCAAACTGTGGCCCCGTCGAATCTTTTTGGTGCATAGATCGAAATTTAAACGTAAAAAATTCATTGCCACGAATACCCACACGAAGATTTTTATACAACACAGGCCTACCTGTTTCTATCAATATAATAGTGGCTACAATGAGCATGAATGGGCTCAAAACCACAATAAATACGAGACTCCCAACAATATCAAATAAGCGTTTTATGACACGCCACCAGCCATCAAGTTTTGTCCTGCGCAGTTCAATCATAGGCACGCCAGCAATCGGATACACAGACATATTTGCAGCAAATGTTGCAAAGAGATCTGCAGAATATTTGAATGTTTTATGTTTTCTATTGCAATATGCTAACAAACTCAATGTTTCTTTTTTTTCTGCTTTTGGTGAAAACACAATCACCTCGTCAAATGCAATTTTTTCAAGCGCAACAAACATTGTTTTGGTAATGGTCTCAAATGTGCCGACGATATTGTACCCAAGACCAGGATGTCGACGACAAGTGTCAATAAAATCACTTCGATGAACCTCTTCACCAACAACAATAACACGGCGTTGCCCAAAACCGAGTCTGTACATCAATCCCTTGAGTCCACGCATCAAGATTCTGCCAACCGCAATATAGACAATAGCAAAGGCCCAACCAGCGAGTGCAAGAAATCGCGAGTCAAACAGCTGCTGCGTAAACATCACATAGACAGCAATACCTGCCAATCCCACACTGCAAGCAAACACAATACGCATGAGGTCCTTCCCAAGCTTTCTATTTGGATCGGTCGAATACAGACCAAAAAAGATAAAAACCACCATCCATGCAAGCGCGACAGGATAGACCACCGCAAGAAATTGACTCAAGTCAAATGAAAATAATACCGGTTTTAACGCCAAAGCCCAATCGGTAAATCGAAGATAATACGCTGACATCGCCGCTACCAATAGCAAAAAAAAGTCAACCGGGACCTGTGCTATCATGAGTGCTATTTCAGAACGTTTCATAGAAGATAATACAAAAATGCTGAGTCTATCATATAAGAAAACAGCATATTGGTCAACCGCCGTAATGAGCCGCTTTTTTGCTATACAGAGTGAAAAAGAAATGAAGCTCCCCGCCCCAGAGGGGCGGGGTATCAGTTCTCTATAACAACCGTAATTGGTGACTGCTATGGAGTTCTGTATACTCATTTCCTTGGTTTTTTACATAGTTAGCGATCATACCTTC